>Ga0209013_10005890_pt1 | contig 10478 bp, 7 predicted proteins | sample Cruoilmetagenom2_FD_187291 | JGI IMG/M metagenome (GOLD analysis project Ga0209013, IMG submission 187291) | Oil polluted marine microbial communities from Coal Oil Point, Santa Barbara, California, USA - Sample 2 (SPAdes) (version 2) | ecosystem: Environmental > Aquatic > Marine > Oil seeps ...
AATGTGCAGTTTATGGTCCTGAAGGTCAAACCGGGGAACGTGATCGTAGTACTATTGGTTTTGAAACAATACGAGCTGGAGATATCGTCGGAGAACATACAGTGATGTTTGCCGACATTGGCGAACGAGTTGAAATTACCCACAAAGCTTCCAGCCGAATGACTTTCGCAAACGGTGCGGTTCGGGCAGCTCAATGGCTAAAGGATTACGATAAAGGTTTGTTTGATATGCAGGATGTTCTTGGCTTAAGAGACTGAGTTTCAGAGAGCCTGGATATTAATATCCATGAACAAGGTGAACTTTCTTTCACTAATCCCAAACATGAAAATGAACAGTATTAATCATGAAGATAGTAAATCTGCCGACATTATTACCTTCTGGTATTTGCAACGGGTAAAAGAACAGTGGTTTAAGTCAACCCCGGAATTAGATAATGAAATACATGATAAATACTACTCACTATGGAAAAAGGCTGCTTCTGGAGAACTGGATAGTTGGACAAGTAGTGCAATAGGTTGTTTAGCACTAACAATTATTCTCGACCAGTTTCCACTCAATATGTTTCGCGGTCAAGCCAAAAGTTTTTCCTCTGCAGAAAAAGCCATAAATGTGGCCAAAACTGCCATTTCACAAGAATTAGATAAACAGCTTACAAAAGAGCAAAAAATATTCCTTTATATGCCGTTAATGCATAGTGAAAACCTGATAGATCAAGACATGGCAATTGAATTATTTGAGTTGGCAGACTTGGAATCAAATCTACGTTTTGCCAAACATCATCGAAGTATCATTAAACGTTTTGGACGTTTTCCACACCGCAACATTATATTGGACAGAGAAAGCAGCGAAGAAGAAATAGCCTATCTTCATTCAAAAGAAGCTTTTTTTGGCTAAACTTATGATAATGCATCAAGACCAGCTCACTAATAGGCATCAGGAAAGCAGGGCAGCAAGGAGGACAGTTTGTTGATAGCTAAATTGAAATCATTCAATAATATTCGTGCCATACAGAAAATTGTGGTGCTATATTTTATCAATGCTGTTACGGGCACAATATCGTTATTTACTCACTTTGGGATGACATTAGTATGAGCAATGAGATCAATTACAAGAACAACCCCTTACACGGTGTTAGTTTGAAAAGCTTGTTGATTGAAATAGTCGATCAGTATGGTTTTGAGATACTCTTTGCCTATTTAAATATCAATTGTTTTAAGACCAATCCAAGTATTGATTCCAGTGTTAAATTTTTAAAGAAAACGGATTGGGCGCGTGAAAAAGTTGAAATCTTCTATTTGTATGAGTATAAAAGCTTACCTAGAGCATCTTATGAACAGTTTTCATTACCTCCAAGGGAGCGGATTATTCCAGAAGAGCAAACGCTGGGTGATCCTAAAGAGCTGAGTTTAGAGGATGCTGATCGGTTGCGCGAAAAGCGTGCAAATAAATCAGCTGCGCGAGAACAGTGGGGTGAGCAGCCCTCGGGAAAGAATATTGATCCATGGGCGAATCGAAAAAATAAATCCAGGTGATGATGGAGCTAATAGATGCCTAAACAAGGCAAATACACTCGGACGGCAAAAAGCGCCGCTCCTTCGTCGCTATGCTTTTTGTCGACGGTGATTTGAGACGTTAGCAGTAAAAGGAAATAATGTTAACAATACGACAGTATATAGACTCCGACTTAGATAAGGTTCTTGACTCATGGGAAAGAGCAACTAGATTAGCTCATCCATTTATGACGGAAGAGTTCTTAGCTCAGGAAAAGAAATTCACTGCTAACAAGTAAATCAACATTGACTAGAGCTACGACCTAAAAAAACAGGCCTCCACTCTAGGCAGCAAGTTATTAAGGCGTTAGAAGTTATAACCAATATCGTGCTAAGGAATAGAAATATGAAATGCTCTGTTTATATAGCAACAAGTGCAGATGGGTATATCGCAACACCTGAAGGAGGTGTTGACTGGCTTCATACATCAGGTAACTTGGAAGCCGATATGGGTTCTGATGATATGGGTTATCAGTCTTTTATGGATTCCGTAGATTGTATTATTATGGGTCGTAAGTGCATGGAAATGATTTCCAGCATGAATTTATCTCCTGAGCAATGGCCCTACGGTGATATCCATATTGTCGTGTTAAGTAATTCAATAAAAGAACCACCTGAAAATTTGACTGGTAAAGTTGAGATGTTCTCAGGTGAAGTACCTGATCTAGTTAAAAAACTTGATGGCAAAGGTTTTAAACATGCTTACATCGATGGCGGTTCAACTATCACTTCATTCCTCAACCTTAAACTCATCAACGAAATGACGATTACTAAAGTTCCCTTACTTTTGGGTGAAGGAATCCCACTTTTCGGGAAAATTAATCAGTGCGTTAAGCTCGAAAATTCTAAGGCATCGGTATTTCCAAATGAATTTATCCAAGTTAAGTACAGTGTAAATTACTTATAACACGTGCCTGCATTTGACCTCCAGCAAATTCTCTCGAAATATCGCTTCCGCCTCACTTAGTACCAGTTGGTAGACATTAACAAAAATATAATTTTATGTTGAAAGCAGCCATTTGCAAATCAATTAAATAGGATGTTTGCTGAAAAAATTGTTTGCCTTGAGCTAGATATGAAGAGACAGATTAACTAGAATTAAAATCATCTGGAGTATAAGAAGCAGTCGATGCTAATTTTAATAATATTTCATTTCTTAAGGTTATCTTAAGGTTTGTTATTTAGAATAATAAATATTTTATTTTTTTTCTGAAGTTGTAAAAAAAGAGTCGAATCATCGACCAATAATGTTTTTACCCGGCCGCTCTGTATTTTGGCCAATCATACAAGGGGGGATGGCTATGAGCCAAGACCAGAAAAGTGGTATCTGTCTAACAGGTAAGCGTTGGATTGTGTTAATGAGTATGGCATTGTCATTAATTTTTCTGACAATGCCATTATATGCTGCCAAACCAGTTAACCCCGGTGGTGGAGCTACATGTACTATCTCTACTACACCTAATCCAGCAGTCATTGATGAAGGACAGAGTATTGAATATAGCGGTAGTGTTTCCGGCAAAGGACCTGCAATCTATAGCTGGACATTTACTGGAGTTGATAGTGTTCCTGCCACCACACAATTAGTTACGATCAGTTATGTGAATGAAGGATCTTTCAGTGCTACTCTGAACGGTGAAAACGGCAAAGGTAATACCTGTACTGCAACAACTATCATCACGGTAAATTCTGGAGATGTAGTTAATATACCTCCAGTAGCTGTGGATGATGACTATAGTACAACGACAGCTGAGCAATTAAGCATAAATGCACCGGGAGTATTAGCAAATGACTACGATGAGGATGATGATACAATCACTGCTGTACTTAAGACAGGCACCACTGTTGAAGGCTCTATTTTTTCTTTAAGTTCTGATGGTTCCTTTGAATATACACCTCCTGCAAATTTTACTGGTTCGGATAGCTTTACCTATACAGCTGATGATGGCACTGATTCCTCATTAGTAGCAACAGTCAATATCAATGTAGCTGTTAGTAATGAACCAGCCTTTTCAATTAACTCAACCAGCCGCAATCAGGCTGCACCTGCTACCACTTCGGTTGCTCAACAGCCATTAATAACTGGCCAAGGCTACCAAATTCTTGCAATCAACGATCTGGGAATGCATTGTGGTGACCTTGATACTCGAATCTCAAGTATTTTGCCTCCTTTTAATGTCATACATTCACAGGTTGTTGAACGCGCTACAGCCACTACAAAACCTCGTATCATGAATGAGGGAGAGGTGATACTAACCTATTCAGCTGTTTCCAATTCCGAAGATCCTATTCTGGCAACTGCACCTGTGTTAGCAAAAGATAAGTTTACCCTGTATAAAACAAATTTCTGGGATATAGCAAGAGATGCTTATGGGCCATTTTATCCTTCTGGCATACTGGATGCATTTTACCCCGCTGGTGATATTGTGGATGTTGGCTTACCGGTTCCAGATGTAGAACGGTTCTATCTGGGAGATGGGGAATTGCATGCAGGGCAACAGGCTATGCCGGGTCTTGATAGTGCGTTGAATGTAAATGATCCAAAGGAATTTCATGAACATATTGGCACCTTACCATTTTTCATTAACTTTCCCTTTGGTTATACATCTGATCTGAATATATTTGAAGCTGCCGGTATTCCAATGGCAGTGTATGATGATTCTGGTCGTAAGAATCCATATCCATTGATGCGTGTGCAAGCTGAGGTAGATCAACAAGTAGATGGGAATGGGGAATTAGTGGCTGGAACTGGAACAACGGTAGCGACTGTTGATACAGTGGTTCCCATTTCCGGAGAAGCTGAATGTCAGCGCTGTCATGCTGAACAAGAGTTTGATGGAGGAAATGGTCGCGGAATAAAGACCTTAATCGATGATGGAATCACACCAGTTGCCGCTTTTGATGATACTGCCGACAATGTACCCCTTGAGGCAAGTATCGAATGGGCCAGCGATAAGAACATCCTCAAAGTGCATGATTTAAAGCATGGCACTGCGTTAATTATAGGAACCACTGAAGATTTCCCAACGCCTGGATCAACACCGTTTAAAGCGACAGTCTGTCAAACTTGTCACTACACCCCTGCTCTTGATCTGGCCCAGTTCGGACCGTTAGGTCCTGAGAATGACAATGTTGAAGCAATCGTTCTCCCTAACATGACACTTGACGCCTACACTCTGGCCAATGGACGTGATCAGGTTAAACACAAAACCATGTCTAATGTGATGCACAGTCATCATGGTCAGTTTACTGACTTATTCCCTCCGATGCCCCCTGCTGTTGATGCCGAGGGTGTAAAACGTCCTGCTTCTGTGACTAAAACTATTTTGGGTCAAACCTGTTACGCCTGTCATCCTGGTGAAAAAACAGAATGTATGCGTGGTGCAATGGCAAATGGCGGTCAGGTTTGTCAGGATTGTCATGGTAATATGAATCAGGTGGGTGATGATTTTTCCAGAAATGTTTCACCAACGAATATAGGTGATTTTGAGTTAGCAGCAGATTTTTACGATCACCAGTCAACAACCCCTCGCGTTCCCTGGGCTAATGAGCCGGGTTGTGGTTCCTGTCATACAGGTAGTGCCACAGATAACCTGACTGCTGATAACAATACACTGGTCAATCCGACTGATTCAGCCGGTAATGTCGATGGTATACGCTTGGCACAGGCTTTCCGCACTGATGATGACAAGGCAACGCCAATCGTTCCAGTAAACAAGATGTTTGCTGAAAATGTAGTTGCTGAAGGTGCTGCGGCTGATGGTAATCCTAAATTGTATAGGGTGAGTACTGGTCACGGTGGTCTATTCTGTGAATCCTGTCATGGGGCAACACACGCTGAATGGCCTAATGCTAACCCTGCAGCTAATGATAATGTAGCATCAACTCAGATTCAGGGACATAATGGTACCATTATAGAATGTGCTACCTGTCATGAACCTACGGATGAAAGTCTGCCTCTGGGTAATAACGGACCACATGGTATGCATCCTGTATCTGACAGGTATGTAAAAATTAATCCGGAGACACTGGCAATACTAGATGATGATCATGGAAATGTTTTACCTGACCCGAATTATTTGACATTCACTGAGGATTTACGCTGGAATACCGATCATAAGAGTTACAAAAATGATGGTCCTGGTTGTAACTCCTGTCATGGTGCCGACCTGAAAGGTACGGTTCTGTCTCGTACAGCAAAGCATCGTGTTATTAAGTGTAAGGATGACAAGGGCAGTCTGCCCGGTTGTGCAGCAGGTGATGAGTATGCGGTGATACCAAAAGGAACACCTGTGGGATGCGGACTTTGTCACCAACAGAAAAAACGCTAGTATGATAAAAATAGCACAGAAAACTGTGTGAACTATAAGGGGTATCAGAAGTTTTGATCCCCTTATTCAATAAGCAGTTTCTCGATAGTTGTAGAAACTTCATCTGTATCCCATTCAATAGGACCTTGTGCAAGGTAACGGGTATGTCCTTTCTTATCCACAATAAAACTTGTTGGTAAAATTTTAGTCTGCCATTGTTTGAATGTTTTACTTTCTGGGTCAAGTAATACTATAAAATTCATATTGATACGTTTTGCTTGATAGTTAACTTTCCTTTTTTGCTCAGCAACATTAATCGCTACAATTTCAAAAGGACGATCTGGGAAGGAATTTTCCAGACGCTGCATACTGGGTATTTCCTGAATACAGGGAGGACACCAGCTGGCCCAGAAGTTAATCAGCACCACTTTCCCCTGATAGTCTGATAGACGATGGATTTTCCCATCAATCCCTTCAAGTTCGAACTGAGCGATATTCTCATCATGGTGAACTGCTTCCAGTGTTCCACCTGCTATCACTGGATTGGATAGGCCTACAAAAATAAAAAATACTATTTTATTAATTATTTTGCTATACATTTGTCCACCTGAATCTATCAACCGCCTTAACAGACAGCTATTTATTATATTGTTGCCAAGTCAGTACGATAACTAATAATATTGATTTTGATAGAAATTATCAATGATAATTGTGCTATCTGTGAACTCAATGTTCTCGCTATAGTTCTTAATTATTATTAATAAGGCATTAATATTCACTCAGTCTGCTCACTATGGTTTATTTATAAAGCAGATTGACTTAGGCATTTTCAGTATGCGTTTTTATTTCAGTCATGGGGATTGTTTTTGGGGCGTCAATATACGTATATAGTTCAGTGTGCACGGCTGGTTGCATTTAATAATGAATCGCTATTTGATCACAAATTGTTGAGGTATTGCTGCATTTATTGAATGGCATTTAACTCCTGTCACATCTGAATGAGATGAACCTTCCCATAGCCAGTCTTCCATTGTTTTTAATTGTTGTTTTGAACCACACATGAATACTTCAACTGTACCATTCGGCATATTACAGACATGACCATTTATACTCAGTGATTTGGCCTGTTTCTGTACTGTATCACGAAAAAAAACACCCTGTACTATTCCTGAAACATAACATTTTTGACAAATCATGGCTGTTTCCTGGTTGTTAGATTGTGTTTAATGATGGTTAAATTTCCACATATTTTATTTTAATTATAGCAATAGATATCAAAGAAACTATTATTGCTCTAAATATCCCCGAAAAACCACCCCCAGCTTCCACCTGCCACGTCTTACTCCCACCACTTTCTTAACACCCCCCATCAACAATTTTTCAAAATTCAGCTATCATTAAACAATCAATAATTTTTCAAGAAATTAGTAAACAATGACCCATGAACTGTTCCAATACACCGCTGAGCAAATCATTGCCGCAGAAAAAAACCGCTTAATCATCAAAATAGCTGTAGATGCCATTATTACTCTTAGCACAAAGGGAATAATTGAAACGCTCAATCCAGCGACTGAATATTTGTTCGGTTATAGCTACGATGAAATCATCGGTAAGCATATTAATATGCTTATACCTGAAATATCTGCAGAAAAATCTGATGCGCAATTAAATAATTATGCTGAAACGGGTCTCGATAATGATATGGGTGTTGCCAGGCAAGTAGTGGGTAAGCATCAGCTGGGAAGAGAAATTAAGCTCTCTTTGTCTGTTGGAAAAATTGAGGTAGACAATAATATTTCCTTTGTCGGCATCATTCGAGATCTTAGTTTGGAAAATACTGTCATAAATTCTTTGCCGTCTGCTAATGAAGATTGGGAAAAAAAATCCCAGTTACTGGAACAGCAAAAAATGGAAATTCAGGCTAAAAGTGATGAGATTCTTAAAGCCAGCCGATATAAATCTGAATTCCTCGCCAATATGTCTCATGAACTACGAAGTCCTTTGAACAGTATGCTGATACTGGCAAAAATGCTCTCGGATAATGAGAATGGCAATTTTTCCCATGATGAAGTTGAATCGGCAAATGTGATTTACAGCTCCGGTAAAGATTTGTTAAAACTGATTAATGATATTCTTGATGTATCCAAAGTTGAAGCAGGCAAACTTCATATTGATAAACGGGTTTTTTCAATTCGAAACCTGATTGAGAATATATCCAGACAATTTAAGAAGATTGCTCAAAGTAAAAATATTGAGTTTTCAGTGACTATTGATTCTGATATTCCCGGACAAATGAATACTGATGATCATCGATTGATGCAAATTCTTAAAAATTTGATTTCCAATGCGTTTAAATTTACTAAAAAAGGGTCAGTCCATCTGTCAGTGGTTCTTGAAAATACTGATAATTCCCCGGGGGTTATTTTTCATATTAAAGATACAGGTGTTGGTATTCCGGAACACAAACAAGAAGAAATTTTTGAAGCATTTCAACAGGCTGAAGGTACGACCAGTCGGAAGTATGGTGGTACCGGATTGGGTCTTAGTATCTCAAATGCACTGGCACAATTATTAGGTGGTGAAATAAAAGTAAGCAGTCAACCTGAGCAGGGCAGTATATTTAGTCTGATATTACCGGAAAACACATGGCGGTTAAATGAGGGAAAAATGTCTGAAACTGATATCTGGCAAACCCAGGATATGGTGGCACCTTTGTCTGATGTTGAAGATTTAGCTTCCAGCTTTACCGTTGAGCAGGATCTTGAAATAAGTGAAGATGATGAAATTCTGTCCAACAAAAGAGTGCTTTTAGTCGATGACGATTTACGCAATACTTTTTCTTTGTCCAGAGCATTGTCTAATAAGGGCTGTAACGTCAGTATTGCCGACAATGGTGAATTGGCATTGGAAAAGATGGCGAATAATACCTTTGATATTGTACTCATGGATATGATTATGCCTGTTCTTGATGGCTATCAAACCGTGCAGAAAATTCGTCAGCAGTTAATCTGGCAAGATATACCAATTATTGCCCTGACCGCCAAAGCCATGGCGGAAGATCAGCAAAAATGTCTGGAGGCTGGTGCAAGTGACTACCTGGCAAAACCGATAGAAATAGACAAATTACTGGGTTTAATGAAAAAATGGTTGAATCCATGAAATAAGCTATACTCAGATGCAGAAGTAACCCCCAACGTATAAATGCAAAAGTTTTAAAGGACAAGAGTGATCTATTGAATGCTATTGATGTAAAAAATGAACCAATTGTCGGGAAAATCCTGATTGTTGATGATCTTGAAGAAAATCTGTTTGCTATGCAGCAGATTCTGAAAAGTCTCAATGCAGAGGTTTATAGCGCAAAATCAGGTGATGAGGCCTTATCATTATTATTGCGCCATCACTTTGCAATTGTTTTACTTGATGTACAAATGCCTGGTATGGATGGTTTTGAAATGGCGTCCATTATGCGCCAGTCGGATGAACTGAAACTGGTTCCTATTATTTTTATATCGGCTATTAGTAAAGAGCAGAACTACGTCTTCAAAGGTTATGAAAAGGGCGCAGTTGACTATATATTTAAACCTGTAGAGCCTATGATTGTTCGAAACAAGGTTAAATTGTTTCTCGAACTGGATGCTCAACGAGAAAATCTGGACCGGCTCCATAAGCAGACAACACAACTTTTTCATCAATTAACGGACACGGTAAAACAAAATAAACAGCTGCTGGATTTCGCCAGTGAAGGTATTCTCGGCTTTGATCCTGATGGTGTTATTTCTTTTGTTAATAAACAATCCCTGAAACTCCTGCAGCAAAGTGAGGAAGATATTCTCGGTCACTCAATTCAGAAATATTTAACACCACCTGATATATCTCCCCAACCACACTGGGAAGCTTCCCCCATCAATAAAGCCATGCTTGATAATCGAGAATATCGTATTTCCAGTGGTTTTATCTGGCGTGATAATGGCAGTGATTTTCCAGTTGATTACGGTTGTTCTCCAATGCTCAATGAAGAGCATGAATATACCGGCGGGGTGATGACCTTTAAAGATATTACCATTCGTAAGCAGACTGAAGAACAATTAATTCATCTTGCTCAGTATGATGAACTGACTGATTTGGCCAATCGTGAATTATTTGCTTCAACTCTGTCAAAATCACTATTACATGCGAAAAGAAATGGGCGTTGCTGCGCCGTTTTGTTTCTTGATCTGGATGATTTTAAAAAAGTTAATGACACAAAGGGGCACTCGGTTGGCGATAGTTTGCTGATCAGTATATCAAAACGTTTAAAATCTACCCTGCGGGAGGATGATTTGCCAGCCCGTTTTGGTGGTGATGAATTTGCTGTATTACTAAGTGATCTGGCTCGAAATGATGATGCCTTTCGAATTGCTGATAATATTCTCAAGTCTATGCAGGAACCGCATTCTTTAGCTGGTGAAGAAGTCCATGTAAGTTTTAGTATTGGTATTGCTACCTTCCCGGATTGTGGTTCAGATGCTTCTGTTCTGATGAAGTCTGCCGATCTAGCCATGTATCATGCCAAACAAAAAGGGAAAAATAATTTTCAGTTTTTTTCTGAGCACATGCAAAAAGAAGCTGAACGACGTTTTGT
>Ga0209013_10005892_pt1 | contig 10476 bp, 8 predicted proteins | sample Cruoilmetagenom2_FD_187291 | JGI IMG/M metagenome (GOLD analysis project Ga0209013, IMG submission 187291) | Oil polluted marine microbial communities from Coal Oil Point, Santa Barbara, California, USA - Sample 2 (SPAdes) (version 2) | ecosystem: Environmental > Aquatic > Marine > Oil seeps ...
AATACCCCCTTGCTACAACTTCTATCAGTGGTCAGACCACGGTTGAATTTAAACAATATGGTATCATTTTGAATATAGAACCTGTGGTTGACGACCAGGGCAATATCCTGGCCCATATAGAAACTGAGATCAGTACCATTGATGATGCACAAAGCTTCGGGGACTATAAAGGGCTGCTGACCCGGAAAACGAATACAGACGTCAGCATGCGTGAAAAGCAGACTCTGGTTATTGCCGGTCTTGTCCAGAACCTTGCCCATAAGGACTATAATAAAGTGAAATGGCTGGGAGACCTGCCGGTTCTGGGTCCTTTGTTCCGTTCAAAGGATTTTAAGAACCAGAAAACGGAACTGGTCATTTTTGTGACACCCTACGTCTACGATGCTTCATCCCCGCTGAATAAAGAGAGCCTTGTTAAAGCGGAGAAAATGCAGCAAACCCTTGATGAGATTGTCAAGGGCAGGGAGTTGCTGGAGTAAAGGGCTGTTATTGCGGATTATGAAACCAATATACTCACTAACATCAGCCTGAATGCAATGTTTGAAATAATCATTAAAGACGATAAAGGCAAAGAGCTTAACACTCTGCAGTGTACCAAACGTAAATGTACCATTGGCAGGTCAGGGAAAAACCTGGTCCAGCTCAAAGGATGGCGGATTGCCGGTGTCCATGCCGAGTTGCACGAAAAAGAGCAGGGTGTTTATGTATCAGACCTTTCTTCAGGCATAGGGATCGCGGTGAATGGCGATAATGCTTCGACATTCGGCCCCTTGCTTCCATCGGATGAGATATCCATAAGCTCCTATAGGATTTCTATCGTTCCGGAGACAAAACCCATCCCCATAAGCCCTACCGCTCAGGAACCGGAAAACGTTGATGCGGATACGGAGCAGCCATCTCTCGAGGATTCATCACCGCTTGTACGATCCAGCATAGGGGTCAGGCAGAAATTTGATGAAGAAATCACGGAACATGGTCAGCAGCAAAATCGTTTTTTATGGCATAAGCGCATTCATGAAAAACTCATGAATGCCATGGATTTGCGTCGTACTGATGTGGAATCCATGAATGACGAGGAGTTGACAGCGACCGTCAAGTCATTGATCAGTGAAACAATAGCAGAGATGGAGCAGGATCTGCCCCGGGAAATAGATCGTATAAAGCTGGCAAAAGATGTCCTGAACGAGGCGATAGGATTAGGCCCCCTGGAAGATTTTCTCGCCGATGACGCCATCACGGAAATTATGGTCAACAGCTATAATGACATCTATTATGAAAAACAGGGAAAGCTGTTTAAATCAAAGGTGACTTTCAGCAGCAATGGAGCGGTTTTTTCAGTTATCGAACGGATTGTTTCCCCACTGGGCAGACGTATAGATGAAAGCTCTCCCATGGTCGACGCCCGCCTGAAGGATGGTTCCCGTGTTAATGCCATCATTCCTCCTCTGGCACTTAAAGGGCCATGTCTGACGATCCGAAAGTTCGCCAAGAAAAAACTCACCACGGATGATCTCATCACTTTTGGTGCGATTTCTCCAAACATTGTAAAATTTTTACAGGCAGCTGTTTTGAACCGGAAAAACATTGTCATTTCCGGCGGGACCGGCAGCGGCAAGACCACGTTTCTCAACGTCCTTTCCGGTTTTATCCCCCATACTGAAAGAATAGTAACCGTAGAGGATTCCGCTGAGCTGCAGCTGGCTCAGCCTCATGTTGTTTCATTGGAGGCACGGCCGCCGAATATGGAAGGAAAAGGTGCTGTAACAATCCGTGACCTTGTCAAGAATTGCCTGCGTATGAGGCCGGACCGCATTGTTGTGGGTGAGTGCCGGGGCGGCGAAACACTGGATATGCTGCAGGCAATGAACACTGGGCACGACGGCTCTTTGACGACGGTCCATGCCAACAGCCCGCGGGATCTCATTTCCCGCCTTGAGGTTATGGTCATGATGGCTGGAATGGAACTGCCGGAAAAAGCGATACGCGAGCAGATAGCATCGTCCATCAATATTATTATCCAACAGGCGCGTTTTTCCGACGGGACCAGGAAAATCACCCATGTTTCAGAAATTACCGGAATAGAGAGCGGTGTTGTACAGATGCAGAATATTTTTGTTTTCAAACAACGCAGCCTTGATGAGGATGGACGAGTGCAGGGAGAATTCAAGGCGACAGGAAGGGTTCCCGAATTTTATGAAGAACTGAAACAGCGCGGCCTGCCTGTTGATATGAACATATTTAACTGATACGCTTATGCTTGGAAAAATTTTCATTGCCAGCCTTGCCGCCGTTTCAGCAGGTATTTTTTCGTGGCTGTTCTTTTTGCAGCTGTATGACAAGCTTGCTTACTACAAGGAAGTTTTCTCGGAAATGACAGCAAGCAAGTTTTCCGAGTTGTTTCTTTTTGTAGATGTTTCAAGGTATTTTTATCTTTATATTGGCGTTGTACTGGTGCTGCCTCTCATCGTGTGGGAACTGTCGGGCGACAAAATTCTCGGCTTTATTTCTTTTCTGGGGCTTCTGTTTTCTCCCTACATTATTCTGAACATTTTTATCAAAAAACGTCTGAAAAAATTTGAACGCCAGCTTCCCGATGCCCTTGTTATGCTCGCCGGATCACTCAGAGCCGGAGCAAGCCTGTCCACGGCGATTGACGGACTTATAAAAGAAAGCCCTGCTCCTCTAAGCCAGGAATTCAGCCTGATGGTTCGGGAACGAAAACTCGGCGTTGACATGGATACTGTCATTGAAAATATGGAGCGTCGGCTGCCCCTGGAGGACCTGTTCATGTTTCTTTCAGCGGTACGGATTTCACGGGAAGTGGGCGGTAACCTGGCTGAAACTCTGGAATCACTGGCCGAAACTCTGCGCCGAAAACTTACTATGGAAGGTAAAATTGACAGCCTGACTGCTCAAGGGAAACTGCAGGGCGTTGTCATGAGCTCTTTGCCTATCGTGTTGATGATTGCCCTGTTAAAACTCGAGCCGGATACGATGGGCATGATGTTCACCACCAAGTTAGGATGGATAGTCCTGGCGACAATTTTAACCATGCAGTTGCTCGGTTTTCTGGCTATCCGGAAAATAACCCAAATTGACGTATGATTACTACTGACTCTTTCATTTTGATAATAGGATTAAGCGTATCGCTTTCCGTACTCCTGTCCCTCCTGACCATTGTTCAGCTGAGCAAATCAGTTCCAGAGGAAGACCGGGAGTTTATGGATCCGCTTCCGCCTGCCCTTCGCTTTTTCTGGCCTCTGGTGCGCATCATAGCCTATTACGGCTGCAGTTATATGCCTTATGCGTATCTTAAAAGCGTTGAAGAACGATTGCGGAGAAACGGGGTGTCCTATCTGATGATTGCGGAAGAGTATATCTCGCTTCGATTTGTAGCCGCCATTTTCACCCTTGTTCTTGGATATCTTCTTCTGACCTTAATAGGTGAATGGAACTCCATTCTTTATGTCGTCCTCCCTGTTGTCGGTTTTTTTTATCCTGATATCTGGATGCGCGATATCAGGAAGAAGCAGGTGGATGCCATTTTACGGACACTTCCCTCATACCTGGATTTTATTACCATGGCGGTCGAAGCAGGCTTAAACTTTTCCGGCGCCATTGAGCAGGCCCGGAAAAAGGCCCCTCCCGGCCCGCTGGTTATTGAGTTCGGCATTGTGCTCCGTGATTTGCGGGCAGGCATTCAACGCTCCAAGGCATTGAAACGAATGGCTGACCGGTTGGATATTCATGAGGTAACAAGCTTTGTAAATGCTGTGATCCAGGCCGAAAAAATGGGATCAAGCCTTGCCGTCGTCCTGCGGATCCAGGCCGACCAGCGCCGCAATGAACGTTTTCAGCGCGCGGAGAAAAAAGCCATGGAGGCGCCGGTAAAACTCATCGGTCCCCTGGTTATCTTTATTTTTCCAACGACTTTTATTGTTCTGGCCTTTCCAATAGTTATGAAATTTCTACAGGAGGGCTTTTTTTGATTGCCGGGAGAATTGTTCAGGGGCACTCGAAAATGGCAATACTTCCACAGGTCAGGAAAACGCAGTCCTTATTCGAAAGGATAAAAGGTCTGCTCGGTTGTAAAAAAATATCCGAAGGTGAAGGGTTGCTTATCGATCCCTGTAATTCAGTGCATACGTTTTTTATGAAAATGGACATTGATGTCGTTTTTCTCAACAGGGAAAATATTATCGTTAAAATTAAGAGCAACTTGAAACCACGGAGAATGGCCATGAGCTGGAAAGCGGTAACTGTACTTGAACTGGGGGCCGGACAAGTTGCAAGGTCGGGATTGAAACTCGGTGATTTTCTTGGGTGGGAAAAAGCAGCATGAATCCGTACATCAAGATAAATTGTTTATTGTTTATTGTGCTTTTTACGGCCGGTTGCGGTGCAAAAGATTTAGCCATTGAGCGTCAGGAAGCCTATCAGGCCTATCAGGCCGGTGATTACCTGGCGGCGAGTGAAAAGTTCGAGAAACTTGTAGAGGAAATACCGAAGGACGCTGAACTGTGGTTTCGCTTGGGCAACTCGTTTGCCAAAATTCAACTTCCGCAAGAGGCCATAAATGCGTACCGGAATGCACTCCTGAGGGATCCCGGCATGGCAAAAGCCTGGTATAATATGGGGCTGATCCACTTGCAGGCTGCCTTGAAATCTTATGTTAATATGCAGCAGTACGTTCGGGAGGATGATCCCGTTGGCAGAAAAGGGAAAGTTATGCAGGAGGAGATTTTCCGTCTTCTTGATGGTTCGGAAGAGAGTCGTGAAAAAGAAAACTGACACACCGGGACGGAATTATTTCATTCAATCGCTCTATTCGAACGCCGGTCAGAGTATGGTTGAGTTTCTGATTATTCTGCCTGTCATGCTCCTTCTTATTTTTGGGGCAATCCAGTTTGCACTGATTTTCCATGCCAAGATAACGTTGAATTATGCCGCCTTTGAAGGCGTGCGTGCCGGCACCCTCAATAATGCTAAATTCGATGATGTTAAAGAGGGTTTTGCGCGTGGCCTGGCCCCTTTATACAGTTTTTCAAAAGGAGGCAAGGATCAGGTAGGGGCTTTTCAGAAAGCCCGAGCAGTGGTTTTTGATGAGTTTGATTCACAGAGCAAACTGATCCGAATAGAGCGGCTTAGCCCGACGGACGCTTCTTTTGCCGATTTTGCCCCTGATGAGCAAATTCCAAATGATAACCTGATGTATCGCTCATCGGACAAGGAAAAGCAGTCAAAAGAGTCCATTCAGGATGCCAACCTTCTCCATTTACGTTTTACCTATTGGTATCCGCTGTATGTCCCCTTTATTAATAAATTGATTTTTAATCGTTTCATATGCTGTAAAAGCAGGACTGATATTTTAGATGACTATATGCAGAGTGGAAAGCAAAGCAGTTTGCCAGCATCATGCAAGTGGGCGGATCACGAGGTCTGTAAAGGTGATGAACCGCGTATACCACTTACCGCAACAGCTGTAATGAGAATGCAGACACCTGCAGAAAAAAGTGACGGGTATTACTTCAAGAACTGAACCACCCTCGACTACAAGTCGAGGGGTTTCAACCATCCCCGAAAGAGACACTCAGTTTCTAAGCCGCCTATTCGGCGGTGAACAAGGGGAAAAACTTAGGGTTGCATCTTAAAAATTAAGAATTCACTATGGGTCCTCTCATTAATTTCTTGGTTAGGTCTTGTGAAATTGCTCAAAATGATACCCCCAACATTCCTTAATATATTTTTCCATTCCATGTGGTAATCAGAACATACTCATCTTTATCGTGATCCATGACATTGCCGAAGGATACGGAAACTAATCTTTTTTGGGCCGTGCCATATAGCTGTTAGGCGGGTAATCGGTTAATGTTTAAGAGATATCAGTACGTTGCGTCGAATGGTGATGTTACGTGTAGAGCAGCAAGAGTGAATATTTTTTATACAGAAAAAATAATGCTGTATACTTTTTACTCAGGAAAAGAAGGGTAAAGGGTTAAGACGTATCAGGTTATCCACAGGAACCTGTCGGCGGAAGCATAATGGTCCTTATGTGCTGTTTTTACTGTCAAAGCTTATCTCGCTGCTATCTTGCCGGGCCTTTTTTTCATTCACTATACTGAGGAGAACAATTCCCAGAATGAAAAAGACAATGACCGAGAGAATGGCATTGCGTGAAGATCCGGTAAAGTGCCGGATAAGGGCAAAGGTAAACGGACCCCACACTGCCGAGAACTTGTTGAAAACGGAGTAAAAGCCAAAAAATTCGGCAGAAGAGTTTTCAGGAATCATGGAGGCATATAGTGAACGACTCATTGCCTGGGAGCCGCCGAGAACAAGTCCAATCACTCCCCCGAGAATAAAATACTCTACCTCACCATGGATAAAATAGGCATAGATGACAACACCGCTCCAGATGACCAGGGACAGCATGACAGCCCTCTTGGTTCCTGTTTTCCCGGCAATCCAGGAAAATGTAAGGGCACCGAAAATTGCCACTACCTGGACCAGCAGCAGGGTAAGCATGAGCGCCGTCGCCGAGAGTTTGAGTTCCTGCTTGCCGTACATGGTCGCCATCAGGACAACAGTCTGTATTCCCTCATTGTATACGAGGAATGCCGCCAGAAACAAGACCAGGTGTTTTAGCTTGCCAACCTGGCACATTGTATCCCATACACGAGTTACACCAAGAGTCAGGTAGCCTAAATTTCTTGGCATGGATTCCGGCGGCAGGTCTTGATCAATTTTCGGTTCCTTCAGATACCTGGCTGTTACCAGGGCAAAGCCGCCCCACCAAAGAGCAGCGGAAAGCATTCCCATTTTTGCCGCTTCAGACTGGGTGAGTCCGAAAGAATCATGAAACGCAATAAGGATGAGGGCACAGGCAAATTGCAATCCTCCTCCGGCATAGCCGAAGGCGTAACCCTTGCTGGATACCTTGTCTTCCTTTCCAGGTCCTGAAATTTGGGGCAGAAAAGCATCGTAGAAGACGTTTGCCCCTACAAAGCCGACCTGGGAAATAACAAAGAGGATAATGGTAGACCAGACGTTTCCAGGCCCGCTAAAAGAAAGACATATCGAGCTGGCTACGCCCAGCGAGCAGAATGCAAGCAGGAAACGCTTTTTGGTGGAGCAGAAGTCGGCAATAGCACCAAGGGCAGGGGCCAGGATAAAAATGATAAATGCAGCCGCAGAAACCATGAATCCCCACAGTGTTTCGGCGGCAAACAAGGTGTTTCCTATAAGAAAACCTTGTTCCGGGACGACCACACCGGCAAAATACATGGGGAGTATGGCAACGGCAATGGTGGTAATATAGGCGGAATTTGCCCAGTCGTACATGGCCCAGCCAAAAATGACCTTCCTGTCACCCTGGACGGAGTTATATATTTGTTTCTGGTGTTGGTTCAATCGGTATCCTTTGGCCATGTTATTTATTTACAGGCCCCTTGTGTCAGCCTGGGAGAGAATGGTGTGGGATCCGGCAAGGTTCGGTTCGCCCAAGTGGCATAATATCTCACTGCGCACATCATCGCGAAGCCTGATTGCTGCTGCCCAGTCATCCCCGACAGGTTGAACGGGTTTGCCGATGATCACGTCCACAGGTCCTCGCCGGGGAAACCAGGAGTCGGATCTCAATTTGCTCCTTGTCCCGCGAATAGTGATCGGAACTGCCGGAATGCCAGCCTGAACAGATGTCAGGAAGGCTCCCATTCGAAATGGCAGCAGTCCGGGCATCCGCTGAAAGGTGCCCTCTGGAAAAAAAAGGAATGTCATCCCCTGCGAAGCCAGGTTTGATATCTGTCTGGCATCCTCCAGTCCCTGTTCCAGGTCAAACCGTTCAACCATTATAGCGCCTAACCTTAAGAGCGGCAGGCGAACAAAAGGATTGGCTGCCAGTTCACCCTTGGCAATGAAGTTGCAGGGAACCGGCAGAATTGCCTGGAGGACAAATCCATCAAGATAGCTCATATGGTTGGAGACAATAACGACGGGATTGTCGAGCGGTATATTTTCGACTCCGTGTACTGTCAGCCGTGTGCCTGAGAGCAGGGCAAGCAGTTTAGCGCTGTACCTGGTCATCTTCCACCGTATTTTTTTGTTCGGGAGGATGACAACCAGCAGCCAGACAGGCGGACTTATTAAATAGAACAGTACCCAGCAGTATCCTGCGTAAATGGTGTCGCCAATCTGCCGCAGAATTCTTCTGGTTTGCGGTATGAAACCGGACAGGGCCAGTCGGGCAAGCTGCAGCCAGACCGCCCGTTTCGGTTTACCGATTTGGTCCAGTTCGTATATTTCACGGCTCGCTGCTCGACGTATTTTTCCGCTGGAAGTTTTCAGGACGGTTCCGGGTGGGGCAATAACGATATCGTCAGGGGGCATGCCAATGAGGTCGACCGCCATGTTGACAACCTGTTTTCGGAGCTTTTCAACAGCCTCAGGGCTTTTTTTCCTGGAGTCAGCCAGGACAATCAGCCGCTCGGTGCCGGAAGCAGGGTCCTTACTCCCGAAAACAGCAATGCATCCCTTACGGATTCCGTCAATATTGCCGACCGCTTCCTCAAGTTCATGGGGGTAGATGTTTCTTCCTCCCCGGATAATGATATCCTTGATCCGGCTGGTAATATAAACATCCCCTCCGGCAGTATAGGCAAGATCGCCTGAGTCAAGCCAATCATCCTGAAAAAGACTTCGGGTTTTGTCTTGATCTCTGAAATATCCACTGGTTGCAGACGGACCTTTGAATTGCAGACATCCTTCCTGCCTTTCCGGAAGCTCACGGCCTGACCTGTCGACAATCCTGATCTGGTGGCCGGGAAGGGGCTGACCGCAGGCAACGAATTCCAGCATGGCTGTATCTGCATCCGGAACCGGCACGGCATGGCCCAGGCGGACAAATGTATCGCGCTCGATACGGTCTATGAGCGGTTCCCGGTCAAGGGGCGGGAAGGCAAGGCCAACAGATGATTCCGCTAGTCCGTAGACAGGGGCCATGGTTGTTTTCTTGAATCCGTATGCTGCAAACCGGTTGCTGAAGTTGGTAATTGCCTCGGGAGTTACCGGTTCGGCTCCGTTAAACGCCAGGCGCCAGGAACTGAGATCAAGGCCCTTGATTGCATTGTCGCTTATCCTTCGAAAGCAGAGCTCATAGCCGAAGTTAGGTGAGGCTGAGAGAGTGCCCCTGTGCTTGTGTATAGCCAACAGCCAGCGCTCCGGCCGGGCAAGAAATGAAAGCGGCGGCATAATGACAAGTCGGCAGCCATGGTACATGCTCCCCAGCCATGCCCCGATCAACCCCATGTCATGGTAGAGGGGAAGCCAGCTTACAAAAACGTCTGCAGAGGTAACTTTTGTTACCTGGCCCATGGCCCGTATATTGGACAGCAGGTTGGCATGGGTCAGGACCACGCCCTTGGGGTCACCGGTACTGCCGGAGGTGTACTGTAAAAAAGCTATATCGCCGGACTTTATCGGCATGGGGGTGAAATCACTTTTATGTGCAGAAAGTTCAGGCACGATTTTTACCTGGTCCATGGTTTCAACCTGGACTTTCAATAACCTGGCAACAGGCTTTACCTCGGGCACGGTGATGAGGATTTTTACCCGGGCGTTCCGTAAAATTCCGATGTGCCGCCTGAGATGCTCTTCAATCTGGGTAGGCCGAACCGGAGGATATAACGGGACCGGAATCCCTCCTGACAGGAGCACACCCAGGAAGCTGAAAAAATAGTCAATGGAAGTGGGTAGAATTATGGCAACTGTGTTGCCCGGTTCCAGGTTGAATCTCTGAAGCCCTGCAGCAACGCGGCCGGCTCCTTTAAACAGTTGACCGTACGTTAACTGGACAGGGTCGTCCTGATGACCGTCAAGAAGTATATGGATTCGATCCGGATGTTCAGAAGCGTGAAATTCCAACACCTCGGTCAGGGTCGAGGCATCCATGAGCCTTTGGTCATTATCCATTGGTGTGGATAATGATGGCGATGGCGCCCGTTTGACCTGTTTTAAAATTTCTTGTGCCGGCATTTCAAGGTGGCGTAGCAGGTCACGGGGTGTTTCTGCCGTTGCCAGCACCTGTTCAGGAAGACGAATGGAAAAGGTATTTTCCAGGCGTGTAAGAAGCTCCATTCTGGCAAGACTGTCAAGGCCGAGATCACGGTCCAGCGAACTGTCAAGCATAACAGAGGCTTGAGGTGCTTCGGGGTGCAGCTCTTCAGCAAGCTGGCGGATTACCTGCAGGAGTTCCCGGGGATCAACTGTCCCTTTATTCTTTTTACGGGACTCAGGTGTCATTTTGTCGGTCAATGGATGGCGGTTTCATTTTTGTTTTGAGGTTAGATATAACCGGTACGATTTATAGACATAGGTAACACCATTGTATCACTTCGAACGGACGGGACAAGGGAATCCTGGGCCTTCAGCCTACAAACTTCCGACTGCCAACCTGAACCCCCTACCCCGCATTTCTCACCA
>Ga0209013_10005893_pt1 | contig 10475 bp, 3 predicted proteins | sample Cruoilmetagenom2_FD_187291 | JGI IMG/M metagenome (GOLD analysis project Ga0209013, IMG submission 187291) | Oil polluted marine microbial communities from Coal Oil Point, Santa Barbara, California, USA - Sample 2 (SPAdes) (version 2) | ecosystem: Environmental > Aquatic > Marine > Oil seeps ...
CGGAAATGTATCAGGAGTAGCCGACACCCCGATATTTTCATGTTACGTCCCCGCAGTCTTCAGCGGAACATGCTCCAGCATGGTACAGGTAAAATATGTCTTCCTAATCGATTATAATGTGACAGGAATCCGTGCCGGAGACGACTATGGTGCGATGGAAGTGAAGACTGCAAGTTCATCCGGTCTCACTCTCAAGAACGCGATACCGATCGATCTAACCCCGAACACAACCGCACTGATCATGGGTAACCTATCCTTCAAAACGGCAGACAACACAGGTGCGATAGAATTTTATCCGCACCTGATAAGGGGGGAGCCACCTGTGCAATCTGGCGGCGGCGGGTTTGTACTGGACGACTGCTGGATCGATTCCCTGTGGAATCTATCTGAAAATTATTCCATCGCGGCAAAGGACATCTCTCCTGGTGGAGATAAAGCGCGAATCGTCATCCTGAAGAGTGGAACAGTGGTTGGTGAGGCACTGCTGACCGAAGAGTCAAAAACGTCAGTTGATTCGGATTGTTATTACAGTTATATCAAAAATGGAACTGAAATCATCAACGTAACCCTTAAAGCGGCATTTCGCGGGTACGCTTCGGACGTGCTCGAACTTGCTGATGTCTACCAGCGTTCAGAGGCAGATGGTAGTATATTGATCAACAATGAGTCTCATGTATTTAAATCAGCGGATCCGGCAGGCATTCCATGGGATCTTGCTGATGGTTATGTGCTCACGATGAAGGATGTTGATTTCAATGGCGATGAGGTATGGCTTGAACTATCAAAGAACGGCCTGGTCGTTGAGGAAGAGATATTAAACGAAGACTCTGCCAGTATGTTTGTTTACACCTCTGGCACCGGTAGTGTAACCTGCATGGTCGATTGCGTATTCAGAGGCTGTGAGGCAAACGCGCTCAAACTTGTAAATATCAGTCAATATTCTGATGTCAACGGAACTGCTCTGATCGTTGACGAGTCTCATTTCTACAGATCAGCAGATCCGGATGGCATGGCATGGGAACTCATGGATGAGTATATGCTAACGATGAAAGACCTCGAAGATCAAGATGGATGGTTCCACGGAGGGGATAAAGTATGGCTTGAACTATCGAAGGACGGCATCATGTCGAAGGAAGATATACTGGAGTCAGGTGACCTGTTTGAGTATAGAAACGGTCTTGAATCGGTCGATTGTATGGTTGAGGCAGTGTTTGAAGGGAGTATTGCAGACGTTGTCAAACTCAAGAATGTCAATCAATATTCCAACACTGGCATGCAGTTGATCGAGAACGGATCAAAAACATACGCGACCGCATATCCGACAGGGGATGTGTGGGAACTCTATGAAGGTTATTCGTTTGTCCCGAAAGATATCAATATGAATGGAGATAAGGCATGGTTATCGCTACTTAAGGACGGGGTGATTGTGAAGGATGCGATCGTTGATGAGTATGGCTGGTTTGAGTACCATAACGCAACCGGTGCGCTGATATTTCGCGCATACCTTGATGCGGTTTTTCGTGGCAGAGATTCCAACATCATCCAGTTAACATACGTATCACAGTATTCCGAGATCAACGGAAGTGTGTTGATGATGTTTGAAGAGCATGATAAAAAAACATTGCGAGCCTCACGCAAACTTCCTAAGAGATGGACTGTGGATGACAGTGGCGGCGCAGATTTCACCTTGATTCAGGTGGCGATAGATTCAGCCATTTCCGGAGATGTGATTTATGTATATGCAGGGACGTATTCTGAGAATGTGGATGTGAACAAGCAACTCACGCTGGAAGGAGAGGGTGCTGATGTGGTCACTGTGACTAACTGCACATCTGATAGTCCGGTCTTCAATGTGACTGCTGATTACGTGAACATCTCAGGGTTTACGGTGACGGGAGCAACTGGCTACTATGCTGGAATATATCTCAGTGGTGTGGAACACTGCACCATATCGAACAACGATCTCTTGATTAACCAGAATGGTATCTATCTGCATCACGCCAACAACAACACGATAATTGATAATAACGCTTCAAGCAGTGTCGGTTGTGGTAGTGGCATACTCTTGAGATCATCTGAGAGCAACTGTATAATCAACAACAATGCTTCCAACAACGAGTATCCTGGCATCTATTTGGTTGCATCCGGCAGCAACACCATAACAGGCAATACCCTGATCAACAATACCGCCTGTAATTATACTTATGGTGGTCTCGAGCTTTATTTTTTCAGCAGTTCTAACGCCATAACAAACAACACTATAATTGACAATGTGGGTAATGGCATCCGTATATGGGACTCCAGCAACTCTAATACCCTGACAAACAACATTATAGAATCGAACAACCACTACGGTCTCTATCTGTCTTCTTCGAGCAATAACCTTCTCTCCCACAACAACCTTGTAAACAATTCCAATAACGCATACGACAGCAATCCTGCAAATAACGACTGGCACCATCCGATTCTCCTCGAAGGAAACTACTGGTCCGACTACGCGGGCGTTGATGACGGCAGTGGAACCGGGAAGCACGGCATCGCTGGCGATGGAATAGGGGATACGGATGTACCGCATCCTGCTGCTGATTTCGATTTCAATCCGTTCATAGATAAGAGTGGATGGTTGATTCAAAGAGAGCATGACATAGCAGTAACATGCATAGATACCCCCAACTACGCAGAACCCGATTCAACGATATTTGTCAATGCAACGATAAGCAACCTCGGCGGAAGTAACGAGTCAAATATAATCGTTAATTTTTCGGTGGATGGTGTAAACCGGAGCAGTGCAATAATAACATCCCTTACGCGTGGTTCTTCAGAAAATGTAAGCTTCCGATGGACTCCAACGACTGCGGGAATGCACAATCTATCAATTTTTGCCGAGCCTGTATATGGTGAAAAGATAATCTGGAACAACTACAAAGAAGTGATGATTTGCATCAATTCGAATGTCCAGACCATCGGCACAGGTATTCTGGGTGCAGGTATGTGGAACACGAGTGCAGGAGGGGGTCGAAGCGAAGTCTATACCGGGATTATCCCGTATCAAACCTACGAATTCTTTGACGATCTTGATCTGAACGGCGATGGCGACACGAATGACTCCATCATCATGTACTATGACGTCGATTATGAAAGCAAGCATGTTGTAGATATCGGAAGCAGATGCTTCTATGACAATTACACCATCGTCTATGTTGTCCAGGAGACAGAGCATGTCTATGAGTGGGAAATCGGCGATCTGAATGGTGATGGTGATACGCATGATGATTTCTATACTGTCAATTGCGATCTGAATGGTGATGGCGATATGCTCGATGCCTTTCTAAAATATTACAATGTTAAAAGCGGGATGAATGAGATGGTGGGGGGTATACCCAGAGATCCATGGCAGCAGAACGTAGTGCGTGACAACAGCATCATAGTCTACACCCTTCCTGAAATAGAGAGGCTCGATGAATGGGAAGTTGGCGATCAGAATGGTGATGGTGACAAGAACGATTACTACTACAACAATTTAACAGACCTGAATGGTGATGGAGATCTGCTCGATGCCTTTTTGAGATATTGTGATACCAAAACCGGTGCAACCAAAACAATCGACAATGTGAGCAGAGATCTATGGATGCAGAACATACAGATAAATGACGGGATCATCGCATATATCGTTCAAGAGACCGAGGGAATAGATGAATGGGTGGTTGGTGATCAGAATGATGACGGCGATACGAATGATCGCTTCTGGATTCGTACCGACATAAATAGCGATGGAGATACGACTGATACCATTTTGAGGTATTACGATGTAAATGCGGAGAGATTGCACACGGTTGGTGAGATAAATCAATGTTATTCTGGCTATTCTCGGATCATGCTTGGCAACAATACTATCGTTTACACGGTCTCAGAGACCCAGCAGATTTATGAGTGGTATTATGGTGATCAGAACGGCGATGGCGATACGTATGACACGTTCTACAAGTATGTTGATTTGAATGGTGATGGAGATTTCTTTGACACCCTATTGATGTGCCACGACCTCACTACCGGGCTTGATGAAATCGTGGCCATTGTAGCCCATGAACCGTACCAGCAGAACATACAAGTAGCTGACGGGATCGTTACGTACACGGTTCCGGAAACCATGCGGTTTTATGAAGGGTCGTTTGAGATCGATCAGAATGGTGATGGCGACACCTATGATACATTCTATCAATATTCCGATCTGAATAGCGATGGTGATATTTTTGACACACTCTTAAGATATCACGATGTGACCAGTGGGCTAGATGAAGATATTACGGCAGACCTGAGCCGACATCCATACGAGCAGAATATACAACTTCTCGATGGGATTCTTACATACACCTTCCCAGAAACGATTCTGATCTATGAAGATGACTTTGGCATCGATCAGAATGAAGACGGCGATACCTATGACAATTTCTGGATCTTCAATGGCGATTTCAATTGTGATGGTGATATGTTTGATACTGCAATATGGTATTATAATGTGAATGACAGAGCCACTCAACTGGTAGATGTGGCATCGAAGAGCTATCAATCCCTCTGTATAGGGCTCGATTATGGTATCATCGCTTATAGTATCCCAGAAGCTCAAAGAATTGATGAATATGATGTTGGTTTTGATCAGAACGGGGATGGCGATATGTGGGATATCTTCTATAATTATGCAGACTATAGCGGAGATGGAGACACAAAGGATTTCATTGTACGATATTTACCTATAGAACAGGTAAGCAACGTCAAGATCGTCCAAGCCCGGACAGACAAATCGATCTATACTTCAAACGAGACCGTAACAATCTCCTGTGTTGTGCAGAATGAGACTGGATGCAATATCACAGCCGACAGCGTGGATGCGAAGATTCTAAAGCCAGACAGTTCGATCGAATGGGTCACTATGACGGAGGGGTTGGATGCCTATTACAATGGAAGATTCACAAACACTTCTTTGAATGGCACTTACAACGTTACGATCCATGCTGATAAGACCGGATACGTCAGTGGTATTGCCGAGTTGAGTTTTGAGGTTTCGGCTTTAGCAGTCCAGAACATCGACACAGGCGAGAACTTCGCAACGATTCAGGCTGCGATAGATGATTCTGATACTCTGGACAACCATACGATCACAGTTGATGCTGGGATTTATTATGAGACGGTGGTCGTGGATAAATCGCTTACACTTCAAGGAGAAGATAGGAATACAACGATTATTGATGGTGCCGGGATTGAAACTGTAGTACGTATAACATCAGACGACACCACTATAACTGGGTTTACCATTCAAAATAGCGGAAGGCTATGGGAGAATGGAGATGCAGGAATAGAGATTAATTCTGATTACAACGCTCTTTCAGAAAATATTATCATAAATTCCACGTATGGTGTACTCTTTGACGGTAACTCTAATATATTATCCAAGAATGTGATAGAAAACAACTACGCAATAGGCATCTATCTTGACGATTCATCAAATAACACCGTCAAAGAAAATGCTATCACAAATAATAGTTGGGATGGCGTCAATCTACACATTTCATATAACAATAGCATTTCTGAAAACATCATTACACACAACGCCGAGTGTGGTATCAATCTGAATCCATCTGGTAATAACACGATTACTGAAAACACCATCACAAGCAACGACATTGGCATTGGTTTAGATTCATCAACCAGTAATATCATATTCGGAAACAACATAACCGATAGCGAGCTAGGTATCGGGCTCTGTAGAGACGCTTCGGCCAATTCTATCTTCCACAACAACATCGTAAACAATTCCAATAACACAGAAGACGATAATCCAGCAAATAACGACTGGCACCATCCCGTTCTTCTTGAAGGAAACTACTGGTCTGACTACACCGGCATCGACGATGGTAGTGGAACCGGGAAGCATGCTGTAGCTGGCGATGGAATCGGGGATACGAAGATACCTCATCCCGCAGAGAATTATGATAATTATCCATTTATGCAAGTGAATGGATGGCTTGCCACTGGCGCCCCCAGCATAACATCCTTCGCACCTCCATCACCGGCAGCCAATTATGGGGGTGAGTCCAGAACGTTCAACATCACCATCAATCAAATAGTAAACGTTAGTTGGTATATAAATGGAACCGAAGTTCAAACAAACGAGAGCGTAACAGAGGCATCGTACACAAATACGAGTGCGGTTGGAGGCTATTGGAACGTTTCAGCCATTGCTACGAATGCCAATGGCAGCGACATGCAGAGATGGTGGTGGACCGTTGATGACAGAATACCACCAATAACAATCGACCATTCACCGACCGGAACCGATGTGCCAGTAACAACAGTTGTAACCGCAACCTTCAATGAGGCGATGAACAAAACCTCGGCAGAAGACGCATTCTCGATCATGCCAGATGTAGCAGGAGCGTTCAACTGGAGCGAGAACACCATGATCTTCACACCGGCTGCTGACTTTGCTTATGACACCACCTATAGCATAACCATCAGCGCCGATGTGATGGATCTTGCAGACAATCATCTGGCAGAGTCCTTCACATGGAACTTCACAACCACGACTGAGGTTCCACCGTCGACAACAGTATCCATCAAAGATGCCACTGTAGCGCCGGATGAGAGCATCATCGTGCCGATCATGATCAATAACGTGACGAATCCGGGCGGCTGCGCGATCAATATCACTTATAACTCCTCAGTCGTTCATGTGACTGACGTTATTCCAGAGGATATGGATCTGCTTGCATATAAGATCAACAATGGTTCTGGCTGGATGTATGCAAATGCGATTAGCGCATCAGGATTGAGTGGAGATGTGGTCTTTGCATATATCAATCTCACTGCGATGGGTAGCATGGGTGATTCAAGTCTGCTGGATATCACGGTTAACCAATTGTCTGATATAACATATACTCCAATCACTCACACAGTGATCGATGGAATCTTCACCATAGGCGCAGACACAAAACCGCCACTGGTGATCGATGTATCTGCAAGCCGGGATACGATACTCAACGATAACGGCAGACCCAGAGCGCCCGGAACGAACATCACTGTACTGAATGTTACGGTGATCGACGAAGAGAGCGATGTCTCAAGTGTCACCATCGATCTCTTACCGATAGGTGGATCCCTGGTTCAGCCGATGGGGCGCATTGCTGGAACTGATATCTGGACAGTGACCACAAATGCAACAGACGGCATCAATTTCACCCACCAATTGACCATCAATGCAACCGATAACGAAGGGAACTATAACAACTCGACGAGTATCACGCTGACCATCCTCAGAAGGGGTGATGTATGCAGGGATGATGTTACTGACCGCAAGGATGTGAGGTATATAGCTAGATATCTAGCAGGTCTGGAACCAGAATGCTCAAATCCACCGAGTGTACTGGTTGGAGATGTTGTAGGCATATTTGGAGACCCAGAAGGCGATGGTGTCGTGGACCTGATGGATGCATTATACATAGCGAGGTATGGGGATGGCTTGGAGAACGAGCCATAGAGGCGATCGCATATCCTGCAGGTCGCCTGCCTCTTTTGAGGGTGAAAGAGCTGGTATCACGATCATAGCTCGGTGATGCGCGGGTTCTTCGTAGGGGGAATTGATGATCAGTTGGTCTATTATGGATTTCATACGTCACCCCCGACTTTATGAGATCTCGCTCAAATCGCCATTCAACGACGGAATATGGATGATGATGGTGGAATCGCAAATGGCGTAATCGTTGATCAATGAAGGTTGACATAGAATTATATATGGCAGTTGAATATATGGCAGTTGAGGAAGTTCCGGCCCTACCCCCAATTGAATAAGCATAGTGAACAAGTACTTATCCGTCTCAAGTGACCTGCAACTGGTCTATCGCATGGTGCCTGTGACCGAAAGCTACAAAAGCAGGAAAGGGGTGCATTTTTTAGCTGATAACCTGTTTGATTTATCTTGAGGATATGGAACGGCTGCTTATGATGCAATATGGTTTATAGAAAAGGAGGGCTTATGGGCTGTTGCATCGCCAAACCAGACAAACTTCCCAGCCTCCGTATTGCCCGCCCGACCGCGTTTGGACGATACCTGCTTTGAGGCGTATCCTGCCCCTCGGAACCCGGGCAGGATCATCGCATGATGGGGGCTGATTTTGTGAGCACCGCAGGGGGCCGTTAGCAGGGTGGTAAAAACCGCGATCACGATAAGCCACTCGTGACAGGGCAGCTGACGCCGGATGCATCCCTGTTCCGGTTCAGCTACCCGGGTATGCTGACCTGGTGGCTGTTGCGGGGATGTCGGAACGGGAGATGGAGGGGCTATTTTCGATTCTGCGGTTTGGGGGCGGTGGAGGGGGGTCAGATATGTTTAAGTATCATGGCTGATTATTGACCACAGCTGTATGAAACGATGTGATTCTCGGGAGATGTGTATGGCATCGTTATCGTTGTGCTCCAGTGAACTTGCCAAAGCATGCGGTGGGATGAGCGGGGCGGAATCGCTATTTACAGGCTCTGGACTTAAGTCCGGGGTTTAGTGACTTTGGAATAAAAGGATCGACGTGAAATAAATGATTGAACTTCTCGATTCATGGTTATGGGCTGCATTTGTGGTTGTTGGTCTCCTGATGATTCTTTTAGAGTTGTTTATAGGAGTGGAAACCGGTTTTGATCTCGTGATGCTTGGATCTGCCCTGGTGCTGGGTGGTCTCCTGACAAGTTTTGCCGATTCGTGGCTTGCAACTGCCATCTGTGCAAGTCTCTTCTGCGTGCTGTACGTGGGTATTGGAAGAAAATACGTCAGGGCGAAGATGAAACTTTGCGATATAAAGACGAATGTCGATGCAATAATCGGTAAGAGTGGAATTGTCACACGCAGCATTGGCGAGAATACGAGTGGTCTGGTAAGGGTCGGAAACGAGGAATGGCGTGCAATGTCAGGGGGAAACATTAATATAGAAGAAGGTGCTACGGTTATGGTGATTGAGGTGACCGGAGTAACATTGATTGTAGACGAGGAGGACTGGATATGGAAATCGGATTTGTAGCAATAGTGGGCATAATTATTCTCATCATTGCAGCGGTTACATTGGTAAAATCAGTAACTACGGTAAAGCAGTATGAAAAGGCTATTGTGGAGAGATTTGGTCAATATAAGGAGATTCTGGACCCGGGATTAAGATTCATCGTACCTTTTGTCGATAATATTGCACAAAGGGTCGATATGCGTGAAACGGTCATCGATGTTGAACCTCAAGAGGTTATTACAAAGGATAACGTGGCAGTAACCGTCGATGCGGTCGTCTACTATGCTGTGACCGATCCGAAGGCAGTTCGATACGAGGTTGCAAACTTCAGGTTTGCAATGAGCAAACTGGCGCAGACGAACCTGAGAAACATCATAGGCGACATGTCGCTCGATGAGACGCTTACTGCAAGGGACACGATCAATACCTCGCTGCGGATGACACTGGACGAGGCAACCGATAAATGGGGTGTAAAGGTGGTTCGGGTGGAGGTTCAGAAGATCGATCCACCAAGAGATATCGCAGACGCAATGAGCAAGCAGATGAAGGCAGAAAGGGAGAAGAGAGCCACCATCTTGAGCGCAGAGGCATACAGAGAGAAGCAGATACTTGAAGCAGAAGGGGATAAGCAAAATGCGATACTGACGGCGGAAGGCGATCGTGAGGCTGCAATACTCCGAGCAGAGGGTGAAGCAAAGGCGATTGAGAAAGTCTCGGGCGCGGCAGAGGAGTTCTTCATAGGAAATGCCCAGATTCTGAAACAGCTCGAAGTTACACAGGCATCGTTACAGGATAACACAAAAATCGTTGTATCTGACCAGTCAAAGCTGATCAATATACTCGATATGCTGAAACAGGAAGGTAAGAAGAGGATTGTTCCTATAGATGGGTGATCTTTACGTCAGGTAATCGAGCTGGGGTGACGAAGTTGGGACTGGCGGCCGACATGATGGACGCGGGGGTGGGATGGGCACCGGCGGCCGGGAATTGTAGATATAGCAGCAGGGTGTCTGTATCAGAACATGGATCGCGGGACCGCCGCGGTTTGAGAGGCACTATGTATCGCATGAGTTGACCGCCATGAAGACGGGATGATCTCATGCATGCGCAAATTCAAAACCCAACCTTGAATACCCCCGAACCAAAACATAAAAACCGGGTGACACAAATGGCTAAAGTAATAGTCTTCCACTACACAGATAAGGGCAGGCTCCCACCGCTCAGTTCAGGGGAGCTAACCGACCTCAAGACGAAGTCGACTCCGAACTCAAGAAACATCCCGACGTCACGTTCAACGGGACATTTGTCGACGATTCCGGCAGGGGAATCTGCGACTGGGATGCGCCCAGCGCGGAGGTAGTCAGCAATATCATAGAAGCGGTGATTGGCGTGCCGCCCGCTGATGGTGCGGTGGCTGTGAAGCAGATTCTGTGAAAG
>Ga0209013_10005895_pt1 | contig 10472 bp, 10 predicted proteins | sample Cruoilmetagenom2_FD_187291 | JGI IMG/M metagenome (GOLD analysis project Ga0209013, IMG submission 187291) | Oil polluted marine microbial communities from Coal Oil Point, Santa Barbara, California, USA - Sample 2 (SPAdes) (version 2) | ecosystem: Environmental > Aquatic > Marine > Oil seeps ...
TTCACAAATAACTAACTTTTATACTATTCAACCTCTCCTCAATCTCCCCTTTCCCCAAAACCCCATTCTGTGCGCCGTATTCACTCACCACATTTCCACTATTTGTAATTCCATATTTTAACGCAATCTCTAAATCATCTGTCAAAATATATCCTCCAACTAAAGCGCTTCCGAAGGAATCGCCAGCGCCGGTAGTATCAATTCTATCCTTAGAAGTAGCGGGAGAATACAAAACATTTTTATCGCCACCAAATAAATAGGCGCCATTTTGACCATCGGTAATAACTACTATTTTCGGACCCCAGCTTTTTATTATTTTTAATAAGACAGCTATATCATTAATTTTGTTATAATCTAATTTTACATTTTCGTCACTTTGAACTAACTCAATCGCTTCGTCTTTATTAATAATTAAAATTTCTGTGTTTTCTAAAAGTTCTTTTAACTTATTTTTTCCAGCGCTAATTTGCGTTGCGCCTGGATTCCAAGCTAATTTTATTTTGTTATTTTTAATTGTTTCGTTAACTTCATTCAAATTATTCTCCCAATCTCCTGTCAGAGAAGTGAGATAAATCCATTCAATTTTGCTTATATTTTCCTTTTTTATTTCAAGAAGATTGCCTGCTCCCTTATAAACAAAAATAACTCTATCTCCCTTATTTTTCTTATTGTCTTTATCTACTACCACCAATGAAAATCCAGTTTTTTTATCATCGTCAATTTGAATTAAATCTGTTCTTATCCCTAATTTATCCAAATTTTTTATTATAGCTTTTCCATCATCATCATTTCCAATTCTGCAATTTACCGCAATATCTAATCCCAATTTCGCAAAAGTAACTGCTGAATTGCACGCTCCTCCGCCAAAATTAAAATAGACTTCTTCGCTTTTGATTTTCGCTCCATACTCAAAAGCAAGCAATCTCTGCTCCGTTAAATTCTCTGGTGTTTCAATAACCTTTCCTTTGTCAGTCACAAAAGTTATATCTCTAACTGCGCTACCGATTGTTATTATATTACACATAGATTTATTTAAGTATTTACATTTTCATTTTAATTTATTTTTAATACTTTTTTCACTATTAAATAACTTTTCAGAAATTTCAACTAAATTATATCCGAAATGAATTCCAATGGCAATAGTAGCAAGAGTTGTATAGACTTGCTCTTTGTCCGACGAGAAAGGCAAACGAAAAGGAATAGTTGTTCCTTTATAAGAAACCTTGAAACTCATTTTGTTATCTCCCGAAAATATTTCCTCCGCTTTTATAAGAGAATCATTATTAAATCCATATGCTATTATTTTTGGTCTGATGTTTTTCGCTAAATCTTTTATACATTCGTCGTCGTAATTTAAAATCGCTAAATCTTTTTTCTTTAGTGATTTTAGAAATATATTTTTTTCTTTAACAATCTGCTTTGTGTTTTTGAAATATTTTGCGCACGACGAAGATTTTTTAATATTTGTCAAGATTCCAATATTCGGCTGGACAACTTCTAGTATTTTCTTCATTTCGTCTGGCTTCTTAATATTCATTTCTAAAATTAATATTTCTGGATATTTCGTTTTTTTGATTATTATTTTAAAAGCTGAAAAAATAATTTTTAACCATTTTATGATTGATCTTCCTCCGCTTTCTGCGCCGATAATCGCTAACGGAATTCCGATTTCAGTTTTATAATAATTTTTATTAAACGCTATTTTATATTTATCTTTTAATAATTCACAAACCGCTTTTTTAACATCGCTCTTTCCAACACTTCCCGCAATATCAATAACAACTGGCTCATATTTAACCAGTATTTTTTTGGAAAGAATATTTAGGATTTTGATAATAATATATTTCATAGTATCATGATAACATTTAAGCATATAAACATTTAAACAAGTTGTCGTAATAAAAATTTAATTCAAAAATAAAACTCCAAGGTTTCTTTTTTATTTATTTCCTAAAATCTTTATCTTAAAATTTGTTTATATGTTTAAATGTTTAAACGTTTAAATGTCAATGCGACGCTGGCACATTATAATAATTTACCAATTCCTGTGACAGTTCGCCAAAAACAACGGCGGTAGTATTCGCTGCATAGAGTGCATTTGTCGGACTATCTAATTTAACTAAAATAGAAAACTTAGGATTAGGAATCGGACCAAACCCGACAAAGGTGTGAATTGTTTTATCTTCTTCATATCCCCTCCCATTTTTTTTCGGAATTTGCGCTGTTCCTGTTTTTCCCGCAAGTTTATATCCTTTAATTCCCGCTTGTTTGGCATGTCCGTTTTTAATAACACTTGTCATCATCGCTGAAATTAAACTCGCTGTTTTAGGAGAGACAACTTGACAAACAACTTTTGGTTTATTTTTTTCAGAATGTCCATCAGCTTTAATAAACTCGCTTACAATATAAGGCTTCATCAATTTTCCGTCATTAGCGAAAGAGGAAATAGCGGTTAAAATAGATAATGGCGTCACAGAAATTCCTTGCCCATAAGATACCGTCGCATAATTAATATCTTTTTTACTATTCAATCTAGAAAGACTTCCCTTCTCTTCACCATTGATCTCAATTCCCGTCAATTCATCAAGTTTGAATAATCTTAAATAATTATAGAAATCTTTTTTTGCCACTTGTTGCTGAACAAAAATAGAACCAGTATTTAACGATTTTTCTAAAATTTGAGTCATTGTTTGTTTTTCATTTGTTTTTCCATCAGAATTGTGAATCGTCCAACCATCAATTTTAACAAATCCGTAATCAAAATAAGTGGAGCTCGGACTAATTTTTCCAAGATCTAAACCAATCGCCATCGTGATTACTTTTTGAATAGACCCAGGTTCATAAACGCTATGAATACTAGAATTCAAAAATACATTCATTTCTTTTTCTTTGAAATATTCATTCGGATTAAAACTCGGGTATTGCGCCATGGCGACAATCGCTCCTGTTTTCGGATCCATTATAATTATATTTCCACTCTCCGCTCCATATTTAATGACCGCTTCTTTAAGTTTTGTTTCTGAAATATATTGAATTGTTTGATCAATAGTTAAAACTATATCATCGCCATCTTGCGAAGATTGCGAATTTTTAGAACCAAAAGTAATCCATTTTCCCATAGAATCTTTTTCTAATTCCAAAAATCCCATCGTCCCTTGAAGCCTTTCGTTGTAATAACCTTCTATTCCATATTGCCCAACTTTTTCGTGTCCCGAATAACCAACAAAACCAATCACATTCGCCGCCAAAGAATCTCCCGGATAATATCTTATTATTTCTGGACTTGTTTTTATTCCTGTTATATCTTCGCTTTTTATTTTTTCCACAACTTCATCTGAAACTTTCCGCTTTAAAACTTCATAGGGATCATCTTTTTTACTGATTATTTTAAAAACTTCTTCCTCGTCTAATTCTAATAATTCCGCTAATTTTGTGGCAACTTCTTTTTTGTCATCAATGTTTTTGGGAACAGCGTAAACCAAACTTAATTCTTTATTAACCGCCAAAGGATAAATTTTATCAGAGTAAGAATCGTTAATAAATATTTCGCCTCGTTCCGGAATTATTTTTTCAGAAAATTCATGCTGATCTTGCGCCAATACTTTGTAAAAATTATGATTGACAATTTGCACCTGAAAAAGTTTTAAAAAAACTACTAAAAAAAGCGCTACTACTATTGCAGATAAAATCTGCGCGCGCTTAATAAAATTATTATTTCTGAAAGAATTTCTTGATCTTTTCATTATAAAAACTGTTTCGTTTGTTAAAATGTTAGTATGTTAAAATGCCAAAATACTTACTCCATCGCCACGGCGCTTGAAGTTGAAGTTATATAATTAATTTCTTGATAATCAATCGCACTTAATTTTTCAGATTTATTTTTTAAATTATTCATAGCTTTTAAGTCAGCTATTTTTACCAACATTTTTTTATTTTCTCGCTGTAATTCAAAAAGAGTTTTTTCGTAACTGCTAATTTCGTAACCTTTGGTAGCAACTCCGCTTGTTTGAAAAACATATAATAATCCCGCTGCGCAAATCAAAACACCAGCAAACATACTAACTGTAAATTTACTTTCTCTCGCTTTCTGAGAAATAGTTTTCCTCTTTATTTTACTTCTCTTGTTTAAATGTTTTACTGTCATATTATCTAATTATTTTATTTAGAGCTTCCCCATTTTTGTCATTTCGAAATGAGCCACAGTCCCGAGTCCTCGGGAAGAAATCTCTCAACTGTTGAAAATAGAATAAATTAAACCTTTTATCACGCTTAAGAGATTCCTCGCCTGCGGGCTCGGAATGACAAAAATTTTGTATCTTGCATCTTAAACTATTCTCCTCGCCACTCTCAACTTTCCGCTCCTTGCTCTTGGATTTTTTAAAAGTTCTTCTTCACTTGCAATAATCGGTTTCTTCGTAATAATTTTTAGTCTCTTCTGATGATCACAAACGCAGACAGGAACTTCTGGTCCGCAAATACAATCCTTCGCTTCTTTTTGAAAAAACTGCTTTACAATTCTGTCTTCCAAAGAATGAAAGGAGATTATCGCAATTCTTCCGCCAACTTCTATTTCTTCCAAAACTTGCGGGAGAACGGTTTCTAAATTTTTAAGTTCATCATTAACTTCTATCCGCAACGCCTGAAAAGTTCTCGTCGCAAAATGAATTTTTTGTTTTTTATATTTTGCTGGTGTCGCTTCAGAAATTATTTTGGCTAATTGTTTTGTATTAACTATCTTATTTATTTTTCTTTCTGCAACTATTTTTCGCGCAATACTTTTTGCGTACCGCTCTTCACCATAATTTTTTAGAATTAATTTAATTTTATCTTCACTCCAATTATTTAAAATATACTCCGCAATTTTATAATTATTATTTCCGTATTTCTGAGGTCCAGCCATCCTCATATCTAACGGCGAGTTTTTTAAAAATGAAATTCCAAGCGTTTCGTTATTTAATTGCTGTGATGAAATTCCTAAATCTAGAAAAAATATATTAAATGAACCAAAATTATTCTCTTTTTTAATTTCAACAAAATCCACAAAATTTCCTTTTTTCAAAATTATTTTTTTCGCATACTTCCCTAGTTTATTTTTACTTTCTTGCAACGCTTCATCATCCAAATCAATCCCCAACAATTTCCCGTCTGGTAATATCTTCCCTAAAATCGCTTCACTATGTCCCCCGCCCCCTAAAGTCCCGTCAATCAAATTTTCTCCAGGTTTTGGATTGATAGTTTTAACTACTTCATCTAATAAAACTGGGATGTGAAAATAGGACATAGCTATAATTATTGTTATTTTTAATCTGTCATTATTCTATACTCCTAACTCTCCCAACTTCTCCGCAATATCTTCGCTTTCTTTCTCAGTTTTATTTTTATATTTTCCCCAAGCCTCCTCATCCCAGATTTCCAAACGATTATATAATCCTCCAATGATTACTTTCTTTTTAAGACTTGCGTATTTTCTTAAATAATCAGGCAGAACAATTCTTCCCTGTTTATCAACTTGCGCATCCATTGCTCCCGCTAACATCAATCTAGCAAAAGCACGCGTATTTGATTGGCTAATCGGAAGCTTGCTTAATTTTTCCGCCAAAATTTTCCACTCGCTTATTGTATATAAAAACAAACAACCATCCAAACCTTTTGTGATCACAACTCCCTTTTTCAAATCATTCCTAAATTTAACTGGCACCGCCAACCGTCCTTTATTGTCTAGGTTATGATTGTATTCTCCAATAAACATTTTTGCGCAAATAAATTAGTTATCCCCACTCCTTTTTAGTTATCCCCACTTTTATCCACTTTTTTACATTGTAGTTCCATTATACACCACTGAGAACAATAGTCAAACCACTTCCTCCCAAATCTTAAAAAATAATTTATTCGCTTATTTAAGGCATTTTATAAATTAAAATGCAAATTAAGCCATAAAAAAAACAGACAAGCTATCCACAGCTTACCCACTTTTTGAAATTGTCATCCCAGAATTTTTTTATTCTGAAGGCGACATTCTGGAATGTCGCCTTCAGAATAAAAAAATGTCATTGAAATAAACTGGATTCCCGCCTCCGCGGGAATGACGAAAAGAGAAAAACTCTAACTTTTACCAATCTCTTTTCACAATAAAATCCGCTAAATTATTTAAAAATTCTTTGCATTCATCTGGAGTTTTAATTTCCGCAAGATACTTTTTAGAAAGCTCTTTTAATTTTTCCGCTTGCGTTTTGGAATATTGCAACGATCCAGTTTCTTCAATTATTTTTCTTGCATTTTCTATCTCCTCGGGATTTATTTCTTTATTTCCCAAAGAAGATAAAATTATATTTTTTTGCTCTTCGTTGGCAATTTCTAAAGCTCTTGTGATTAATAGCGTTTTCTTTCCTTCTTTAATATCTGAACCAATCGGCTTTCCTACTTTCTGCTCGTCTCCAAAAATACCGATAATATCATCTTGAATCTGAAAAGCGACACCAAGCGGAATAGCGAATTTACTTAACGATCTCAAAAATTCCTCATCCGCTCCCGCTAAAACCGCCCCCAAATGAAGTGGTCCTTCTATTGTGTATTTAGCTGTTTTGTATTCTTGCATCTCTATAATTTTCCTCTCATTAAAATCAAACTTCATACTTAAAGCAACATCAATCGCTTCTCCCGCTAAAGTATTTGAAACAATTTGATTCATTTTTTCAAGCGCTTTTATTTTCAACTCCGACGAGAAATCTGATTTAGTCAAAATTTCATATCCAAAATCGTGAGCCAAATCGCCGACAACAATCGCCGCTGAAATTCCAAAATGTTTTGGGTATTTGACTTTGTCTTTATATTTTTTACTATAAACGCAATGCATCGCTAATCCATTATGTCTAACATCGTCTTGATCAATAATGTCATCATGAATTAAAAGAAAAGCGTGAATCAGCTCAATTGAAATTGTCGCTTCTAAAATTTTTTCTTTCTCTTTTCCTCCAGCAATAAGATACCCGCAATAAAATAAAATCGGACGAATTCTCTTTCCTGATCGCAAAATAAAATCTTTCAAATTCTCGGTCATTTCTAATAATTCTTCTGATCTTTTTTGATCTTTAACTTGTTCAATTTTGTAATCAAAAAAATCTCTTATCTCTTTATCTATTTTACTTTTTAATTCTGCTAATTGCTTTTCTATTGACATAATTTAATTTAGCTTATTAAATCAACATTATTTATATTATAAACTGTTTTTGTTTTTTAGGAAAATTCAATATTCTAATTCAATATTCTAATATCCAATCTCCAACTTCATCTGTCCGAAAAATTTCAATGTTTATATTTTTTAGTCTATTTAATAATTCTTTCGCAGGATGTCCATAGCTATTTTTACCAACTGATATTATCGCTTTTTCTGGTTTGACTGATTTTAAGAATTCATTAGAAGTTCCATATTTGCTTCCGTGATGCGAGACTTTTAAAATTTTTGATTCAAGATTTATATTTTGAGAAATTAAATTTTTTTCAACCGGAAAACCTGCATCGCCAGTTAGTAAAATAATATTGTCATCCTGAGCTTGTCGAAAAATTTTCTTTTCATTATCCTTTCCTATTTCAAATAAACTATTATTAACAACGAGTTTCAAAACTATTGAAACGTTATTGCTGTTTTTAACTTCTTTATTTTCTAAATTTTTAAAAGGATGTAGCACGGCCATTTCTATATTTCCTGTTTTTATTCTCTGTCCAAATTCTGCGTATTTCACAGGAATATTTTTTTCTTTAATCAATCTATCCCACTCCTCGCAAATCGCTTTCTCACATTTTATTCCTGTTTCTAAAATCTGTTTCACTTCATAATATTTCAAAACTTCTACTAATCCACCAAGGTGATCTTTATCGGGATGAGTCATAATCACAAGTTCAATTTTCCGATCATAAAATGGCAAATACTCTCCAAGCTTATTTAAAATATCTTTCCCATCTCCTCCGTCTATTAAAATCTGCGTATCTCCTAAAGTATCAATCATCATTGCGTCTCCCTGTCCGACATCAAGAAAAATTATTTTCGTTTTCTCGTTTTTATTTTCAACAGAATTATTTTGCCAAAAAACTAAGCTGGCGAATACAGTTGTCAGAAAGAGGACTGTTAAAATTAGATATAAATGTTTTTTCATTTTGACAATTAGTGATGTTGATAAGTTTTTTGTAGAAACAAAGTGTTATCTGCCCTATCGGATCACAGTTCTGTGCAAATATGGCAGAGGAAGAGTAAAGTTCAGCGACTATAATTTTGAGGTTACGGCCTACCTAGGAAACGCACTGTTTCTTTCTCCTGTCCCTATCGTATCTAAAAAAGCTACATCAAAAAAAGAAATAGAAGAAAAATCTAAGTTATATAAATTTATAACTTCGCGCCTTTAAATTTTTGCAGGTTTACTGGTGTATTTTTTTGTCTTCTCAAAATTCAACGCCAAAATCAAAATAAAATAATAAACCCCAATAAACAAAAATCCAAACTTCTCAAAACTCACAAGACCAAACGGTAAGTTAGCGAAAAAATTTATTATTTCAATTTGATAAAATAAAATTATATAAATAAACCAAGATAATATTTGAGCGATAAACAAATTCACAGAGCCGATTATGATTAACAACAATCCGCCGAGCATTACGATAGGAACGAAAGGGAGAATTAAAACATTTGTAAAAATAGAGAGCAAAGAAAAACTTCCAAAGTTGTTAATAATAATTGGCAGGACAGCGACCTGCGCGGAGATGGTGATTAGAAAAATTGTTTTGATATTGAGAGCGTTTGAATACTTTTCAAAAAGATTATCTAATTTTGGAAAAATATAAATAATGCCAAAAACGGCAGTGAAAGAAAGTTGGAAGCCAGTGTCGTATCGTAATAAATTTGGATTATATAAAAGCATTAAAATTCCCGCAAAAATAACCGCATTGCCAGCGTTAGACAATCTTCCAACTTTTACCGCAAATAAAATTAACCCGCTCATTACTGAAGCGCGAACCGCAGAAGGCGGAAAACCGACTAGAGCAACAAAAAAGATTATCCCCAAAAGAGAAAAATAAAAAGCGTAATTTCTATTTAGTCCGATTACTAATAAAACAGACATCAGTGTAACAGCGACGATTGTCAGATGCATTCCTGAAATTGCGATAATATGTCTCACGCCAGTTTTGTTAAACGCTTCCAAAATTTCCTCGCTGATATCAGATTTTATCGCCAGTGTCATTGCGCTCACAATCCCCGCTTGCGGTTGAGGAAATATTTTTTTAATTAAATTGTTTGCGTATTTTCTGTAATCAGTAATTTTATTATAAAACCCTTCTTCATTTCTTTCTTGCAATTCTATTTTTGGATAATATAAAATGTAGTAAATATTCTTCGCCAGCAAATAATTCCGATATTCAAATCCCTCAAAATCCTCAGGGATTTTTATTTTTCCTTGTAAATAAATTATATCACCCAAATTATATTCTGGATATTTTTCCGTATAAACAATAATTTTGCCATTAACTCTCGCCCCGTCAGAGTCTCTCCACAGAGGACTCTGACGAGAAAGCACGCAACCCTCAACTATCATCTTCTGCTTCCCATTTTTCATTTCTGGCATTTCAGAAATTTTGCCATTTATTGAAACACTTTCATTATCTAATTCAGCGATTTTTAAAATATCTATCTCATTTAATTTTACACTTTCAATTCTTATAAAACCCAATAATAAAAAAACAAGCAACAAAAATAATATCTTTATTTTCCTATTTCTTCTAGATAAAAAAATAAGCGAGATAAACAATCCCGCAAGTAAAAATAAAATCCAAACTTGAATTGAAAAATAAGAACCAAGGAAAATCCCAAAAATAAAAAATAAGCAGGAGAATAAAAAGATTTTAGATCTTGTCATAATCGCTGTAATAATATAATCTTAATTTCTAATTTCTATTAAATTTTTAATAAACTAATTTTCAAATACAATTAATGTTGCCGCTTTATTAGAAATTCAGACCTTAGAAATTTAATAAAAATTAGAAATTAGAAATTGAAAATTAAATACTATTTTACATCAAAACTTCAATTATTTTCTCTTTACTCTTCTCTCCTTTTAATATACTAACTCTACTTTTACTAATCCCTAATTTTTCAGCCAACAATTTTATCAACTCTTTATTTGCTTTTCCATCAACTGGCGCAACAGTCAAATAAATTTTCAAAAACGGCAAATCATTTTCATTATTGCCGTTTTTATTTTTGAATTCAAGATTTAATTGACTTAAATTATCAATTCCTAAAATTTCATTTCTTGAAGCTCTGGTGATAACTTTACATTTTAGTTTCATAGTTGTGAAATTAAAAAATGTCATTGCGAGAAGCTCCGCAGAGCGACGAAGCAATCCTGTGATTAAGCTCATCGTGCATAGTTACGGGATTGCTTCGTCGCCATTTCATTCGTCCCGAAGTCTCGGGACTCACTCAG
>Ga0209013_10005897_pt1 | contig 10469 bp, 8 predicted proteins | sample Cruoilmetagenom2_FD_187291 | JGI IMG/M metagenome (GOLD analysis project Ga0209013, IMG submission 187291) | Oil polluted marine microbial communities from Coal Oil Point, Santa Barbara, California, USA - Sample 2 (SPAdes) (version 2) | ecosystem: Environmental > Aquatic > Marine > Oil seeps ...
TAAAATGAAAGGGTTTGGTACAGAGCAGGTTGTTGAAGAATTATCATTAATTATGCCTGATGCCCGGATTGACAGGATGGATCTTGATTCGACAAGAACAAAACATGCATTTCACAGAATAATCACAGATTTTGAAGACCGTAAAACGGATATTTTGATAGGCACTCAAATGGTAACTAAGGGATTGGATTTTGATAATGTGCAGGTTGTAGGTGTATTGAGTGCTGACAATATGTTAAGTTTTCCTGATTTCAGGGCACATGAGCGCAGTTTTCAATTAATGGAACAGGTAAGTGGGCGGGCAGGCAGAAAGCATAAACAAGGTAAAGTTATTATTCAGGCGTGGCGTCCTGATCATCCAATCATAAAGTTCGTGGTAAAACACGATTTCCTGGGGATGTACAAGCAACAGCTGGATGAACGGAAAAGGTTTTTCTATCCGCCTTATTACAGGCTGATCATTATTAAAATGAAACATAAAAAATCAGACCTGTTGCATGAAGGTTCAATTGTATTCGCAAAAGAACTGAGAGCCAGGTTTGGAAAAATGGTATATGGGCCAGAGTATCCATTGGTCTCAAGAATCAGATCTCTGTATATAAAACATATCATGATAAAAGCTGTTAGGGGAAGCGACTACAAAGCTGTAAAAAATGATTTACTCAGTGCATTTCAGGAATTTCGTACTCTGGCAAAATATAAATCTATTCTTATCCAATTTGATGTAGATCCGCAATAAAAATGGACTTAAAAATAATAACCATTCGTGCCGGTGTTGGTAATGTATATCTGGTAATAGCAGATAGGGATTTTTTCCTGGTTGACTCAGGTACTTCCGGACATGAAAAGAAAATTGTTAAAGCCATTACATCAAGAGGATTAGAACTGAATAAACTTCAATTCATTTTTCTGACACATACACACTATGATCATGCAGGATGTGCAGCATTTCTAAAAAATTTAACGAATACAAAAATTATTGTTCAAACTTCAGAAGCGGAAAACTTGGCAAGCGGATACAGTGGAGTTCCATATGGAACCAATCCTTTGTTTAAAATTATTTCTTTTTTTGGTAAGAGAATTAAAAAACCTTTTCATGTGTTCGAGCCGGTAGAACCCGACATTACTTTAAACGATACGTTTGATCTATCAAAGTTTGGAATCCAGGGGCAAATAATTCATACTCCAGGCCATACATCAGGTTCTTCTTCGTTGAGTATTGAGAATAAGGCTTTTGTTGGGGATACCGTTTTCAACATTGGGAGTTTTATATATCCACCTTTTGCCAATGATGAGGATGCGCTTTTAAATAGCTGGGAAAGGCTCTTAAATCAGGATGTTGATATGTATTACCCTGCACATGGAAAACCAGTATCAAAAGATAAATTACTAAAGGAATACAAAAAAATTGAAGGTAAAAAGAACTAAAGAGATTACTCATCCTCTTCTATAATGACAAAGATATCTTCATTATCTTTTTTCATATAGTATTTTTCGCGGGCATATTTTTCTAAGTGTGCCGTGTCATTTTCCAGTATATTGATGGCTTCCCTGGTGTTTTCGATTTCATCCTCGTAATATGTTTTCTGATTTTCAAGATTGTTTAATGTTGAGCTTAGCCTTATCTGATCAATAAAACTTTCCTGGTCAAAAAATATCATCCAGGTCAAAAAGATTAAACCGGCAATAAAATATTTATTAAGTATGTATTTTTTGAAAAACATATTGAAATCTTGACTGCAAAACTAACAACAGAAAACTTAAATTGAGTTTAAATCAGGTATAATTTTAAACTTTTTATTGTTAACACCCAACTCTTCTTGTTTTTATTACGATATTTAGCATATTAATTTGTAACTATTAATACTTGCTTTATGGAAAATGAAGATTTAAACATCGAACAAAAAGTGGTTAGAGAAGTTAGTCTGCCACTTTTCAGCAGCAAAGGCTGGATTAAATTTCTTGGTATCCTAACGATCATTTATGGTGTGATAGCTGCCATGACTATTGTTGGAATTATTTTTGCTTGGCTGCCTATCTGGCTCGGAGTACTGCTTAACCAGACTGCAAATCGCATAGAACAGGCGCATTTGTCAGGCGATTCAGTTGCTATGATTAGGGCACAAAACAGCCTGAGCACTTATTTTACGGTGTATGGCGTACTGGCCTTAATCGGTATCATTGGAGCCATCATTGCGATCGTCGTAGTGATCTCAACCGGTGTATTGTTTCAACTACCTGAATTAATACAGGAAAATTATTATTAATAGGTTTATTTATTGCAATACCTTTTAATCACATTATAAGCTTCGGTAATGCCTAATTCACCGGCAATACTAAGGTCTTTGCAAGCTAATTCATTTTCTTCCAGAAATAATAGTGTGAGGGCTCTGTTGTAGTAAGCTTCTGCCATTTCGGGTTCAAGTTTAATTGCCCTCGAGTAATCATCGATAGCCCTGTGATACTCTTTCAATCGTAGTTGAACATTAGCCCGGTTGTAATAAACAAAAGGCAAATTTGGGTTTTGTTTGATTACTATATTATAGTCATCAATCGTGCTTTTATGATCCGGCGGATCTATCTCATTTCTTTGATTATTTTGTCCGCCTCGGCTTATAATAATAGTATTGGTGTATCGTTTGTCATTATAAATAAATTCATCCAACTCAAACTGAGTTGTACCCCTATTGAAGTATGCATATGAAATATATTGGTCATGTTTTAATGACTGATCATAAGCATTGATGGCAACACTATAATTCTGGAGCATACTGTTTACAACGCCTTTTATAAAATATGCCCCTGCTGTGTCACCACCAATTAATATGGCACTGTCAATTCGTTGCAGTTCATTTAATGCCGTTTCATTTGAAACAGGCCAGGCACGTGTTGTAAATACAAGTTTTATCCCCAATTTGTTATTTGCGTTGAATTTGGCAATGCTTTCATCATAATATTCGGTCTTCTTATTTTTTTTATAAATAGAATCAGGTAAGCGAAAAGCATAAACCAGGAAAAAACTAGGCTTGGGTTCTATTGTAATTCGCTGAAACTGAATACGCCCCTTCTTTATATCTCCACTAACAAAATCAGCTTCCAGTTCAATGATCTTATTGAAATAAATTGAGTCCCGGTGTCGTTTATAAATCGATTCATAATTCAGGCTGTCTCTATTCAGTTCTTCAATTATATTCATCGCGAGATCATGATCCTGTAAAGCTCCGAATTTGTTCCCTTTTTCTTGTCGTACAACAGAACGGTTGATATATGCACCAACAAAATCAGGAAATATTTCTATGCATCTTGTAAAATCAGCTTCTGCATTATCAAGCTTATTAAGCTCAGTGTAGATGATGCCCCTGTTAAAATATGAATATATATTCAGAGGATTGATCTCAGTTACTACGGTATAATCTTTCAATGCCTCTCTGTAGTCCTTTTGCATTGATTTAATTAGTGCCCTGTTATAAAAAGTAAGTGCATTATCGGGTTCAAGTTCGATAACTTTATCATAATCATTTAATGCTGAAGCCGTATCACCTACTTTTAGATATGTCAATCCTCTTTGAAAATAAACGAAAGGATTCTCATCGTCTAATGAAATAGCATGGTTAAAATCAGCAATGGCCTGATCTGCGCTATCTAACTCATACTGTATCATTCCACGTTTAGCCCATACCTGAACATTAAAATAGTCAAGTAATATTGCCTGGTTCATATCTTCCAGTGCTTTTTCATTTTCCTTTAAAAAATGCAGTGCCACACCACGGTTTAGCCAGGCTGACGCTTCATCAGGATCAAGGTCAATGGCAGAAGTATAATCAGCCACGGCACCATGAAAGTCATTTAAATGGAGTTTTGTATCACCGCGGGCAAGGTAAACATCCGGGTTGAACGGATCAATCTCCAGCGCTTTATCAAAATCGCTGATTGCATGTGCATAATCATACATACGATCGTGTGAAATACCACGGTAATGATACGCCCTTACATATAATGGGTGTAGTGAGATCGTTTTTGAAAAATCATTTAATGCACCTTGGAAATCACCCAGGCTGAATTTAGCAATCCCACGAAGGAAATAGGCTTCGAAACCATCCTTTTTTGAATAAATAGCCGTATTGAAACTGTTAATGGCCTGAAGGAAATTACTTTTCTGCAATTCCATCTGGCCTAACCTAACGAAATGATCATAATTGACCTGTGCGTTTGCTGAAATTGAAATTGCTAAATGAAGCAATAACAAAGCAAAGAACCTGATCATATAAAGTCGAAATCTCAATGGTTTAGATTTGTCGTCAAAAATAGAATTTCTTTTTTGATGTTATTCAGGCTTTATCTTGTTAAATTTGTCTGTTGCAAATAACATCACTATGAAAAAAAACATTTTTATCATTCAATTATTGTTTGTGTTCGTTTTATCAATGATAATAATGAACGGGTATTCTCAAAATCAAAGCAGTGAAGATGAGCAAATTGATAAACTAACAAAAAAGTTGGAAGACCTTGCACACCGTTTCGACAGATTGGAAAAACAGAATGAAGATTTATTATGGTTGCAAAAATTAGGTGATGTGGCCTATGTAGATAAAGTATATATAATCGGGCCTCTAAATCCTCATAGTGAAAATGAAACAGCCATGGGAGTGGATAATCCGGTTAAATTCTGGAATTATGTTTTTATTCCTAAAAACATTGATCCCTCTAAAAAATATCCCCTTTTGGTATTGCCACATGGTGGTGTGCATGGCGATTTTACAACCTACTACCAGCATATTGTTAGGGAAATGATGGCCCAGGGATATATTGTAATTGCACCGGAGTACCGGGGTAGTACAGGTTATGGAAAAACCTATTACGAGCGTATTGATTATGGCGGACTGGAAAATGAAGATGTATATGCGGCAAGAAACTGGATGCTTGATAATTATGAGTTTGTGGATAAGAATAGGGTTGGTATACTTGGCTGGAGCCATGGCGGAATGATAGCCCTGATGAACATTTTTGATCACCCGAAAGATTACCAGGTGGCTTTTGCAGGCGTACCTGTTAGTGATTTAATCTCAAGGATGGGTTATCAAACGCAGGATTACCGGGAATTGTATTCGGCAGATTACCATATTGGAAAAACTGCCCATGATAATGTGGAAGAATATAAAAGAAGATCACCGGCATGGAATGCCCACAAATTTCAAAATACACCTTTATTAATTCATACAAACACCAATGATGACGATGTAAATGTGCTGGAAGTGGAGCATATGATCAAATCACTGAAAGCAGAAGGAAAGCAATTTGAGTATGAGATTTACCAGGATGTAGAGGGTGGGCATTCGTTTGACAGGATTGATACACAGACAGCACAAAAGATAAGGGTGAAGATTTATAAGTTTTTAGGGAAATACCTGAACCCACCGGCTCCTATCAATAATGTAAAGGATTTGAAAAAAGCAGCTTACAGATTTTAGGGGATTACATTACACTATCTTTGTATATCCTTGCAATTAATTCAATGATTTATGCTGATCAACATTTCATTTCATTTTGACTATTTTCCTTTGTTGGTTATTGCTGCCATTGCCTGGGGAACGCCAGTTCTTTTATCCTTATTCAAACTGAAAAAGCTGCCTGTTGTAATTGTTGAAATTATCTTGGGTTTTTTTATCGGAAAATATTTGTTGGGGTCAATTGATCATGAGAGTTTCAGGATACTTGAGTTTTTTGCTCTTACCGGATTTCTTTTCCTTATGTTTTTGGGCGGCCTTGAAATAGATGTAGACCAGATTATGGCCTCATTACCGCGTCGAAAATTAACCTTGTCGCGTTTTCTTAAAAATCCTTTATTGGTTGGAATATCACAATTTTCAATAGCTATTATCCTGTCGTATCTGGCCTCTATATTTCTCGCACAGATAGTTCATATACCAAATCTCTGGTATTTTTCACTCATAATGGTTACCACCTCGGTTGCCATTGTATTGCCGGTTCTGAAAAACCGCGGTGAAACAGGTAGCCGCTTTGGCCAAATGATCATCATTGCTGCGGCGATTGCCGATATCCTGAGTATTATACTATTTACGTTTACAGCTTTTATTATTAAAAACGGTTTCCATTATAAACTGCTGTATATTCTGGCTCTTTTTATATTGTTTTTCGTTTTCTACAAACTGATCAACCGGTGGAAAGACATACCTGTTTTTAAAAAACTAAGCTACCAGTTATCGCAAGCTGCTTCCCAGATCCGTGTCAGGGGGTCCGTATTGATCATCATGATTTTCGTGGTGATCTCCCAATACATTGGAAAAGAAGTAGTATTGCTAGGTGCATTCTTAAGCGGACTCGTTCTGTCTTCGATGCTACACCGCCAACGTTCGCTTATGCTTATTAAGTTGGATGGGATGGGTTATGGATTTTTTATCCCTTTCTTTTTCATTATGGTGGGAGTCACGTTCGACCCGAATGCGCTCAGTGAATTCAATGAAACGCTGATCGGGTTCCTGGTATTACTGCTCATATCGTTATTTGCCATAAAAGTTATTCCCGCATTTTTATGGCATCGGTTGTTTGGCTTTAAAAAAGCCCTCTCCGGTGGTTTTCTCTTATCTTCGAGGTTAAGCCTCATTATTGCTGCTTCGGCTATTGGACTTGAACTGGGTGTGATCACGCCCGGAATAAATGCCAGTATAATCATCATGGCAGTGATTACTTGTTTTGTTTCTCCAGTCATCTTCAACTGGTTATCGCCCGGAAGTATAACTGAGGGTGATAAAACCATCATCATTGGTGGCAGCAGCACAGCGGTTTTATTATCGCGTCGTTTACATGTACATGGCAAAAAGGCTATCATTATTGAAAAGGATGAGATGCGCTTCCGCGAAATCAAGGACAAAGGAATTAATGTTATTCTTGGCAACAGCTGTGACGTGAAAACATTTGAACATTTGAAGTTACGCCCTGATAATTATGTTGTCATTGAAACAGGAGATGATGATCAAAATTTGAAAATCAGCCGAATGCTTAGAAATGAATTTCAGCATGAAAAAGTAATTTCGAGGATAAGCCGGTTTTCATTGGAACAAAAGTTTAAACAACAGGGTATCGAAACGATTGATGTAACACAGATATTGGCCACAGCAATCGAAAACCTGATAATTCGTCCGACTACTTACCATGCGCTAGTAGAAACGTTTGAAAATTTTAGTGTTGAGGAAATTCTGATTACCAATAAGAATATTGACGGGCTACAGCTTAAAGAAGTTCATTTCCATAAAGATGCCATACTGATGATGGTAAAAAGGGGGAACTCTTTTTATATCCCGCATGGTGATACGTATTTCCGGATGGGAGATGTGTTGCATGTGTTTGGGACTGACAGTGCTATGGAAAACACAAGGCATAAAGTGGGGTAGAGGACTTTTCCTTTTTCGGGACTTAAGCTCGTGCAATTTAACAAATCTTAAAAACAAACCCGCTGAAGTGGGCAACAGCGGGCTGGAAAATGTATAAGTTCGTGTGAAAAAGAAGATTATTCTTTTAGAAACTTCAGGCGTCCCAGTATCTGGTTATTTTCATCTCTGACAACCACTAAATATAATCCTGTGGGAAGGTGAGAAATACTGGCCTGTTGTTGGTTTGATTTTAACATGGAATGCCCCGTTAAATCAAATAATTCATAGCTGAAATTATCTTCAATACTAATAGTTACAAAATCTTTTGCAGGATTTGGATAAACAGTCCATTTGCTTTTTCCCGGGTTCTCATTTATTGCCAAAGCAAAGCAATTCGAAATTTGTTCATCGTTGCTTCCGTCCATATCCATTCTATGGATTGTGTTTTTTCCTGTTCCGCCGGGCCAGTAAAAAGTATAGTATATCTTATCGTTTGTTGGGTGGAAAAATGGCGCATAATAATACTTACCATCGGTAGAGTTTGTAATTCTGTTCCAGTTCGAGCCATTTGCATTTGCAATAACTATATCACTTCCATTTTGATAACCTGTCCAATTCATCGTATAAAAAATAATTTTGTCTCCGGCAGCATTAAAATGTAAACCCCAATCAGAATAGCCAAAATCATTGGGATCGGTAATATTCACCCAATTACTGCCGTCCAGGTCCATCATCACGTAGTAATTGTCGGCATTGAATCCGGCGCTAAAATATATTTTTGTCCCTGCGGGGTTGTAGATGGGTGCACTCTGCCAAAATGCACCAGCTTCATCTGTTAATTGTGTGCGTTCCGTCCCATCAATATTCATTGTGAAGACCTCCGGATAATGAGACTCATCCCAGGCATCAAACACTATTTTTGTTCCATCCGGTGAAAAGTTAGGATAGCCGTCGTAAACATCATTTGACGTTAGCTGTTGCAAATTTGTGCCGTCGCTATTCATTATATAAATTTCGGCTGTACCATTATAATCGCCTGCCTGAAATGCAATTAGCGAACCGTCTGGACTTACAGATGGGTAGAGCTTATTAACCCCCGGATTGTTTGTTAAACGCATGGGGTTTGAATACCCGTCAATGTCAACTCTGTAAATTTCATAACCATCCCCGTGACGGTCGGTAGATAAATAGATGTGATTGCCATCAGGAGAAATTGCAGACCAGTAATTGTTGCATTCACCTTGCGCAAAAACGCTGCTAGCAATAAAAAAGATAAAACAAAAGGATAAAAGTTTTTTCATAGCAAGATTTTTTAGAGTTTATAAAAAAATACCAGGATCAGTCACCTTTTAAAAACAGCTTTATTTTTATAAGGTGATATCCATATCGTTAACAAAGTTAATATTTAGTTTAAATATATAAATAACACAAATGCGTCATTTTTATAAAGTGTGGAAGTGCTGAACAGGTCATGTAACAGAATGTAAAATCGCCCTAGTTCAGGAACTAGGGCGATTAGAGTTTCAGTTAATATTAAACCAAAAATATGAGAAAAGCGAAAAAATAATTAATTCTTTGTAGCGTATTGATAAAGCAAGCGCCTTTGTGTTGTTTTTTAACGGAATAGGGCAGATTTATTGATGTCCAGTTTATTTTCCGCTAACAGAAACTGATGTAGAAGCAACGAATGAAGTGTTAACATGCGTGCCACTCTTAATTATGCCGGTTACAACGAACGTCCAGGTTCCGGAAGTTCTCACAAAGTAATTAGGGAATGTAATAGGCTCACCTTTAATAAGAATCATACCGTTTCCTAAATAAGTGTCATTCTGTAGCCCGGCGGGCGATTTTACTTCAACTTTAATTAATTCATAGTCATCAGTCGCACAAGTGATGTAGAAATCGATTGTAGTAGCATCAATCGCAACTGAGGTAGAAGAAAATGCCGGTACATAAGCTGCTGGTGGTGGTGCGGGATCATCTTCTTTTTTACAGGATGAGGTTATTATCATTAACGTCATCAAAATCATGCCCAAAGCTAAAAGTACATTTTTTGTTTTCATTGTATTTTTTTTTGTGTAGGTTCTGATATTCATTTTTTCGCTTTTGATTTAAAAAATCGCAGAACCCATTTGCCGATTTCCCCAAATCATGTGTATCATACAATGCCTTATGTTTTAGAAGTCCTCTTTATAAAAATTTGCTCAGTTAAGTGGTGTCTTCTAAAGTTTAGCAATACATTAAACAAAACTAAAACTTTTTTTGATAGTGTACAATGACACAGATGCGTCATTTTTATAAAACGTGGAAGTGCTGAACAGGTCATGCAGCGGAATATAAAATCGCCCTCGATCGGGAACGAGGGCGATGAGGGTTTTAGTTAATCGTAAACCAAAAATATGAGAAAAGCGAAAAAACAATTAATCCTTTACACAACGTATTGATAAAGCAAGCGCCTTTGGTCTTCCTTCTATGCCGGCCTCTTGGAAATTTTGGTTTAGAATTAATCCCATTGCAGATGTGGTGTCACCGGAATATTCTGTTGAAGAATGAAACATGGTGAGATGGCCGAGGTAATTGAAAGAGTTATCCCGCTGATCAAAATACCCTGCTGGTAATGCCGTAAATCCGCTCTCGTTAGTTGCACTATTAGGAACATCCCAGTGTGTAGTTCCATTTTCTAAAAGTTTATCGTATGCTTTATCCTCACCCCCTAAATAATTGACCAGTGTCCGCCATTCTTCTTTACTTGGCATGTGCCAACCTGTTGGAGCTATGGTTTGTGCGATTTCCCAACTATATAAATAGCCATAAATAGCTACATTGCTTTCGTTATTATTATAAGCCCAATAATTTACGGTTCTTGGTTGATAAGCTAAATTTTCAGTCATCCATACCTGGTTGCCGATTTTTGCCCAGTCATACACATGGCCGTCGCGACTATCTGTATAGGTCCCTGTTTCGTTAACAGGAGGATTGTTATTATTGTCATCATCATCTTTTTTACAACCGGTGGTTATTGCTAATGCTACTATTATTCCTATCAGTAAAAACCCCATGATGCTTTTTTTCATAATTGTT
>Ga0209013_10005898_pt1 | contig 10468 bp, 9 predicted proteins | sample Cruoilmetagenom2_FD_187291 | JGI IMG/M metagenome (GOLD analysis project Ga0209013, IMG submission 187291) | Oil polluted marine microbial communities from Coal Oil Point, Santa Barbara, California, USA - Sample 2 (SPAdes) (version 2) | ecosystem: Environmental > Aquatic > Marine > Oil seeps ...
TCCTTGATGATGGTCTCGAGGTCCTTGCCCTCGTAATCGGTGCCTGCGATCAGCTTGTTGAGATTGTCCACGTAAGCCTTGTGGTGCTTGTCGTGGTGGTACTCCAGCGTCTCGGCCGACATGTAGGGCTGAAGGGAATCGTATGCGTAGGGAAGGGGTGCGAGTTCGAATGCCACTTTTGGGTCTCCGCGAACTGAGTGAACAAAGAGGACGGGCGCGAAGCTAAAGCGTCCCAGAAAGCGACGCAAGCGAAGGTGGCGGCGTCATTTCGGGGTGCAAAAACGATAGGCATTTCAAGGGGGGTGGGCGTGGAGCCCCTGAACTCCACGCCCGGTGCCGAGGAAGGTTCGCTACATCAGGTACAGGGATCTGACGCTTTGGAGAGTGCGTCTTTTCACCTGAACGCAGCCTGAACCGGGCCTACAGGTTCAGTTCATGTGATTTGGGCGAGGGGCGGCGCTATTTGACGAGCGCTTGAAGGGCCTTGAATTCCGGTGTTCCGGCGCGCTCCATCCACTCGAACAGCACCATTTCCGAATCCACGATATCGACGCCGGACTTTTGGAGGCGCGAGAGGGCAAGCTTGCGGCTGTCCTTGGCGCGCGAGCCCACGGCATCGGCCACTACGAAGGCCTCGAAGCCTTGAGACTCGAGATCCATGGCGGTCTGGGCGACGCAGACATGCGCCTCGATCCCGCCGATCACGACCTGAGGGCGCCCTAGGCGGCGCAAATCATGCAGCCGGTCTCGCAACATGTCGTTGCGCACGCAGGAAAACTCGGTCTTGTCGGCCACGAAGCCGTCATTGGCGAAGGCGTCGCGGACAGAATCGTGGGTCGGCCCCAGCCCTTGCGGATATTGCTCCGACATGGTGACGGGGATGGCGAGCTTGCGGGCGGCGAGCACCAGGCGCACGCAGCGGTCGATGACCCGGTCCGCGCCCGAGATGGCGTTCAGGAGCTTGTCCTGTACGTCGACGATGAGAACTTGGGATTTGTCGCGAGAGAGCAGCATGGGCGGCACTCTGGCATAGGTCCCCTGATTCCTACTAGAGTCGTGTTAGGCCCGGCCCGCCACCTTCAGCGCGAAGGCGTAGGACAACGCCACTTCTTTGAGACGGTCGAAGCGGCCGGAGGCGCCGGCGTGGCCAGCCTCCATATTCGTCTTCAGGAGGAGAAGGTTCTCGCCCGTGCCTGTTTCGCGCAGCTTGGCGATCCATTTCGCGGGCTCCCAATAGGTCACGCGCGGATCGGTGAGGCCGGCGACCGCCAGGATGTTGGGATGGTCTTGCGCGCTCACATTGTCGTAGGGCGAGTAGGCCGCGATGGTGCGGTAGTCTTCCGCGCTCTCGATTGGGTTGCCCCATTCTGGCCATTCGGGCGGGGTGAGCGGCAGGCTGGAATCCAACATGGTCGTCAGCACATCGACGAAGGGCACCTCGGCGATGATGCCGAGAAACAGATCCGGCGCCATGTTGGTGACGGCGCCCATTAGCATGCCGCCCGCGCTGCCGCCTTGGGCCACGATGCGCCCGCGCGACGTGAATTTTCCGGCCGCGAGATACTCGCCCGCCGCGATGAAGTCCGTGAACGTGTTCACCTTCTTCGCGCGCTTGCCGGTTTTGTACCAGGCAAAGCCCTTGTCCTTGCCGCCGCGAATGTGGGCGATGGCATAGACGAAGCCGCGATCGACGAGGCTGAGCGCGTTGGTCATGAATCCAGCCGGAATGGTCATGCCGTACGAGCCGTAGCCGTAGAGCAGCAGCGGCGCGGTGCCGTCGAGCGCCGTGTCTTTCCGGTAGAACAAGGTCACGGGCACGGTCTCGCCATCCTTCGCGGGGGCGAACACACGCCGGGTGTCGTATTGGCTCGGATCGTGGCCGCTTGGGATTTCCTGCGTCTTGCGGAGCACACGCTCCTTCGTCTCCATGTCGTAGTCAAAGGTCTGCGAGGGCGTCGTCATGGACGCGTAGGTGAAGCGCAGCGTCGTCGTGTCGTATTCGTAGCCGGCGCTCATGCCGAGCGCGTAGGCCTCTTCGTCGAAGGCGATTTCGTGTTCTTCGCCGTCCGAGAAACGGCGAATGGCGATGCGCGGCAGGCCATTCTCGCGTTCCAGCCGGACAAGGAAGTCCTTGAAGGCGATCACGTCGAGGATCAGCCTTCCGGGCCGGTGCGGCTCGATCTCTTTCCAGTTCGCGGGCGCCGGGTCGTTGGCCGGCGCTTCCACAATGCGGAAATCCTCCGCGCCGCCGGAATTGGTCAGGATAATCAGCCGGCCTTCGTGGTGGCACACCGAATATTCGTGCTCGGCCTCGCGCGGGGCTATGAGCCGGGGCGCGGCGTAGGGATCGGCCGCATCGATCAGACTGACTTCGGAGGTCTCGTGGTCGTGCGTGCCGAGCAGGAGATACTTGCCGTCCTGCGTCAGGTCGATATCGAGAAACAGGCCGGGATCGGTTTGATCGTGGATCAAGCCGTCCTCGCCTTCCTCGCCGATGTTGTGGGCGAAGAGTTTGCGGGGCCGGTGCTCCTCGTCCAGCCAGACATACAGCAGCGTCTTGCTGTCGGCGGCCCATTCGAGCCCGCCGCATGCATCGGTGATTGCTTCTACGACGGTGGCGCCGGTTTCGGCGTCGATAATCTTGGCCGTGAAGTACTCCGAACCCTTGGTATCGATGGCGTAGGCGATGCGTTTGTGGTCGGGGCTGTGGGCCACCTGCGCGATGCGGAAATAGGCGTGGTCTTTGGCGAGCGCGTTTCCGTCGATCAGGACTGTTTCTTCGCCGCCGCCACGGGGGCGCCGGCAAAACAGCGGCTGCTGCCCGCCGGTGATGTAACGGACGTAATAGTCGAAGGGCCCGTCGGGCGCGGGTACGGACGAGTCGTCTTCCTTGATGCGTCCCTTCATTTCCACGAAGAGCGTATCTTGAAGGGGCTCCGTATCCCCCATCGCCGCTTGCGTATGGGCGTTTTCCGCCTCCAGATGCGCGCGGATATCTTGTGGCAGAACCGCGGGATCGCGCATTACAGCCTGCCAGTTGTCGGCGCGCAGCCAGGCGTAATCGTCTTCGCGGTCGATGCCGTGATGCTGCGTGAATGAGGGCCGGCGCGGCGCGCTCGGGCCACGGGTCGTAACGAGGGGTTTGTTCATGGGCTGCGTCCGCGGATGCGTCTAATCGGGGCGTGCTGGGCGATGGTCGGGTGCAAGGGGCGTACTGCTTTCAGCGCGCCCTGCGATTTGAAGCTAGCCCGACGTGTTGCCGTCTGTGCCACCGGTGTCAAGCTCGAGCGCGCAGCCATTGATGCAGTAGCGCAGGCCCGAGTCGCCGGGACCGTCCGGAAAGACATGACCCAAATGCGCTTCGCACGACGCGCAGCGCACCTCGACGCGCCGCATGCCATAGGTCGTGTCTTCGTGTTTCGTCACGGTATTGGCGTCGGCGACGTCGGTGAAGCTCGGCCACCCCGTTCCGGAATCGAACTTCGTGTCGGAGCTGAACAAGTGCGTACCGCAGCAAACGCAGCGATACATGCCGGCGCGTTTTTCTTGATGATAGGGATGGCTGAAGGCGCGCTCGGTGCCGTGTTCGCGCGTCACGTGGAACTGCTCAGGCGAAAGGCGCTCGCGCCAATTATCCTTACTCTTCGGATTTGCGGACCCGGTATTCTTGTCAGGATCGTTCATAGGGTGCCTTTTCCATCGATCGTTTCGGTGCTCACTGTAGAACATAGCGTGGCTAGCCCATGTCCCTAAGAGGTGTCACGCAAGCTTGATTCAGCAACGCACATCCGTGATCTCCATCTTGCGGGGTGATTTTGAGTTTTCCGACAATGCAAACGCACTCAGCGGCGATTCAGCGCAGAGAAAGTAGTAGAGAAGATGTGGATCGCATACTTTTCCACAGTCTTCGCGAGAAAAGGTGAGTTGCTATTCCACCGGAAGGTGCTATACGAAGCAAATCACTGGACTTAAACCCTCTCACGGGCATTCAGTTTTTGTAGTTTAGAAGTTTTCGGCCACAAAAACGGCACAATTTGATGAATTTCAAGGGTCCTTGATTTTAGGAAACGCGCATTGAGTTGCAGAATCGCTGTTTTGAACGTTCAAATCGGGATGCGGACGGCATAAGGAGCCAAACCATGGACGCAATGGTGGAAAAGGACGAGCTTGTTGAACTGACGGCTGATATCGTTTCGGCCTATGTCAGCAACAATACTGTCGTGGCCACGGATTTGCCGGCCCTTATCAGCAACGTGTTCGATGCGTTGAAGAAGGCTGCTAGTTCTGGCGCTCAGCCTGCTAAGGAAGAACTCCGGCCTGCGGTTCCGATCAAGAAGTCCGTGACGTCGGAATATCTTATCTGCTTGGAAGACGGCAAGAAGTTCAAATCGCTGAAGCGCCACTTGCGGACCCACTACGATCTGTCGCCCGAAGAGTACCGCGAGAAGTGGGGCCTGCCGCATGACTACCCGATGGTTGCTCCGAATTACGCTGCGGCACGGTCGGATCTCGCCAAGCGCATGGGGCTCGGACAGCGCCGCCGTTAGAGCGGAAAGCGGCTCCAAGAACTCCTCCTCAAGAACTCGCCTTCCAGAACCCGGCTGCCGCGCCTTTGGCGCGGCGTGTCTATCATGATTCCGAAAACAGCACCTCAGCCATCAGGCGGCGCAACGGCTTTTTCCGAACGGGTCGCAAGATCGGGTGTTTCCGTGCCGAATTGGCACAACTCCTTGTGATGTTTGAGTAAATCATGCGGTTCTCTTGCATGTGACGGCGCAACGCGCCCATAGTCGGCGCGCGGGCTGATTCGATTTTGCGAGGGGAACAGATGCTGTCCGATTGCGCCTTCCGGGCACAGTTGGCGCTGCCGGAACAGCGTGTGCTTTTCGACTATTGGCACGAAATTGCTGACGGACGGGCGATACCGGCCCGGGCGGATTTCGATCCTCTCAAACTTCCCCATCTCCTGCCGCATCTTGGTCTGATCGATCTTCGCGACGGTTTCGATCGCGGGCATTTCCGCCTCGCGGGAACGCGCTTGCGGGACATTTACGGGCGAGAGATCACGGGCCTGCGCCTCTCCGAAGTGTTCACGGGGCGCCGGGCCGCACCTTGGCACACCATCTACTCGCGCATTGCGACCGAGTCCGTTTGCGCACAGGGTGTTGTGCGCGGACCGACCGACGGTCGCGATCATGTGGTTCTCTCTTGGCTGCGGCTGCCCCTGTCGGACGATGGTGTTCGCGTCGATCGCATTCTCTGCCATGACGTGGGCGCGGCGGAATCTGATGCCGAAGCCGCGTCCGAGTTCACGGCGTCTTACACTGGCTTGCAAGAGCCGGCGGCAGCCCGCGCGTAGCGCGCAGGGCGTAGCGGCCGGCGGCCCCATCACGGAGGACGGCGAAGGGGGCTTCCGACTCGTGGGCGGGCTCGGGCGCGCCGCCGCCATAAGCCGCCATGTAGTGGAGGCGTGTCTTGCGGGCGATCTGCTCGATCACAACGATCGAGGCTTAGTGCTGAGCGACGCGCGATCTGCGCGAGATCGACGAGACCCGCCGGACAGTCCTCGTGAATGATGGCGAAAGCCCACTTGGCTGGCTGCGCAACCGGAAGGACCGTTCCGGCCGCCCGCTGATCGGCCAAGAGCAGTTCGAAGCTGGCGACTGTCTGCGTGCGGATTATTGGTTTGGGCAGATGAGTCCGCGTGTGACGACCAATTGGTCGTCCTTGGCGCCGCATGACCGTTCGAGGCGGGGCGCACCTTCAAACACCGCGAGGTTTCGCGATGAGGTCCTGGCGGCAAAGGACAGGGTGATGCGCGCTTGCCGCCGTCGGACCTAAGATCTCCGGCGTCCTTGTCGACATCTGTTGTGAGTTGAAGGGTCTTGAAGAGGCGGAGAAGAAGAACGGCTGGCCGCAGCGTGCGGGGAAGGTCGTTTTTCAGATCGCCCTAACGCGGCTGGCGAAACATTACGGCCTCATTGTCGATGGCCGACGGCGGAAACTCCGCCATTGGGGTGAGGCCGGCTACCGGCCCCGTATCGGCACAGTGCCAGACGAGCCGAACCTGTCGTGAGGTCCATGTCGCGCGGTCCACGCCCGGGGGGTTAGTCAGAGGCCGTGCGGGCTCTCTCGGCATCGCGGCGAATGCGCGTCACCATTGCCATGAGGCCGTTGGACCGTTGCGGAGTCAGGTGATCGTTGAGGTGGAGTTCTCCCAATGTCGCGACAGCATCGATGTCGAGTATTTCGTTTGCCGTCTTGCCGGAATAGATCGCGAAGAGAATGGCCACCAATCCACGAACGATGTGCGCATCGCTGTCGCCGACGAAGGTGAGCCGCGGCATGCCGTCGGGATGAACGGTCGTCGACAGCCAGACTTGGCTGACGCAGCCCTGTACCTTCGTTTCAGACGTCCGAAGTTCGTCCGGAAGCGGCTCCAGCTTTCTCCCGAGCTCGATGACGTAGCGGTAGCGGTCCTCCCAGTCTTCGAGAAGTTCGAAGTCCGCGAGAATGTCCTCAAACGAGGGGAGATCCGTCTTCGTTGCAGTGTCCATGCGCCGATTATAGATCCGGTCGGCGCAAGCTGCGAGGGGATAGGGGAGCGGAGTGGCAAAGAAGCACGCAGTGGGCGGGTCCGGTGGGGAAGAACAGTCCCAACTGCGCGCTTTGCTGGCAGCGGGGGACTGCCGGGGGAAGCTATTGTGGGCATCTGGGGAATTTTGGTGCTCCCGGTGAGGAAGCCCGTGTTGAATCCACTTTGAGGACCGTGTGGTGGGCCGAAACGCTAAACGTTCGGGCCGCTCCACTCCGCTTCCAGATCACGCGGGCTCAGCGTGTTCTGGTCGTCGCTCTGCACCCAAGGTGTGGGCTCGATCGGCACGGCCGACGGTACCGGCATCATGGCGTTATTGGGCGCCGAGGCGGTGGCCGCGGGCTGACTGATACCAGCGGGCTGACCGGTACGCGCCGTATGACCTAGACCCGCGGTTTGGCCAGGACCGAAGCCGCTAGCGTTATTGAGGACCAGTGCCTGGACCATCTGGGCGCCATATTGCGCCTTCTGCACGAGTGCGTTGACCGCGTATTGGCCCGAAGCACAGGTCTCGGGGTTGCGCACGCAAAAATTGCGAGCGTCCGCCACCGCGGTCTGCGCCATGCCATAAATTTTCTTCTGTTGCGCTCCATCCGTCGGGATCAGAAGGATGAGCACCACCAGCCAAAAAGCCGATCTGATCAGAAATATCATTTGCTTGCCCTCACTGTCGATGGCGGCCTGGTTTTTCTCGCCGCTCATTGCTCTGCTGTTTTCTGCAGATGAGGGAACAATAGACCAAACAAAATAACATCCCTTCTCAAAATCCCATAAATTTTTACCGGAGCTGTCAGTTCTATATTTCACTTTGAAGCATGGCTGGAAGTAAATGCATAGTATATCTGTTTCAATAAGTTTGAATTGAATTTGTCTAAAATTTTAGAGAAATCGGGCCAGCTGCGGACCGGCCGGTCTCCAGGGGCACGCCGACGTGCCTGCGCCTTATGCTTTCCTTAAGTGGGGCGGGGGAATAATGGGCCCCTGTAAGAGGATACTGGGACGAAGCGGCTGCAGGCCGCTCCGAGTTGTTTGTGTTAATTCGAGAGAGTATTCGCGGGCTGTCTGCCTATTTTGAGTCGCTAGTCCATGAGTCGGCGCGTGGCGATGCGCTGACTTTGGCGCGCCACCAGACCTTCATTGCCTCGCGTCTCCTGGGCGGTGCCTTGGCGCTGTGCGTGTTCCCAATCTATCTGGTCTTTGGCGGCAAGCCGTCTCTCTTGAGCGCCTTCGCCTTTTTGTGGCTGCTGTCCCCGATCGCGATCGCGATCTACCTGTCGCGGACGGGCCGTTTCGCCGTCGCGCATCGGGTCTCGGCGATCAACTTCGCCGGCCTCGTCACCTATTGCGCCTGGCTGACCGGCGGTCTTGCGTCGGCGCTTCTGCCCTGGCTCGTCGCCGTCCCTCTCGAGGCCGGGCTCAGCACAGACCGGCGGAGTGTCGTGTGGGCCGTCGGCGCGGCAGCAGCAGGCCTCGTTGGTCTCGCGGTCCTGGGTGCGACCGGTTACGACCCGTCTCCGCTCGGGCTGCCGATGTCGCCCGCCGTCTTCGCCTTTCTAGGCGCTTTGAGCGCCGTGGCCTACGCGGCCGGGCTCGTGGTGACGCTTCAGCTGGTTCATCGGCAATCGGAATACGCGATCGAAGCGAGCGAGGAGCGCTACCGTCTGCTCGCCGAGAACGTGAACGACATGATCACGCTTCACGACCAGAGCGGGCGCGTGGTCTTCGCCTCGCAAGCCGCGCGGCAACTCCTTGGCGCCGCGGCCCCTGCTGTACTCGGTGAAGGCTTGTTCGAGCATGTCCATGTCGCGGATCGTCCGGCATTTCTTTCGGCGCTCAATCGCTGCCGCGCGAACAATGAGCCAATGTCTGTCGAATTCCGTCTGCGCCGTGGCGGTGCCGCCGAAAACGCGTACTACGCCTGGGTGGAAATGCGCTGCCGGCCCATGCCCCGGAGCGATGGCTTCGAACAGTCCAGGGTTGTCGCCGTGACGCGGGACATCTCGCAGCACAAGGAATCCGAGGCAAATCTCGTGCGCGCGCGCGGCGAAGCCGAAGGGGCAAACCGCGCCAAGAGCCAATTTCTTGCGAGCATGAGTCACGAACTGCGTACGCCGCTCAATGCCATTATCGGCTTCTCGGAGATTTTAGAGCGGGAACTCTTCGGCCAGCTCGGTGAAGACCGCTATCGCGACTACGCCCGTCTGATCCACGAGAGCGGCGAGCACTTGCTGGGCGTGGTCAACGGCATTCTCGACATGTCGAAGATCGAAGCGGGCAAGTTCACCATCGTGCGGGAGCCGTTCGGCGTCGGTGCGCTGGTGGAATCGTGCTGCGAGGTCTTGCGGCATACGGCCGAGACCAAGGGGCTGTCGCTCGAGACCGAGCTTGCCGACGACCTGCCCGAGCTTGCCGCCGACAAACGCGCCTGCAAGCAGATGTTGCTCAACGTGATCTCCAACGCGGTCAAGTTCACGGAGAAGGGCGGCTGGGTAAAAGTCGCTGCCTCGGTCGAGAAAGGCAATGTGGTTTTCGCGGTCTCCGATAATGGGATCGGGATCGCCGAGAAAGACTTGCCGCGCCTCGGCAATCCATTCGTTCAGGCCGCAAGCTCCTACGACCGTAGCTATGAAGGCGCAGGCCTTGGCCTTTCGGTGGTCCGTGGGCTGGCGCAGCTCCATGGCGGTTCTTTGGAGCTCGAAAGCACGCTGGGGCAGGGCACGACCGTGCGTATTCTTCTGCCCATCGATCCGGGCGAGGACCTTGCGGCGAGCGAGACAGAAGCGCAGGCGGCGGCCTAGAGGCGTTTAGCAACTCTTTAGCTTCTGACGCCAAGATGCGTTAGGGGAACGGCGTGGTGCTCTTTCCGATTCGGGCGGGCGAGATCTCTTCAGGCATGATTGTGTGGGAACAATGGGCGTAGTCACTGCGCGGCTCTTGTTTTTGGCCTTCTTGGCCCTGACCGCGACCATCACGTACAATGCGCTCTATTTGCAGGCGCACCCGCCGCATGGCATGGCCGATGCGACGCTGACGACGCCTGTGGGGTATGCCACGACGCGCGTCATTGGTGTCGAGCCGCCGGGGGCGGACGCAAGCACCAGCACGCGCGTGGCCAGTGCTTATGAGAAGACGCCAGCGTCCGGCGCCGTGGCGACCGACCTGCCGGCACAAATGCCCAGCGGGGGCGAATCCCAACTGGTCGTGAGAGCAATCCAGCGGGAGCTCTCCCTGCTCGGCTACGACGTTGGCGGCGTGGACGGCCAATTGTCCGACAAGACCCGCAAGGCCATCTCGGCGTTTCAGATGCGCGAGGGGCTCGCCGTCACCGGTCTTCCAAGCGATGACGTTTTGCGCCAAATCCTGCTCGGGGACGCCATTTCCACATCCGACGTGACCGGTTCGATTCCGGCAGCGGATAGCATTGCGGCCCATGTGGGCGAGAACGGCACAGTTCTGCGTGTGCAGCAGGTTCTTGCTGAGCTCGGCTACACCCCCGGGACGATTGACGGCGACTGGGGGCAAAACACGGCCGATGCTGTCAGCGCGTTTCAGCGCGATCGCAACATGGCCGTCACCGGGACCATCAACCCTGAGCTCCTTTCGGAGTTTCAGCGCGTGACAGGACGGGATTTCGCAAGAACGGCGGCCCGCCGCTAACCGGTCCGCGGCGGCGTCCATCCAACCAAGAAGGCCGTCTGATGCGCTTGAAGAGCGGGATCTGGGTGAGCGCCTATTTGCGCAGATGTGCCGTCGAAAATGTCTCGGCGATTGTGGTCCGGCGCGGTCACGCCGAGGCCGGCGCGATCTTCATTGCTGTCGACCGGCTCGACGGGACGCTCAATCTTTACGGGCCGGCACCGGCGGGGCTGGCCG
>Ga0209013_10005899_pt1 | contig 10467 bp, 8 predicted proteins | sample Cruoilmetagenom2_FD_187291 | JGI IMG/M metagenome (GOLD analysis project Ga0209013, IMG submission 187291) | Oil polluted marine microbial communities from Coal Oil Point, Santa Barbara, California, USA - Sample 2 (SPAdes) (version 2) | ecosystem: Environmental > Aquatic > Marine > Oil seeps ...
TTCTAATTGGTAATAATATCGTAAACATTTTGATGCCAACGTTATTGACGATAATCGCACTTAAATACGGATGGTCAATTTCGATTGCAACAACAGCATTAACAATCGTTATCATTATTTTCGGTGAAGTATTACCGAAAACGATTGCAGTCACATTTGCGGATCGTATCGCATATACGGTTGCCCCAGTCATTGCATTTTTAGTGCAAATTTTGCGACCAGTCACATTTCTAATTGCGAAATTCACCAACGTTTTCATTCGCATCATTTCAAAAGGTGCTGTTAAAGAAGCCACGTTAACAAAAGAAGAGCTGCGTACAATGGTGGATATTGCCTCGACAGAAGGTACATTTGAAGAAGAAGAGTCTGAACGTTTAAAAGGCGTGCTTGACTTCCCGAATAAAGATGTACAGGATGTCCTGGAAACTCATCGTACAGAAATCGTTGGTATCCATATCAACTCTACATATGAAGAAGTCCGTGATATTATATTGGAACATTACTATACGCGCTATCCAGTATATGAAGAAAGCATGGACCATATAGTGGGGATGTTCTATTCAAAAACACTCATTGAATGGTCAATGGATCCAACATTGGAACTACACCAAATCATTGACAGGGAGCCATTATTTGTTGTCCAGTCAATCAGTGTAGAAACAGTCTTCAAACAGATGCTGGCGAAGAAAAAACATATGGCAATTGTATTGGATGAATACGGCGGAACACTTGGTATCATTACACATGAAGATATTATAGAAGAAATGATCGGACAAGAAATCGAAGATGAATCAGACGAAGATGAAGATATTTTGGTATATGAAATGACCGAAAGCCGTCTGAGCTGTCACGGTCGATTGGAAATTGAAGACGTAAATGAAATGTTCAAAGTTGAAATACCAAATGATCATGACACAATTGGTGGCTTTGTCCTGCAGCAATTCGGGCACATGCCAGAAAACGGTGAACAATTTACTTACGAAAATCTTCATTTTGAAATAAATCAAATGGACCGAAATCGTATATTACAATTGACGATTACAATAAAAGAAGAAACAGTGCTGGAAGACGAATAGTCTTTCAGCATTGTTTTATTTAAACTTAAGAAAGCAAAACAATAGCAGCCGAAGATACAATTTTGAAAGGCTCCTTGATCCTTCTGTTCTGGATTAAATTGTTACAGATGTAATCAATATATTACTTATGCAGAAATAGCGCAGGCCCTTTCAAGTGGTAGTCGGAGCGAGAAGACTGGCAGTGAATTTCTGCCTGGCTTCTCGCGGGAGGCATCCACAAAGCGCCGGAGCGTCTAATATAGGGGATACTTAATCCAGTCTATAATTTTGAATTAATTCTGTAGCATCAATTTGCAAAGATAATAGGACCGGGATTTGGCGCGCGATTTACCTATTTAATTCAGTCCATTGATTTTGTGTAGCACAAACTTCCTATAGCTTTCTTACACGTTTGTAATCATTATGAAAGTGAATCCGATAGAGCGTAAGGTTTGTTTTTGGCAAAATAGAGTCAACAGCAAAGCATGAACGGAGGATACATGGAATGAACGGACAAATAGAGCAGGTATACGAGGAATATAATCGTTATATAAATCATTTATCATTAAAACTGACACGCAATAAAACAGAAGCTGAAGATCTGGTGCAAGAAGTTTGGATAAAAGTGGTACGGTACGAATCATATCTGAAGGATGTTGATCATGTGAAAGCTTGGTTAACAACAATCTGTATGAATACATTCCGCGATCGCTACCGGAAAACAGTCCGTCGTAGCAAGCATATTTTAAACCAACCGGATCAACTAGATGTGCCGGTACTTGACTTAATTCCAAGTGAAACACTTACTGCCGAGGACATTCTGGAAAAAGGCGATTTATCAAAAATGGTACAGCAGAAAATCGCAGAGCTTGATAGCATCTACAAAACTACAGTTCTGTACTTTTATGTTAACCAATACACACTTGTTGAAATTGCCGAATTAATGAAAGTGTCAATAGGAACCGTAAAATCTCGACTTTTCCGTGCGAAACAGCGTTTAAAAGAAATGCTGATAGCAGACACAGCCGCAGTCGAGTATCTCCCTGCATAATGAAATCACAGCCACCTGGGGCTGTGATTTTTTGTGTTTCAACAAGTAATCTTGCGTGTGAGACGAAATTGAGCGATAAATCGTTGTATTTGAACGATAAATCTCTAGAATGAGCGACAAATCCTCATTTTGAGCGATAAATCCTCCGATTTGAGCGTTAATTTTTTCACAAGCCAAATAACAATGTGAAAAGCATCTTATTAGCCAAGTTGACTTGTTGAGAAAAAGAATGATTGTCAGGATTTCCTCAAAACAGGAGCGTAGCAGAAACGATGCATTCAATTACACCTGTAATGAGAGCCGATACGTTTATTCTTCATGTCGCGTTTCATGGGTTGTCTCTCGTGATAGGTTCATTTAGATTTTTGGTAGGTATTAACACTTTCTAATAGGTTTGTAGAAAATTTTCAAAGGGAATATAAAAGAAAAACCGATTTATCGTAAGGGGGAAACGCGCATGGCCACAAAGCCACGTAAACAGTGGAGCAAGCGTAAACGAATTGTGGTGGGCTCTTTAGGCGTGTTCGCATTGATATATATTGCCGCTATCATGTGGCATACTTTTAAACCACTTCCAGAAGGAGTTTCGTTCGCGGGAGATTTGCATAAAACCGATACGCTAGAAATGATTACCGATTTGACATATGCTCAAGATCAAAAAGGAACAGGGATGAAGCATGAAAATCATATTTTTGAGTCTGTATATACCATGATTGACGAAGCAAAGGAATTTGTCGTTGTCGACTTTTTCCTGTTTGATGGATATTACGATGGGAATGAAGATTTTCCTAGAATTGCAGACACGTTATCCACAAAGTTAGCGAACAAAAAGAGAGCTAATCCAGATATGCCGGTAGTATTTATCACAGATCCAATTAATTCAGGTTACGGACCCTATGAAAATGAATGGGTAATAAAAATGCGGGATGCGGGAGTCGAGATTGTTTATACCGACTTAGATTCCTTACGAGACTCCACACCCATTTATTCAGGGATTTATCGAACGGTATTCCAATGGTTTGATATAGGTGGACAAGGTTGGATTGATAACGCGATGGCAAGTGATGCCCCGAAAATGACAATTGCTTCATACATGAAGTTATTAAACATAAAAGCCAATCACCGCAAGGCAGTGATAACTGACAATGAAGCTATTGTGACGTCCTCTAACCCTCATGATGCGAGTGGCTTCCATGGGAATATAGCATTAAAAGTTAATGGTCCTGTATTGAATGATATTTTGGAAGCCGAAGAAGCCGTATCATTATTTTCCGGTGGCCCTGAACTTCCACGAGTTGAGGTGGAAGAAGAGAAAGGGGAATACCAGGTTCAATATCTAACAGAGAAAAAGATTTTGGACGCATTACTTGTGGATTTAGCTCAAACAGAAAAGGGCGATAAGATTTGGCTAGGAATGTTTTTCATTGCCAAACGTGATATCGTCAATGCTTTAATTGATGCTGCGAATCGGGGAGTTGAGGTCAATATGGTTCTTGATCCGAACAAGAACTCATTCGGTCAAGAGAAATCGGGTATGCCAAATCGTCCGGTTGTTCAAGAAATGGTGGAAGACTCGAAAGGTAAAATAAATGTTCGTTGGTACAATACGGTTGTCGGACAATACCATACGAAAGCCATCTGGATTCAATCAGACAAGCATACCGTTATCTCAAGTGGGTCTGGTAACTATACAGAACGCACATTGGATAATTACAATCTAGAAAGTAATTTACGAGTGATCGCCCCAAATGATAGCGACCTTGCTATCGAAATGGAAGATTATTTTGAACGTATCTGGAGCAATGAAGATGCTATGTACACAGTGAATTTGGAAAAATACCAAGACGATTCCACGTGGTGGCAGCGCTGGATTTACACATTCCAAAAAGCGATAAAAGTCACGACTTACTAGTTGTATTTTCCCTCACACAACGTGTTGAGGGCTATTTTTATGGAAGTAATTGGGTGAACGGGAATAACCACTGTTGAACAGTAATAAACGGGTTTGAACCGGAATATTATAAACGCGAACCGGAATAAACACCACTTGAACAGGAATAAACCAAAATGAACAGGAATAACCCAACAAAACACAAAAAAGGCCGCTGAATTTCAGCAGCCTTCATCATGTTTTACTTTGGATCTTCTTCTTGCACGCCAGTTTGGAACCAATCTTCAACGTTCCAGACTTTCGTTACCAAACCATCATAAAATTCAGGTTCGTGACTCACTAGTACAATTGTTCCTTTATACTCGGACATGGCACGTTTAAGTTCTTCTTTTGCGTGTATGTCCAAATGGTTTGTAGGCTCATCGAAAAGCAACCAGTTGCTTTCTTCCATCATCAATTTACATAGTCGAACTTTGGCTTGTTCGCCACCGCTCAAGCTGTTCATTGGGCGAGAAATATGTTCGTTTTTCAACCCGGTACGAGCCAATGCAGCACGTACTTGGCTTTGTTCCATACTCGGGTACGTTTTCCAGATTTCTTCTATCGGCGTTATATTGTCAGCTTTTACTTCTTGTTCGAAGTAGGAAATATTCAGGAAGTCTCCACGAGTAACATTTCCGCCAAGGGCAGGGACTTTCCCAAGCATCGTTTTAAGCAATGTCGATTTACCGACACCATTCATCCCGACAAGGGCAATCTTTTCTCCACGTTCAATTGAAAACGATAGAGGTGGCAATAACGGTTTGTCATACCCAATCAATAAGTTTTCAGCTTCAACGACATAGCGACTTGGACTGCGTGACTCTTTAAAACCAAATTGAGGTTTTGCAGCTGTTTCCGGGCGATCAATTCGTTCGATTCTGTCGAGTTGTTTTTGACGTGACTTGGCACGACCAGTAGTTGAGTAACGTGCTTTGTTTTTGGCGATGAAGTCTTCTTGTTTCTTGATGAAATCCTGTTGTTTTTCATAAGCATCGATATGCTGACGCTTGTTGATTTCAGCAAGCTCGAGAAATTTTTCATAAGATGCCGTAAAGCGTGACAACTTCGAGAATTCCAATTGGAAGATTACATCAACGATTCCGTTCATGAATTCCGTGTCATGTGAAATGAGCAGGAAACAGTGAGGGTAATTCTTCAAATAGTTCGTCAACCACCCAATATGTTCTTCATCCAAATAGTTGGTCGGCTCATCCAATAGCAATACTTTCGGTTTTTCAAGAAGCAATTTAGCCAGTAATACTTTTGTGCGTTGTCCACCCGATAGCGCGGATACAGGACGGTCCAGACCGATCGCGTCCAATCCAAGACCACGTGCAATCTCTTCAATTTTCATATCCAGTGTATAGAAATCGCCAGCATCGAGTGCATCTTGGATATCGGCCATTTGCTCAAGCAGTTCTTCCAATTCCTCAGGTGTTGCTTCACCCATTTTGCCGGTGATTTCATTCATTTCTTCTTCTTTTTTGTAAAGTGGTAGGAATGCATCTCGCAATGTGTCTCTCATAGAGCGTCCTTGTTCCAGACGTGTATGTTGATCCAAGTATCCATAATGTGTGCCAGGTAGCCATTCAACTTTACCGGTATCATGGATCAGTTCACCTGTGATGATGCTCATTAATGTGGATTTTCCAACACCGTTGGCACCTACCAAACCTACATGTTCGCCTTCGATCAAGCGGAATGATACTTCTTTGAATAGTGTACGGTCACCAAATGTGTGACCGAGATTTTCAACTGTCAATAATGCCATGGTTCCATTCCTCCATAAAGAAAGCTCGCGGGCGTGTTACAGCGCCGCGAGCTTTTTGTTTAGTTCTGCGAGTTGTACTTCCATATTTGCTAGACGTTGTTCGGCTTGTTCAATCATGGTTGGATGTCCAGTGGACTCGAGCTTTTCCATGTCACCTTGCAAACGTATATAGTCCATCTTCAATTCGGCAATTTCAGCTTGAATTTGTTGTGAAGTCATATAAGAGAAACTCCTCTTTTTTCAACTATTGTATCACATAATTGAGCTATTTGGTGATTTCTCTAGCTTCTTCTTGCAGGATTTTTTCTAATAATTGTTGCATGTTCACATTATTTGAAGACAATTTCAGGGACAATTGTTTCTTGATTGCACGCATGCTTCGGTGTGGATGCAAAATTGTTTCCATTACCGCATTTTGCAGATGCGATTGTTTCAGCTTGCGACCAAGACCTAAATAGATAAATCCATTTGTTTCTTTAGGAAAGGCGTGCTGTGCTTCTTTTTCATCTTCTGCAATGACGATGCAAGGTTTACCGATGACAGCAACTTGGTAAGGGGTAAAACATGCATCACAGACTACTAAATCGGACTCACTGATCAGTTGGGTTGGATCGTCACATTCAACTATTCTTGTCTGTTTGCGACCTAAAGCCATCAGTTTCAAGTCATCGCGACTATGGCGATAACGCGAATGAAGTGCGACCGTAATCGCAAGTGGAATCTGTAAATGCAACAAATGACGTAATGTTCGGTAAGACAAGTTATCCGCATCTTCATCAGCGAAAGTCACAACGACATGAGGAAGTGGAAGTACGGAAGATTTTTTTAAACCCGAATTTGCATAAGGTTCCAACTCTTCGGGCACAACAAATCCAGACGGTCCTATTAAGTAATGCGAAGGTACATGCTCCCGATCTTCTCGGTATAGCGATTGAAAGACACGCGTAGCAGCTTTTCCGCCTTCACCAAAATCATCGAAATGCACCGTGACTGGAACAAGAGAAGAAAGTAGTCGTCCTTCTTCAATATCTGTATCGGCACCATCGGTTATCACCATATCGGGTTCGTGTTCTGTTAATAACTTCTTCAAATCAGCAGTTCTTGCATATGAGAGAGGGGCAAACCCCTGTTGATCGAGTGTTTGTAGAACGATTGCTTGTTTTTCCGGAGCTGCAAATAGAATGCGATGGGAAGCTAGTAACCTGGCGAGTTGAATACATCTCGTGATAGGGTAGCCAGCACGTCCAATCGTAAATAAAATGGTCTTTTGTTGAATTTGGTTGCTCATTTCATTCCCACCTTTCGTCTTCTATTTAACGTATGGGAAGGAGTAGCACAGTATGAGTAATTGTTCAGAAAATCGGCTTCTATATGGTAAACTACAACTAGAATTTGAGAATGGAGCACGAATCGTGAAAAAAACAGCGATAATATCAGGGGCATCGGGGCTTACAGGTTCACACCTCGTCAAATTTCTATGTGAAGATGAATCTTATGCAGAAGTACGAGTAATTGTTCGAAAGGGCTTAACATATAACCATGCTAAATTAGTAACAATCATAAGAAATTTGGATCAAGTGAAAGAAAGCGATTTTGAAGGAGTAGATGATTTCTTCTGCTGTTTGGGTTCAACCATGAAAAAGGCAGGCTCAAAAGAGGCATTTGAACAGGTCGATTTAATCGCACCTATTAAAATGGGGAAATATGCGAAGCAGCAAGGCGTAGATCATATGCTAGTCATTTCGGCCATGGGAGCAAATGCTGGTTCCAAAGTGTACTACAACCGCATAAAAGGAGTGATGGAAGAAAAGCTTTCCACACTTGCTCTACCTCATCTATCTATATTCAGACCTTCCTTACTGTTAGGAAAGCGGCAGGAATTCCGTCTGGGTGAACGTGTAGGAGAAGTTGTTATGAAAGTGTTGAAACCTGCTTTTAAAGGTCCTTTGAAAAAATATCGGGCAATTGAAGCTAAGCAAGTTGCGTATTCCATGATGCAAAATGCTTTGGACGTCCCAATTGATAATGTAACAATAATTGAATCAGAAAGTATGGCTAAGATGAAATCAGCCAAAATAGTATATTGAGGTGATCCAATGTTCAATTCGCTATTAGCAGATTTAATGTTTGTCATATTTTTGGGAGTTGCTTCTCAGTGGTTAGCCTGGCGTACACGTATGCCTGCCATAGTTCTCATGTCCATTGCGGGACTGCTCGTGGGTCCAATTTTCGGATGGATAAACCCACAAGATAGTTTCGGTGATTTATTTGGACCGATCATATCTCTCGCCGTCGCGATTATTTTATTTGAAGGAAGCTTGAATCTGGATTTCAGGGAAATCCGTGGATTCAGTAAACCACTTTTTCGCATTGTTACCTTTGGTGCTTTTATTGCATGGATTGCCGGGTCGTTGGCCGCTCATTACTTAGCAGGTTTGTCCTGGGCTGTGGCTTTTGTTATCGGGGGTCTGTTTATCGTTACTGGACCTACTGTTATATTGCCCCTCCTTAGACAAGCCAAGCTTAAGCCGAGACCCGCTGCAATTCTGAAGTGGGAAGGAATTGTGGTCGATCCGGTCGGTGCACTTTTAGCGGTTTTTGCTTTTGAATGCATTCAATTTATCAATAATGAAGTAACGTTGGAATCATTACTCATTTTCTTTGCGGCGAGCGTCTTTTCTGCTCTACTTGGCGTTGGTGCAGGTCGTGGACTTGGATTGATGTTTGAAAAAGGAAATGTTCCCGAATTCTTGAAATCTCCATTGGTATTTGCAGTGGTCTTATTCCTGTTCGTATTAACGGACGAAATCATGCACGAGACGGGATTATTAGCTGTCACTGCTATGGGAATGATGATGGCAAATATGCATATAGCCTCCATTCAAGACATGAGACACTTCAAGGAAAATATTTCGGTTTTACTGATTTCGAGTATATTCGTCATGTTGACTGCTTCCCTGAATCCCCAAACACTAATCAGTATTTTTGATTGGAGAATCATTACGTTTGTGGCAGCCATGCTATTTATTGTTCGGCCGCTTTCCATCTGGTTATCCACAATTGGCACAGATTTAACGAGCCAGGAAAAAACATTGATAGGCTGGATTGCTCCAAGGGGGATAGTCGCATTAACGGTTTCCGGGTATTTCTCGAATGTATTACTTAAAAACGGCTATGAGGATGCAGATATAATAACGGCTTTAACGCTGGCACTTGTCTTCTCGACGGTTGTTGTGCATGGATTTACTATAGGTTGGTTTGCCAAAAAACTGAATCTAGCCTCTCCTGGAAATCCGGGAGTGTTAATTATCGGAGGAAATCCTTTTTCGACCGAATTAGCAAAATCGCTACATGATTTAAAGCAACAGGTGTTGATCATGGACAATTCTTTTGAACGTTTAAGTAATGCACGTAGATATGGTTTGAATTCTGAAGTTGGAGAGGTCATCTCCGAACAAACGGATTTCAATATTGATTTGACACCTTATCCCATCATGATCGCAACTACCGAGTCAGATTCATACAATGCCCTTATTTGTACAAACTTTGTTCCGGAACTTGGAAGGAAGGCATTGTTCCAAACAGCTCTTCATCATGGAGACACCGACAAATATAGCGAATCACTTGGTGGACGAATTCTGTTCAACCAAACCGAAACGTTCTATCGCTTGAATGAGCGTATCAGTAGGGGACAAATTATTCGTAAAACCCTAATTACCGATCAGTACACGTATACACAATACTTACGGGATCGTGAGGATGACACATTACTTCTTTATATACTTAAGGAAAATGGAGAACTGATATTCTATACTGCCAATATGGAACTGCAAGCAAACTCTGGTGATACGGTCGTTAGTTTGACGTTGCCAACAAAAGAAAATACGAAAACTCAAGAAAGAGTCGAGGCGGATCGTGCAAAACTATCTCCGTCAAAAGAATGAAATTATGGTTTTTCAGGACGCTGAGCACAGGGCAAAGTGATTATTTTTGATACAATAACCATATAGAAGATATTCAAAAGGCTTGTTCTCCTTTTTGAATACGAAAGAAAGTGGTTAAGGAGGATGAACATGAAAATTTTGCTCATAGACGGGACTATTATTGGCTCCAAAACAGGTGCCATTCTCGAGCAAGTGAAAGTATATATTGAGGAATTGAATGTAGAACTGGAACTAGAGATGCTGAAACTGGCTGATTTCAACCATCAGTTTGTCGATGGTCGCCCACTAGGTGAATACAATGATGATATGCGCAGCCTGGTAAAAAGGTTTGAAGAGGCAGATGGATATATTCTGGCAACACCCATTTTCCAAGGCTCCATACCGGGTGTTCTGAAGAATGCATTCGATTTATTGCACCCTCGCACCATGCGCTATAAACCGGTATCAATTGTTGCCAATGGTGGTACATACCAACATCATCTAGTAATCGAGAATCAGTTGAAACCCATTTTGGATTACTTCCGTTGTCTAGTCACACCAAATTATGTGTACACGACTTCGAGCCATTTTGGCGAAGGCAATGTCATTGTCGATGAAGATGTACACGATCGCCTGAGAGAACTCGCGCGAGTATTTGTGCAATATGCGGAAATGGGCAAGAATTTATCCAAAGATACAATTGATCAACATTAAAAAATGAATGGACCACTTCG
>Ga0209013_10005900_pt1 | contig 10467 bp, 10 predicted proteins | sample Cruoilmetagenom2_FD_187291 | JGI IMG/M metagenome (GOLD analysis project Ga0209013, IMG submission 187291) | Oil polluted marine microbial communities from Coal Oil Point, Santa Barbara, California, USA - Sample 2 (SPAdes) (version 2) | ecosystem: Environmental > Aquatic > Marine > Oil seeps ...
GTCATTTACATTCAGCCACTCTTGAATCCATTGAACACGTTCAGGCTTTCTTATATACATATACTCAACCCCTATGGCATCACAATATATTCGTTGCAAATGGCTAATGATATCGCCCAATTCCCTCGGACCTAACCCAATCACTTCACCAGCATTAAATATTGTGTTTAAATCGGCCTGAGATAATCCGAAATTTTCTATTTCAAGAGTAGGTGTATATTTTCTTCTTTCCCTAACAGGATTGGTCTTAGTAAACAAATGGCCTCTGCCACGGTAAGCATCAATTAATTTTACTACCTGAAATTCTTTGTACAAGGTCTCAGGAATCGCTACTGATTTCCCATCAACAACCACAGATGATCCAGTATGACCGTCTATGCCTACTTCATCCAGGGTACTTTCCATTCCAAAATCAAATCCCTGGAAAAAAGCACGCCAACTAGGTTCTACGCTATCAGGGTTTGTGAGATACCTGTCATATAATTCTGCAAAGAAAGACGTATGTGCTGTATTTAAAAAGGAATATTTATCCATGTACGCCAATTCAATATATTGTAAAAAATTAGGTCAAAAATACAATAATTAATAGTTTATGAGATTATATAGGAGTGTATTAATTGAAAATCATAGTTTATGGTCTTGAAACATTTATCCCGATATAAAACTTTTGTTTTAATAGCAGTATTTTCATTTGTGAGTTTAACTTCCTTTGCGCAGCAAATAAAGCCACAAAATGAGTTTTGGAGAAATGTCCGATTTGGAGGTGCATTAGGCCTTGGTTTCGGAAGCGACAGCTTTAGCATTGCCGTTGCTCCAAGTGCTGTTTATCAGGTAAGCGAGAAGTTTGGGACAGGATTGGCTTTGAATTTTGAATATTCCAAATTCGGAGATTCCGAATTTACGGCATACGGTGGGAGCATTTTGAATTTTTTTAATCCAATCCCAGCCATTCAATTATCAGCTGTATTGCAGCAGTTAAGAGTTAGTACCAATTACAGTTCTACATCCATCTACTCGGATGAAAATTACTGGACTACCGCACTTTTTATGGGGGTTGGATACAGCACAAGAAATGTTACTTTTGGCATACAATACGACGTATTGCATAATGACCGAAGTATTTATGCAGATCCCTGGGTTCCTTTTGTACGGGTATTTTTTTAAATGGGCATTCTTCGTTACTATTGGTATTTCTGCCTAAACCATATTTTTTGCCATACTCTCTTTAAAATCAGAAAGGTATAATGATCACTGATATTCTGTTTCTCCGTTTCCAAAATTTGTCTGGCGGTATTTTCCGGTAAATCCACGATATAAAGAAGATTCACGAAATCTGAAAACTTCTCTTCAATAAGGAATTGAATGTTCTTTTGAAGTAAGTATTTTAATTCATTGGGATTGCTATCTTCAGGTAAATCCAAAGTTAAATTAGCCAGACCAAAATCCTTTTTTAATTGCAGAATAAGATCTTTATACAGATGATGAGTATTGGCAAACTTTATTAGTTCTTCACTTTCTTTGAATACTGGTATCATAAAGAAATTCCCCCCTTATTTTAATTCCATCTAATGGAGTAGGCCACACCATCTTTCATGTATGGATACAAAGAAAAAGCATTATTTTATTTAATAAATGAGTTTGAAGCCTTTAACTTCTTATTTTTTGTTCCCAATCCCAGGCAGATTTCATAGCCTGGTCTAAAGTAGATCCTGCTTTCCAGCCTAAAATTTCATTGGCCTTTTTAGTATCCGCATATGCAGAAATTATATCACCTGACCGTCTTTCTACAATAGAATAATTAAGTTTCTTTCCTGAAATCCGTTCAAAACTAGAGATAACTTCAAGGACAGAACTACCCTCGCCTGTACCCACATTAAAAACTTCATAATTCTGTGGGTTCTTCCCATTCAAAAGTCGCTCCAAGGCCACAACATGGGCCTTTGCTAAATCAACCACATGAATATAATCTCTAATACAGGTGCCATCCGCTGTTGGATAATCATCGCCAAAAACAGAGAGTTGTTCCCTTAAACCAACCCCTGTTTGCGTAATAAAGGGAACTAAATTTTGAGGAACACCTATAGGTAATTCTCCTATCTCCGCGCTGGGGTGCGCACCCATAGGGTTAAAATATCTTAATGAGATGGCTTGTAGTTCCGGATTTACCTTACATGTATCACTAATTATTTCCTCTCCAATCTGTTTTGTATTACCGTAAGGTGATTCAGCCTTTTTTACAGGAGCATCCTCCGTAATGGGCATTTGGTCTGCTTGTCCGTAAACAGTGCAAGAGGAACTAAAAATAAAACTCTGCTTCTTATTTGCGGTTATTTCCTGAAGCAGATAGATAAGGGTATTTATATTGTTCTCGTAATATAATAAAGGTTTTTCCACACTTTCCCCAACCGCTTTAGATGCTGCAAAATGTATGGTCCCTTTAATATCGGCATGCCTTTTAAAAAAATCATAAACCTTTTCTCTCTGCCTTAAATTAATTTTCTCAAAGACGGGCATTTTTTTCGTAATTGCAAAAATACCATCCAAAACCTTCTCTGAAGAATTAGAACAATCATCAATAATAACAACTTCATAGCCAGAATTTTGTAACTCCACTACGGTATGCGAACCAATAAATCCGAGTCCGCCAGTTACAAGTATTTTCATATAAATAGTTCTAGTTTAAATGGATAGTCAATTTGACATAAACAGTAGTGTAAAATTAATTTTTTAAGAATTGAATTATCGTATCGGTGATAAATGAGATTTGGTCGTCCTCCAATTCAGTATGCATGGGCAAGGATATAACCTCCTTAACAAGTTCATTAGTCACCGGAAAATCTGATTCTTTATAGCGTTTATCTAAATACGCTTTCTGTCTGTGTAAAGGTATTGGGTAATAAATTCCGAAAGGGATGTTCTTTTCCGCCAAATGCTCTGCCAACTCATCCCTTTTACCATTCATAATTCGAATTGTAAATTGATGAAATACGTGACAATCGCAGTTTTCACAAATTCCGGAACAATCAATCCCTGTTTTAGGTAAAATAATAAAATCTTGTCCCTGGAAAGCGTTCACATATTTTCGGGCAGCATCTCTTCGCCGGTTACAATAAGCGTCAAGATGTGGTAGTTTTGCTCTTAAAACGGCTGCCTGGAGAGTATCTAACCTGGAATTCACTCCAACGACATCATGATGATAACGGGTATACATTCCATGATTTACAATTCCTCTAATGGTATGAGCCAGTTCGTCATTATCCGTAAATATTGCTCCCCCGTCTCCATAGCATCCCAAATTTTTGGATGGAAAAAATGAGGTAGAGGCCACATGTCCAATAGCACCGGCTTTTTTCTTTGTTCCGTTTTTAAAAGTATAATCAGCCCCAATTGCCTGGGCGTTATCTTCAATAACAAAAAGCCCGTGTTTCTCAGCGATTTCCATAATGACATCCATATTCGCGCACTGCCCAAAAAGATGAACAGGTACGATGGCCTTGGTTTTGGAAGTTATCGCCTTTTCAATGGCAATCGGGTCAATATTAAAGGTGTCAGATTCAACATCTACCAATACCGGTGTTAGCCTTAATAAGGCTATTACTTCAACGGTAGCTGCAAAGGTAAAATCTGCCGTAATTACCTCATCTCCCGGTTGAAGCCCAAGGCCCATCATTGCAATTTGAAGGGCATCTGTACCATTAGCACAAGGAATTACATGCTTTACCTGCAAATAATCTTCCAGATCTTTTTGAAAGGCATGAACTTCGGGGCCATTTATAAAAGCGGCAGAATTCAATATCTGCGTTATGGACTCATCTACTTGCTTTTTAATACCCTGGTACTGTCCAACCAGGTCTACCATTTGTAGCTTTTTCATAAGTGCTTGTTAAGTGAGCAATAATACAAAAATAAGGAACCGCCACAATGAAATCTAACAAAGAAGCGTATTTTAGCTACAAATTCTCAGTACGTGTATATCCTCTATAATTTAGCAATATATATCACCTCGCTCTTTTTACCTATAATTGCTTTTTTCAGCACCAAAGTGAACCTTTTTATAAATGGAAGAAAGAATGTTTTTACGGAATTAAAAAAACAAATCACAGAAAAAGATTCCACTATTTGGGTACACGCCGCATCACTTGGCGAGTATGAGCAAGGCTTACCGATTGTAGAAAAATTGAAAGCAGAATATCCCTCTTTCAAAATTGTAGTTTCATTTTTTTCTCCATCTGGTTATGAAGTAATAAAACACAGGACTGAGGCCGATTTGGTAACCTATCTTCCTTTGGATACTACAATTAATGCTAAGAGATTTATTAAATACTTGCAACCAAAGATCGCCATTTTTATAAAATATGAAATATGGCCTAATATGCTCAAGGAACTTCATAAAAGCGGTATTCCTATACTACTTATTTCAGCAATTTTTAAAAGTGATCAGATCTATTTCAAATGGTATGGAGGATTTATGAGAAAAGCATTGCATAAGTTTTCCCACTTTTTTATTCAGGATTCAGAATCTGTCAAATTATTGAATTCTATTGGTCTCGATAATATCACGATAAGTGGTGACACAAGATTTGACAGGGTTTCTGAAATCTTGCAGCAAAATAATTCACTCGAATTTATGGATAGTTTTGCGCATAATTTCACCTGTTTTGTAATGGGCAGTACCTGGTCTGAGGATGAAGAAATTTTGGTTGATTATATCAATTCCTCTTCGCATGATATGAAATATGTGATTGCTCCTCACAGAATTATCCCAAAGGATATAGAGCGTCTGCGGGAAAGTATTAATAAGAATACCGTTTTGTTATCGGAATCTTCAGAAAATTTTACGGGAGACTCGCAAGTTCTGATCGTGGACACCATTGGACTATTGACAAAAATTTATAGCTATGCCGATATAGCCTATGTAGGAGGGGCGTTTTTAAAAGGTGGACTTCATAACACTCTGGAACCTTCAGTATTTGGAATTCCGGTAATTATAGGGCCTAATTATGCAGGATTTAAGGAAGCGGAAGAATTAGTTCAGCTAAATGGCATCTTTCCCGTGCATGATAAAGCCGAGTTTACCAAACTGGCAGATAAACTGTTTCTGGATTCTCATTTCAGACTTACAGCTGGTAAGATAAATGTTTCCTACATTAATAAAAACAAAGGGGCGAGCATCCAAGTAATGAATCATATCCGTACATTAATATAGCTATTCATTACATTTCGGATGAAAACCCAAAATAGGATCATCCGGAGAAGGGAATAGTGGTTCAAAGGAAAATCCAATTAATTACAAACTGGCTGTTCTTTTGTAATTAAACCGAAAATAAGACTGATGAAATTTGCCCCTTTTCATACCTTATTGTTATGTGTACTGTTTTGTGCTATTTCCTGCAGGGAGAGTGCAAAAGGAGTTGATGACCCCAAAACAAAACAAAATACTACTATAGATTCTCTACCTTATAATGACAATAAAAAAGACAGGGATTTAAAATCAAACCCAGGTTCTGTAAAGCCTACCAAAGAACAGCAAGACCGGGCAATTGAAAAAAAGAAAAAAACAAGTATTTTAGATTCTTTGAAACCCAAGACTGCCTGACTTCTATTTCAAATTTATTTTCTCTTCCTTTTTTTGCTAGATTTACCAAAACCAGCAAACCATGGACAAAAGGATTTTCAGAATTTCATTAACCGCCGCGCTGGCGGGTTTTTTATTTGGCTTTGATACCGTTGTAATAAGTGGTGCCAATTTACCAATTAAAGAATTGTGGAACACTTCACCATGGTTCCATGGTACTTTTATAATGTCTATGGCTTTATGGGGGACGGTAATAGGTTCTCTTTTTGGAGGCATCCCGTGTGATCTTTTTGGTCGAAAGAAGACCTTATTCTGGATTGGTGTTTTATATTTTGTCTCTGCCATGGGATCTGCTTTGGCTGTTGATCCCTATATGTTTTCATTCTTCAGATTTATTGGTGGGCTGGGGGTAGGCGCTTCCTCTGTCGCTGCTCCAATTTATATTTCAGAGATTTCATCATCTAAAAACCGGGGACAGTTGGTAGCTTTATATCAATTTAATATTGTCTTTGGAATTTTTATCGCTTTTATTTCCAATTATTTATTCAAAGGTTTTGATGGGGCCAATGATTGGCGTTGGATGCTTGGCGTGGAGGCTATTCCTGCTTTAATATATAGTTTAATGGTTCTAAAGATACCAAACAGCCCGCGCTGGTTAGTGATAAAAAAACAGGATGATGCGGGCGCAATAAAAGTATTGGAATATCTTTCAAACAAAGAACATGCCCTGGTAAAACTCGAAGAAATAAAGAATTCTTTTAATCCTTCAGAAAAAAAAGAAAAGTTATTTACAAGCAAGTACAAAAAACCACTTATTCTCGCATTTTTACTTGCGTTCTTCAACCAATTATCCGGAATTAATTTTGTTCTTTACTACGCGCCGGAGATTTTAGAAAGAGCAGGTTTGGCTGCCAGAGAATCTTTATTCAGTTCTATTTCCATAGGAGTTGTCAATTTAATTTTTACCCTTGTAGGGATACGATTAATTGATAAAGTGGGAAGAAGAGAATTGATGAAAATAGGGTCGGTGGGTTATATCATAAGTCTCGCAATGGTTGGCTGGTGTTTTTATAGCGGAGCCAGTTCTACAATTCTTCTTGTCTTCATTCTCATTTTTATCGCCTCACATGCCATTGGACAAGGTGCGGTTATATGGGTTTTTATTTCCGAGATCTTTCCAAATAAAGTCAGAGCATTTGGGCAATCATGGGGTACCGGAACACATTGGATATTTGCGGCTTTAATCACTTTGCTTACTCCTATATTCCTCGATGCCAATGATGGTATCTTTAAGGACAACCCATGGCCAATCTTTCTGTTTTTTGCATTTATGATGGTACTACAATTGTTATTTGTATTATTTATGATGCCTGAAACCAAAGGAATTTCACTTGAAGAACTAGGAAAAAAGTTAAGTCCGGATAAAAATTCGTGAAAAAAGTAAAATACCTTTTACCGAAAATTCAGGTATTACATCTCAAAAAGGCCCATTCCGATTGACTTTTAGTCGAAATATGGCATACCAAATGTAATTTTATTGTCATAAATATGTACATTGTAGGAAATTATATGAATTATGGAAGATCAATTATCTTTTGGCACAAAGCTCCTTAACGGGTTCCTTAGCATAATGGTAGTGGTTTTGGTCTTAATTCTGGCTGCCGTTGTAATTACCCTTATTTTGGCAGGCTTGGGATTCTTTTAAACAGGACGCAAATCCAAATTTCCCCAATCTTACCCTTTAATATTTATCTTATAACTTATTTATACTTCTTATCTCATTTTGTATTAATTCAAATACAATCAATCATTGTCTGACCTTAGGTTTAAAAAGTGGTGTTCATAATAAGCCTGGTGAAATTAGTTTCTTGAAAACCTTTTGGAATCTATATTTCCACAAAACTTATTGTCAATTCACTTCCTTAATTTAATATTCCGGATTATAACAGTCTACTTATGTATATTGCAAATAGAAACTTTAAACGGGATTTAATGCGCTTTTGCACGCTGGTATATTTTCTTTTAATAATTTCAGGGCTTTTTGGTTGTAAAAATTTCGAGAAAACCAGGACCATCAAATTGGCCCACGGCCTTGATGTAAACCACTCTGTTCACTTAGCTATGGTCAAAATGGGCGTAGATCTAAATGAGCTTTCAGACGGCAAACTCATTCTTGAAATTTATCCCAGTCAGCAACTGGGAACGGAGCGTCAATGTCTGGAATTATTACAAATAGGAAGCCTTGATATGACTAAAGTTTCTGTCGGCGTTTTAGAAAATTTTGCTCCCAAAATGAAAGTGTTAGGGCTCCCTTTCCTTTTTAGAGACAGGGAACATGCATTTAAAGTTTTGGACGGACCAGTTGGGAGACAACTATTGGAAGATGGCGAGAAATACTGGCTTAAAGGTTTAGGCTATTACGATGCGGGCAGTAGAAGTTTTTATACAAAAGACAGGCCTATAAATTCGCCTGAGGACCTTGATGGACTAAAAATAAGGGTCATGGAAAGTGTTACAGCAATAGATATGGTAACAAGTTTAGGCGGCTCCCCAACACCTATATCCTGGGGTGAATTGTACACTTCTCTGCAACAAGGAGTCGTGGATGGTGCAGAAAACAATCCCCCAAGTTTTTATTTATCACGTCATTATGAAGTTTGCAAATACTATTCGCTGGATGAGCATACTGTGCTACCCGATGTACTTCTTGCAGGCACTCATTTATGGAAAAGACTCTCTTTAGAAGAAAAGGAGTGGCTAACCCAAGCCGTAGAAAACTCTATAAGTTACCAGCGAAAATTATGGATGGAGTCTGAGAAAGAAGCATTAGACGCAGTACAGGAAGCCGGTGTTAAGATTATTAGACCAGATAAAACCCTATTTTCGGAAAAAATTAAGGGCATTTATGAACAGTACAAAGTGAATGAAGAACTTTATAGATTAATACAAGAGATTCAGGAAACCCAATAAAATGGAACTAAGGAATAAGATCGACAAGGTTTTGGCCAAGGTGTTAATAATCATAATGAGTATAATGGTTATTAATGTTCTATGGCAGGTATTTAGCAGATATTTCCTTGGTGCGCCCAGTTCCTTTACCGATGAACTGGCCAGGTACCTGATGATATGGATTGGGATTTTGGGAGCTGCCTACGTTTCGGGCCGCAATAAACATGTTGCCATAGATGTACTCCCCTCGCGTTTAAGTGCAAAGACTCAAAAAAAATTAAAATTAATAGTCCGTATTTTAATTATTCTATTCTGCTTGTTTGCATTAGTTATAGGCGGTTCCAGATTGGTTTATGTCACCTTTGTATTGGATCAATATTCCCCTGCATTACAAGTTCCTTTAGCTGTAGTATATATGATTATACCTATAAGCGGCTTGTTGATCATATATTACAAGATCTCTGATATTTTAAATCAATAAATCCTATGGAATATATTCCTGTACTTGTTTTGATTATCAGCTTTATATGCTTGCTGGCTATAGGTACTCCTGTGGCGTGGAGTATAACAATATCCGCGTTGCTTACAATGTTGGTGAGCATCCCTGCATTACCTGCATTTACAACAGTCTCTCAACGCATTGGGACAGGATTAGACAGTTTTGCGCTCCTGGCTATTCCATTTTTTATTCTCTCGGGTGAGTTAATGAACAAAGGAGGTATTGCTCACAGGTTGATTGCCTTTGCAAAAACATTAGTTGGGGCCCTACCAGGTGGCTTAGCTCTTATTAACATCATTTCAGCCATGCTAATGGGTGCTATTGCAGGTTCTGCTATGGCATCGGCATCGGCCATGGGCAGTATATTAGGTCCTGAAATGGAAAAAGACGGATACTCAAGGGAATTTGGTGCTGCTGTAAATATTACTTCTGCAACCACCGGACTCCTAATTCCTCCCAGCAATGTGCTGATAGTATATTCCCTGGCTAGTGGGGGTGCATCTATCGCGGCCTTATTTTTAGCCGGCTATATTCCCGGAATACTTACAGGTTTGTTGCTAATGCTTGTTGCTTCTTTTTGGGCAAGGAAAAAAGGGTACAAGGTTGGAAAGCGAAGTACATTCAAGAATATAATAAAAACATTTATTGATGCTGTCCCCAGCTTATTTATGTTGGTAGTGGTCATAGGAGGCATCGTAACAGGGATTTTTACAGCTACTGAAGCATCGGCCATTGCAGTGCTTTACAGCGTTGTCCTTGGTTTTATTTATAAGGAAATTACTTTTGAGAAACTTCCTCAAATTTTATTGGATTCATCTTCTACAACAGCCATTGTAATGTTATTGATAGGTGCATCAATGAGCATGTCATGGGCGCTTTCTTTTGAAAATATCCCTCAGGACATCAGTACCGGTTTATTGAGCATTAGTGATAATAAGATTATAATATTACTTATCATAAACCTTCTGCTTCTGTTCGTTGGAATATTTATGGATATGACTCCCGCTGTCCTTATTTTTACCCCAATATTTTTACCAGTAGTGATGAAGCTGGGACTAGATCCGGTGCATTTTGGCATTATTATGATTTTAAACCTCTGTATTGGTTTATGTACTCCCCCGGTTGGATCTGTATTATTTGTTGGAGTAGGAATCGCCAATACCACTATCGAAAAAGTAATAAAACCCCTCCTGCCCTTGTTTGTAGTAATGATCATTGCGCTGTTCCTGATCACTTATTTACCTCAACTAAGCCTTTGGCTACCAGGTTTGTTTGATTTGTAGTGGAAGGAATTAGTCTGTTTCCAAAAATAAAAAGCCCATTCTTAAAACTCAGCTAAAAGTTAAATTTGAATATTTTCGTGATCACAATCTGAAAGTATACCGCACTTTTAATACAATCTGTTCATTTTGCAGCGTCCATCGGTCTGTAATATCATCTAGTG
>Ga0209013_10005902_pt1 | contig 10464 bp, 9 predicted proteins | sample Cruoilmetagenom2_FD_187291 | JGI IMG/M metagenome (GOLD analysis project Ga0209013, IMG submission 187291) | Oil polluted marine microbial communities from Coal Oil Point, Santa Barbara, California, USA - Sample 2 (SPAdes) (version 2) | ecosystem: Environmental > Aquatic > Marine > Oil seeps ...
CATCACCCACGTTGAGGATCAGGGACGGATCAATGCCAAAGTACATGCCGACCAGTGCCAGCAGTAAAATACCGATCCCGCCACCCTTTACCCCTCGAGGAATCCGCCTGCTGCGCTGATCTTCAACATTTGAACTTCTCCTGCCGTCTTTCCAGCGCATAAACAGCCTCCAAACTTATACTCAGCCGATTTATATTCTTAACTTGAGAGGATAATTGTTACTTGTCAGGATTATATTCCAAAAAAAATCTTTTGGAAAGAAGATAAGAAAATAGAAAAACGGTATGAGTCGTTGCCGACCTGATGATTGGCTATTTGTTGCCAGCTATTAATAATTGACCCGGAAACCCGCCCTTAAGAACATGGATAAACTGCAACATGCGCCCTATTTTCACATTGACATCGCCTGCCGCTGCAATAGAGTGCAGAAAAGATGGAGACGAACAGGGGAGGATAAAAAATGCTGACAGAAAAGCAGGGGCATACTCTGCTCAGACTGGCACGACAGACCGTCGAGGAACAGTTGGGGCAGACAGCAACAGATCCCGCGCAGCCCGAAGAGTTGGAAGATCCGGACCTGCGCCGGCACCGGGGCGTGTTTGTCACCCTGAACAAACGCGGTATGCTGCGGGGCTGCATCGGCAGCCTGCTCGGTGTGGAGTCTATTGTCGACGGAGTGCGCAGACATGCGGTCAATGCCGCCCTGCACGACCATCGCTTCCCCATGGTAACCGGTGACGAGGTGGATGAACTGCAGATCGACATTTCCGTACTTACAGCGCCGCAGAATCTGGAGTATACAGACGGCGAAGACCTGGTTCAAAAACTGCGCCCCCAGGTGGACGGGGTGATCCTGAAGGCTCCGGCCGGGGCCGGAGCAACCTTCCTGCCCCAGGTCTGGGACCAGTTGCCGGTACCGGAGATGTTCCTGGATCACCTCTGTATGAAGGCAGGCCTGCAGGCAGGAAGTTGGCGTACAGGTGAACTTACCGTGCAGATCTATCAGGTGCAGCATTTTGAAGAAAAAAGGTAAAAGTTCACCAGCACCCCATCTTCGTTCGATCAGGCCTCCTTACATAGACGGGCTATAGTTCGTCGACCTGCTTAAACGAATATGGAGCACAGGTAAACTTTTACAGTGCGGTAATGTAGCCAGCTTTAGATCCCTTGGTGAACTGATACGAAAAAAGAAACTCGTAAAAGAGAATATTGAATGTCGAACAAAAAATTTCGAACCGCAAAGCTGAAAGAAATACTGCTGCCTCCTGAGCTGTCCCGGGAGATATCCGAAATCTATCAGGCCATGCAGGAAGAGTATGAACAGATTGCCGACCGGATCCCCCTGACCTGCCGGGGCTGTCCGGATAACTGCTGCGATTCTTATTTTCAACATCACACCTACAGTGAATGGGCTTACCTTTGGGAGGGGCTTAGACTGCTGGATGACGCAACCCTGGAAAGGGTTACAGAGCGGGCAAAGGAATATGTCAGGCAAAGCAGTGATGCACTGGCTGCCGGAGAACGGCCGCAGGTCATGTGCCCCCTCATCAATGAGGACGGATTATGTGGTCTGTACCAGCATCGGATGCTGGTCTGCAGGATGCACGGGGTTCCCGCCACCTTGACCCGTCCGGATGGACAGTCCATGCGTTTTCCCGGCTGTTTCCGCTGCCAGGAAATAGTGGATGAAAACTATACACAGGAAACCGATGCCCCGGCCATGGACCGCACCCTGCTCTTCCGCAGGTTGGCCGGCCTGGAATCACGCCTCATGGGAGAACGCCGTCACCTCTATCCCCGGGTGAAAAAAACTATTGCCGACATGATCGTGGAAGGTCCACCTGCCATTGATACCCCGCATTGTGAGCGTTGATCCTTCTCTCTTATGCTCCAGCTTATCCAGAAAACCTATGACCGGCTGATAAACGGTTATTCCATTGACCGGGAAACCGCCCGCCAACTGGCCCTCTGCCCGGACCGTCAGGCCCTGTGGTCTGTGGCCGATGCGCTCCGCCGCCATTTTATGGGTGACCGGTTTCATCTCTGCTCCATCATCAATGGACGCAGCGGCAACTGCACGGAAAACTGCCGCTTTTGTGCCCAGTCCGCCCGTTACCAGACCGGGGTGAATACCTACGAGAGAGTTGACCGCAGCCAGGCCATGGTTATTGCCCGTGACAATGATGACCACGGTGTTGATCGTTTATCACTGGTGACCAGCGGCCATTCCGCAGACGAAGAGACCCTGCAGCAGATGGCAGAGATCTATGCCGAAATCAGGCAGGAAACAGGCATGGATTGCTGCGCCTCCATGGGATTTCTTGATCAGGCCAGGGCAGAACAACTGGTCGCAATGGGGGTCAGCCGTTACCATTGCAACCTGGAGGCTAATAGAAAATATTTCCCGAACGTCTGCACCAGCCACTCCTGGCAGGAAAAGGTGAAAACCCTGGAAATAGCCGGGGCAGTAGGGATGTCACGCTGTTCCGGCGGCATCATCGGTATGGGCGAGTCCATGAATGACCGCATCGACCTGGCCCTTGAACTGCGGGAGCTTGGCATCAAGTCAATTCCCATCAATATCCTTACCCCTATCCCCGGCACACCGTTGGCAGAGCTGAAACCGCTGCCTCTACAGGAGGTGTTGACCACTATTGCCCTTTTTCGGTTCATCAATCCAGGCGCAGTGATCCGGATGGCCGGGGGCAGGCAACAGCTGGGTGATGAACAGTACCGTTGTTTTGCAGTCGGAGCCAACGGCGCCATTGTCGGCAACTATCTGACCACGACCGGCAGTTCCATTGCCGATGATTTACAACAGTTTCGAACCATGGGCTTTACCTTCAGCAGGGCCGGACAGGAGCAGGATTAACAGGTGAAAATCCTTGCCATTTCCGACATCGAGGTCCGGGAACTGCGGGATGAGTTTGATTCCAACCTGTTTGACGGGGTGGACCTGATTGTTTCCTGCGGTGACCTGCAGCCCGAATACCTCACCCTGGTCCGGGAAAAGGTCAACGCCCCTTTGTATTATGTACTGGGCAACCATGACCTGCGCTACCAGCAAAGTCCGCCCGTGGGCTGTTCGGACTTGAGCTTCACAACTGCCCGGCAGGATGACCTCAGACTGCTGGGCCTGTCGGGATCAAGATGGTACAATGGCGGTAAAAACCAGTATCATGAAACAGAGATGCGGATGCTCATCTGGAAGCTGTACTTTACCCTCTGGAGACAACAGGGCGTAGACATTGTGATAACACATGCCCCGCCGCGTACTATCCACGACGCCGAAGACCGCTGCCACCGTGGATTCAAGTTTTTCCACAACCTGATCAGCCGGTTTCAACCATCCTATTTTCTGCATGGACATATCCATGCCCATTTCAACAATGACCGGGAACGGATAAGCCGGGTACACAACACCCGGGTCATCAACTGCTGCGGCTATTATGTTTTCGAAACAGAAACAAAAACTGTTTAACAGCCTGTCCGGCGGCAGCAAGGATGAGCCGCGTCGCTTTGATCAGGCACGGGAGGCTGAAGAGGCTTCAGAGACCATAGACCGGGGTTCGGCCCAGATCCCGATCAATAAGATTGTCGGAACCGTTGGCCGCTACCGTGATTTTGACGGAAAATTTCGGGCCAGGAACCCCGGTGGAGAGGCCCGGTTCCAAAAAATTCTCACTGCCATGCGGGACGGGATCCCCCTGCCGCCGGTTTCCCTGTACCAGATTAAAGACGATTACTTTATCCTGGACGGGCATCACCGGGTGGCAGCGGCAAAAGAGCTTGGCCGGGAGATCATCAGCGGTCGAGTTGTAGAGCTGCTGCCGGCAAAACAAACCCTGGCAAATCAGCTCTACCTGGAAAAAATAAGGTTTCGCGACAGTGCCGGCCTGCTTGAATCCATCAACCTGACCGAGCTTGACCAGTTTCATCACCTGGAATTGCAGATCCGGGAACACCAGGCCTGGCTGTCTGAAAGCAAAAATACCGATATCACCTATCACCAGGCCGCGTCTGACTGGTACCAGACTATTTATCAACCGCTTGCTGCAATCATTACAAACAGCAAGCTGACAGCGGCCTTTGCCGGGCGGACTGCGGATGATCTGTACCTGTACATTTCCACTCACCAGTGGGGAGAAGGAAGGCCTCGACAGTACGGTATAGGTATTGACAAACTGATTTCACGCGACATGGAGGCGTTCAGAGATAAAATGGCAGAGTTGAAAAAAAATGAATATCCTGAGATGAAACAGGAGATCACCTTCTTTGTCCTGCTCAACGTGGACGGCAGGCTTGAGCGGAAGATCATAGACCGGCTGATGCAGCTTGAGCCGGTTCGTGAGTTGCACTCCGTACACGGGGCAATCGATATCATCGTTAAAGTGGTACTGATGCGAGAGCTGATGTCCTCGGATGCCGAGCTGATCTCCAAGTTTACCCATGGCAATATCCGTACTCTCAAGGGTGTGCTCTCCACCCAGACCCTGATTCCAGGCCTGTCCCGCTTCAAGGAGACGCCCTACTGCCTCCCCGGTAAATGAACAGTCTTGATTGCAAATTTGACCGGGAACATATCTGGCATCCCTACACATCCATGACCAATCCCCTGCCGGTCTATCCAGTGGAGTCGGCAGCCGGGGTGAGACTCAGGCTGGAGGACAGCCGCGAGCTGATCGACGGCATGTCCTCGTGGTGGGCGGCCATCCACGGCTACAATCACCCGGTTCTTAATGCTGCCCTGCTGGAACAGACAGAAAAGATGGCCCATGTCATGTTCGGCGGCCTGACCCATCAACCAGCCGTGGAGCTGTGCCGGTTGTTGGTGGAACTGACCCCTGCAAGGCTGGAAAAGGTCTTTCTCTGTGATTCCGGTTCCGTCAGCGTGGAGGTGGCGATCAAGATGGCCCTCCAGTACCAGCATGCCCGGGGACAGGCGCAAAAACACCGCCTGCTTACCATCCGGGGCGGATATCACGGGGATACCTTTCATGCCATGTCGGTCTGTGATCCGGTCACCGGCATGCACACCATCTTTTCAGGCGCCCTGGCCGGGCAACTGTTTGCCCCCCGCCCCGAATGCCGCTTTGATGACGACTGGCAGGAGAGTGATATTGCGAAGATGGAGGCGCTGCTTGAACAACATCACCGGGAAATCGCTGCAGTTATCGTGGAGCCGATTGTCCAGGGAGCAGGCGGAATGTGGTTTTATCATCCACAATATTTGCGTGAACTGCGCAAACTCTGCGACCGGTTTGATGTGCTGCTCATCTTTGATGAAATTGCCACCGGCTTCGGCCGCACCGGCACACTGTTTGGAGCAGAACATGCCAAAGTTTCTCCGGATATCATGTGCCTGGGCAAGGCGCTCACCGGCGGTTACCTGACTCTGGCAGCCACCCTGACCACCGACAAGGTTGCCCAAACTATATCAGAAGGCACTCCAGACGTGTTCATGCACGGCCCCACCTTTATGGGCAACCCGCTTGCCTGTGCAGTTGCCACGGCCTCCATCAATCTGCTGCTGCAGACCGACTGGCAGAAAAAGGTAAAAAATATCGAACAACAGCTCCGACAGGAGCTGGAACCGGCCCGATACCTGGGCCAGGTAGCCGACGTCCGGGTTCTCGGTGCCATAGGCGTGGTCGAAATGAAAGAACCCGTAAATATGGACGCATTACAACAATTTTTCGTTGATCGCGGAGTATGGATCCGCCCCTTTGGCAGGCTTATCTATCTGATGCCTCCCTATATCATCAATCCAGAAGACCTGACAACCTTGACCGCTGTCCTGATCGAGGCCGTTCAACAATTATCAAGCAAGAAGGATTAACCTCATGAAAAACATTTTTCTCTTTTTTCCCTTATCCTCTGGTGCCTTCTTGCCGAACCACAAATCGGCCTGTGCGCACAAAAACCGGAACAAATCGATCCTTGCGTCCTGATTGCCCCGGAAAAAATATTTAGGACCTTTTCAACCCTGCAAAAGGCGGAAAAGCAGACAATCGGCCCTAACACTACCTGCAACTACCTTGATAAATACGGTATCCCGGCATTGATTATCTCGATCAGCCGGGCAGGAACAACCCATATCCGGGACACACTGTCCATTCTTGGTTCCGGCTATACGATTCTGGATGTCACCGGACTTGGGGATGAGGCTGCCGTTGCCGTCCAGCAGGCAAACCCGAAGTTCGGCCTTCAGGAAGGAGTAGCGGCACTACACGTTAAAAAAGGAAATATATTTTTGCATCTTTCCCCTGTTCGTCTCAACATACAAACGGATAACGCCGAATTTGAGAAGCTAAAAATTCTGGCCGCAGAGATGATTGAAAAATTGTAATCTGAGTGATGATATCACCTTGAGGGATACCATCACTCATTGTCATTCAATGATGACCCATTCTCAACCAACAAAATACATATGCTGGTAAAAAACGCCAAGGTCAACAAAATCGTTCTCCTTTTCCTGGTTGTGGCGATCTCCGCCCTGTTTCTGACCATGGTCAAACAGTTCCTGATGGCCATTTTCATGGCCGGTCTCTTTTCCGCCATGGTCAGCCCCATCCACCGGTGGTTGACACCGCGCCTGAACGGCCGGGAAAATCTGGCCTCCATCCTGACCATCATCGGTATCGTCTTCCTGGTCCTGGTCCCCTTGAGCGTCCTCATCGGGGTAGTCGCAGCCCAGGCGGTCCATGTCGGGCAGTCAGTCACACCATGGGTGGAGTCCTTTGTCAAAGAGCCCGGCGCCCTCACCGCTTATCTTGAAAAGATTCCTTTTTATGAAGAGATCCTGCCCTACCGTGACATGATCCTGGAAAAGGCCGGCCAGGCCGTGGGCATGATCTCCAACCTGCTGATAAATTCCCTGTCGTCCATAACCAAGATGACGGTTAATGCCCTCTTTAACGTGATTATCATGCTCTACGTCATGTTTTACTTTCTCACCATGGGCGAGGTGCTGCTCAACAAGATCCTCTACTACCTGCCGCTTGCCCACCATGATGAAGAGCGGCTGCTGCACCGTTTCACCTCGGTGGCAGGAGCGACCATGAAGTCCACCCTGATCATCGGCATCCTCCAGGGCGGCCTGTGCGGATTCGCCTTTTACCTTGCTGGAATCCAGGGAGCAGTGTTCTGGGGTACGGTAATGGCGGTGATGTCCGTCATCCCGGCATTCGGCACGGCCATTGTCTGGGGACCGGCACTGGTCATCCTCGCCTTGGGAGGAGATTTTAGAGGAGTAATCATCCTGGCCGTTATCTGCGGCGCAGTGGCCGGCAACCTGGACAACCTGCTTCGTCCACGGTTGGTCGGCAAGGATACTGAGATGCATGACCTGTTTGTCCTGTTCGGCACCCTGGGCGGAATAGCCCTGTTCGGCATGCTGGGTATTATTATCGGTCCCATCATTTCAGCGCTCTTTATTACCATCTGGGAAATTTACGGCGATGTATTCCGGGAGTACCTGCCGGAGGTAGGGATGCTGAAAAAACAGGAAGAAGTAAATAACGGGGAGACCGATGCGGACAATGAAATTTTCCCTCAGTAATAATCCCCATGCGTTTCCTTTCTGAGAAATATTATTTTTCTCTCGATACCTCTGAAAAAAATTGTACAATGTAACCATGGGTTCCATGAATTTGAAAGTTACACAAAACGTAATTGTTCAGGAGCACCCCATCTTGTCCCATTCGGAGTCTCGTTCCTCGCTACCTGGGCCTTCTTGAATAGCACAAGTATGCTTCGATGTCCCGAATGAACCAATATGGAGCACTCCTGAACAATTACAACTCGGTGGTTATGCCAATTTGGTGGCCCCACCTGAGGTTACCACAAAACATGCTGCAAGAATTTCAGATGCAAGGATGCGTCTGAACATCTAATCACGTTCCCGAGGAGACTACCTATGCGAAGATCGAAGAAGTTGTTTGCTGCAGTCTGTTGTGCATCACTCATCTCTTGGGCAGCAATGACTGCCCAGGCCAAAACCCTGGTCTACTGTTCCGAGGGCAGTCCGGAAGGTTTTAACCCTGCCTTTTATACCGCCGGCACAACCTTTGATGCTTCTTCCCGGCCCCTGTTCAACCGGCTGGCCGAATTTGAACGGGGTACCACCAATATCAAGCCGGCCCTGGCTGAGAGCTGGGATATATCCGACGACGGCATGACCTACACCTTTCATCTGCGCAAGAGTGTAAAATTCCATACCACAAAAAACTTCACTCCAACCAAGGAATTTAATGCCGATGACGTAGTGTTCACCTTCAAGCGTCAGCTGGACAAAAATCATCCCTACCATACAGTATCAGGCGGCACCTATGAGTACTTTAACGGCATGTCCATGCCCGATCTCTTGAAAGACGTTGTCAAGGTGGATGACCATACAGTCAAATTTATCCTCAACCAGCCCAACGCACCGATGATTGCCAACCTGGCCATGGATTTCGCCTCCATTTACTCGGCCGAATATGCAGATGCCATGATGAAGGCCGGCACCCCGGAAAAAGTTGACCAGGACCCCGTGGGAACCGGCCCCTTCCAGCTGGTAGCCTATCAAAAGGATGCAGTGATCCGCTACAAGGCAAATCCAGACTACTGGCCGGGTAAAGCGGCCATCGACACCCTGATCTATGCCATTACCCCTGATGCCTCGGTTCGCTACCAGAAACTGAAAGCCGACGAATGCCAGGTTATGCCGTATCCGAACCCGGCTGACCTTAAGGCCATGAAGGCAGACAAGGATATCAACCTTATGGAAAAAGAGGGTCTTAATGTCGGTTACCTGGGCTACAACGCCCTGACCCCGCCCTTTGATAATCCCAAGGTCCGCAAGGCCCTGAACATGGCCATCAACAAGCAGGCCATCCTGGAGGCGGTCTTCCAGGGAGCAGGAACGGTTGCCAAGAATCCTATCCCGCCCACCATCTGGTCCTATAATGATGCGGTCAAAGATGACCCCTATGATCCTGAAGCTGCCAAAAAAATGCTGGCCGATGCCGGTGTAAAAGATCTGCAGACCAAAATCTGGGCCATGCCCGTCCAGCGTCCCTATAATCCCAATGCCCGCAGAATGGCCGAACTGATCCAGGCTGACTGGGCCAATATCGGGGTCAAGGCCGAGATCGTCTCATATGAATGGGGTGAGTACCTGAAACGTTCCAAGGATAAAAATCGGGACGGTGCTGTCCTGCTCGGCTGGACTGGTGACAACGGTGATCCCGACAACTTCCTGGGCGTGCTGCTGAGCTGTGACGGTGTGGGCGGTTCCAACCGGGCCAACTGGTGCTACCAGCCCTTTGAGGATCTGATCCAGAAGGCCAAGCAGGTCTCTGACCCGGCAGAACGGACCAAACTATACGAGCAGGCCCAGGTTGTTTTCAAGGAACAGGCTCCCTGGGCAACCATTGCCCATTCCATCGTCTTTGAACCGGTCAGCACAAAGGTGGTTGATTATCGCATAGATCCCTTTGGCGGCCACATTTTTTACGGCGTGGATCTGAAGGAATAGAAAAGCAGGCTGTCAGGCTGAAGCAGGAAATTACAGTGGAGTAACACATTTTTTTGCAGCCTATAGCCTGACAGCCTGAACAACCTTACCCAAAATGCTTAAATTCATTTTAAAAAAGATAGGGGTTATCCTGCCCACCTTTTTCGGGGTAACCGTGGTGGCCTTTATCTTCATCCGGATGCTGCCCGGCGACCCGGTCATGCTCATGGCCGGAGAGCGGGGCATGAGCGATGAACGCCATGCCGAATTGATGCAGCAGTTCGGCTTTGACCGACCTGTCATTGTCCAATACGGTTCCTACATGATCGACCTGCTGCAGGGTGATCTCGGCACCTCCATTATCACCAAAAAACCGGTGCTGGAAGAGTTCATGACCCTGTTTCCGGCTACAATTGAACTCTCTTTATTTGCAATTATTATAGCCGTACTGGTCGGGCTGCCGGCCGGAATTATTGCGGCAGTAAAACGGGGATCCTTCTTTGATCACACGGTCATGACTGCAGCCCTGACCGGCTATTCCATGCCCATCTTCTGGTGGGGCCTGCTGCTGATTATCTTTTTTTCCGGTACCCTGGGATGGACACCGGTTTCCGGTCGAATAAACCTGCTCTACTATTTTGAGCCGGTCACCGGTTTTATGCTGATTGATTCGTTGCTCTCCGGCCAGGAAGGGGCCTTTCAATCGGCTGTTTCCCACCTTATTCTGCCTTCGATCGTACTCTCCACCATCCCTCTCGCCGTGATTGCCCGCCAGACACGCTCTGCCATGCTGGAGGTGCTGGGCGAAGATTACGTACGCACTGCCCGGGCCAAGGGGCTGGGACCAATCCGGGTTATCGGTCTGCATGCCCTGCGCAATGCCCTTATCCCCGTGGTCACAGTCATTGGTCTACAGGTGGGGGTACTCTTTGCAGGGGCCATTCTCACGGAAACAATTTTTTCCT
>Ga0209013_10005903_pt1 | contig 10463 bp, 8 predicted proteins | sample Cruoilmetagenom2_FD_187291 | JGI IMG/M metagenome (GOLD analysis project Ga0209013, IMG submission 187291) | Oil polluted marine microbial communities from Coal Oil Point, Santa Barbara, California, USA - Sample 2 (SPAdes) (version 2) | ecosystem: Environmental > Aquatic > Marine > Oil seeps ...
CGCCAGCTGCAGCCCGCCGATGATGTCGCCCACCGCGTAGAGGTGCGGGTCGGCCGTGCGCATCTCGGCGTCCACCTGCACGATCCCCCGCTCGACCACGGCACGCGTCGTCTCCAGCCCCACGTCCTCGACGTTGGCAGCACGGCCCGTGGCCACCAACATCTGCTGGGCATGCAGCTCGGAGGGCTCCCCGCCCTCGGGCCCAACCATCAGGCTCACCCCGGAGTCATCGGCCTTGACCGCTGACGTGTCGAAGCGTGCGGAGGTGATGACCTTGATGCCGCGGCGCTTGAAGATGCGCTCCATCTCCTTGGAGACCTCGCCATCCTCGAGCGGCACCAGCCCGGGCAGATACTCGAGCACGGTGACCTCGGAGCCCAGGTCCCCGAAGTACGACGCGAACTCGACGCCGACCGCACCGGCACCCACCACGATGATCGAGGCGGGCACGTGCGAGCCCCGCAGCACATCGTCGGAGGTGACGATGTGCTTGCCATCAGGTACCAGGCCCGGCAGCGACTTCACGCGCGAGCCCGTGGCCAGGATGACGTCCCTGGCCTTGAGGATGACCTCGCCCGTCGAGTTGCCATCGGTATCGATCGTCTTCACCCGGACCTGTTGGGGTCCCTCGAGGCGGCCGCGGCCCAGGATGTACTCGACGTTGTTCTTCTTGGTGAGGCTGGTGACGCCCTTGACCAGGCGGGTCACGATCTTGTCGCGACGCGCCGCGATGGCCTCGATGTCGAACTCGGGCACACCCGCAGAGACGCCGAAATCAGCGGCATGCTTGATGCGGTCGATGAGGTCGGCCGACTGGAGCATGGCCTTGGTCGGGATGCAGCCGATGTGCAGGCAGGTACCGCCGATGCCCTTGGGGTTGTCGTCAACGAGCGCGACCTTCAGGCCCAGCTGGCCGGCGCGGAAGGCGGCGCCATAGCCGCCGGTGCCGCCGCCGAGAACGACGATGTCGAAGGACTGGGTTTCGTTGGGCACGTTGGACCTCGGGATGGCGGGTGGAACGGACGTGTCCGATGGTAGCAAAGCACCCCTATGGCCGACCTATACTCGGCCTCCGTGGACGACCTCCTCCCCGCCATCGCGCTGCTCCTCATGGGCTATCTCATGGGCTCGTTGCCGATGGGCGTCATCGTGGCCCGCCTTACCGGCGGCACTGACCCTCGCACCGTCGGCTCCGGCCGCACCGGCGGTACCAACACGCTGCGGGCCGGCGGCTGGGGCCGGGCCATCACGGTGGCTTCACTCGACCTGGCCAAGGGCGCCGTGCCCATCCTCATCGCCCGCGCTGCCGATGCCCCGGTCGAGATCCAGGCGCTGACCGGCCTGGCGGCCGTCCTTGGCAGCTGGAAGTCGATCTTCCTGCGCTTCCACGGTGGGCGTGGCGTGGCCACCGGCGTGGGCGGCATGATCGCCGTCGATCCGCTGGTGATCCCGCTGGCACTGCCAGCCTTCATCGTCATCATCGGCACCACCCGATACGTCTCGCTCGGGTCCATCCTGGGCACGGCCTTCGGTGCGCTGCTGGTGATCGGCTTCATGGTGGTGGGCCGCATCGAGTGGGCCTGGCTGCTGTACGTCGTCCCCGGCGAGATCATCATCTGGGTGGCCCACCGAGACAACATCAGGCGCTTGCTCAACGGTACCGAGCGCAAGTTCTCCTCGGGCGACCGACAGCCGACTTCCCCGCCGGGCAGCGAGCCGCCGGCTGACGAGCCGCCGGCTGACGAGACGGCGACGCCGGACGAGACGCCCGAGCGCTAGCGGCGCAGCGCGCGCACCAGGATCAGCACGGTGCCCGCGACCAGGATGAGCACCACGATGGGCCACGAGGCCAGGGTCAGGTCGACGGCCGGCACCAGCGCGCTCACGAGTCCGATGAGCAGGACGCCGACTACGAGCGCACCGATGACCAGCAGGACCCGGCGGTCGCGCGGCGCCCCTTCCGGCTGATCCAAGCGGTTAGGTGTTGTCAGCCTGGATCGGGATGCCGATAGGCGCCACCAGCACCCGACCGGCCAGCAGCTTCCCGATGCGCGCACCGAGGCCCTCCTTGGGCCGGTGGAACGTGATCGTGGCATGCGCCCGCACGACCGGGTTCGAGGGTACGCCCGTGCTCAGGTCCACCGCGGTCGGTGTGTCCACGGCCAGCACCGGGACCTGGCTCTCGCGTGCGCGCACGGCCACGTCGACCGCGGTGCGGATGGGCTCGCGCAGTGGACCGCTGATGCCGGTCCCCAGCAATGCGTCGATGACCAGGCCGGCCCGCTCGATGCCGTTGAGGTACAGCGCCACGTCGCTGTCGCGAGCGGTGGCCACCCGGCCGACCCGATCGAGCCCGTCGAGACGGTCCCAGTTCAGCACCGCATCGGGCGTGGTCGGCAGGCCGTTGCTCGAGAGCAGCACGACCTCGGAGCCGATGCCCCGCTGGGCCAGATGCCGGGCGGCGACCAACCCGTCGCCGCCGTTGTTGCCAGGGCCGCACAGGATCAGCGCCAGCGACCCCAGGGAGCGATCGGTGGACACCATCAGCGCCCGCGCCGCTGCGGCCACGGCCGTGCCGGCCTGCTCCATGAGCCACTCGCTCGGAATGCCCATGCGCTGTGCGCGGACGTCGGCGCCACGCATCTCCTGGGCCGTCATCGGCTCGAGCGCGGCCTGTTTGCGCCAACGTTCGCTGAGGGTATCGATATCGGTGCCGTCCTCGAAGATGGCCGGATCGGAGGCGGGCAGCAGCAGCTCGGTGGTGGGGTCGTGCGTCGTGGTCATGTCGTGCCCGATGGTAGGCGCACTGACCCATCGGGGCGTCGTTCGAGCAGCCCGTCCCGCTCCAGCCCCACCACGGCCGTGGAGATCTCCGCATGTCCGTGAGCACCAATCGCCTGCGGCAGCTGTTCCCAGTCGCCCTCACCCAGGGCCCGCAATCGCTCCACGATGCAACCTCGCAGCCAGCGATTGGTCTGTTCGAACGGGAGGTCGGCCGCGCCCGCCCGGCGTTCAGGCAACTCCACTCGACCCGCGCTGACACACCACTGCCGCACCGGGCAGGCGTCGCAACGCGGCCGACGTGAGACGCAGACGGTCGCGCCCAGCTCCATCGAGGCATGTGTCCAGGTGGCGGGATCGAGGCCATCGACGAGCGCATCGGCCTCCGCCTGCAGCTCCCTTGTCGTGAGCGACCCCCCGGTCACGCGTGTGACCACGCGACGCACGTTCGTGTCCACCCCTGCCACTGGTCGCCCGTAGGCGATGGCCGCCACGGCCCGCGCGGTGTACGGCCCCACACCCGGCAGCGCCTCGAGCACATCGATATCGTCCGGCACCCGCCCTCCATGTTCGGTCTCGATGGCAGCAGCGGCCCGTTGCAGGTTCAGCGCACGACGGTTGTAACCCAGGCCCGACCAGGCACGCAGGACCTCTGCGGCCGAGGCCTCGGCCAGTGACCGCGGGGTGGGGTACTGCTCCATGAACACGACCCAAGCCTCGTCGACACGCGCGATCTGGGTCTGTTGGGCCATGACCTCGGAGACGAGGATGGCCCACGGCTCCCGAGTGGAGCGAATGCGCAGCGGGCGGGCGCGAGGGCCGTACCAGCCCAGCAAGGCAGTCTGGAATCGGCGCAGGCGGGCACCCCGAAGGCGGGCACCCCGAAGGCGGGCACCCCGAAGGCGGGCACCCCGAAGGCGACCCGATCGCCCGGCACCAGGACCACTCGCTCCCAGAAGTTGCGGAACCTTCATCTCCAGTACACCCACATTCGCTGAAGGTCATGCACAATGCCATCGAATGCCGTATCGCCCACAGAAGCGCCGTGCTTCCCGGACCGGCAACGGAAACGGGAATGGGACCCATCATCGGGGTTCATACGCTGCGCGTCTTGCCATCGCTCGAAGCACCGCCCGCAAGAGGGGATCCGGTGGCCCCCATGTGCTGATCGTGCTTGTCTTGATCCTCATCGTGTCCGGCGTGACCGTCGCCTCGGCGGCGGCCATCACGGCCGGTGGCGCCGCCACCATCGCGCTGGCCACGCTCGACCAGGGCCTGCCCGATGTGCGTTCCTTCCGGGATATCGACTTCAACGAACAGTCGATCATGTACGCCCGCGACGGCAAGACCCAGCTGGCGCAGTTCTGGGACGAGCGCCGCGAGGTCGTCGAGTTCGAGAACATCCCCCGACTGGTGCTCGATGCCACCACCGCGGTCGAGGATGACACCTTCTGGGATAACCCCGGCGTGGATCTCGAGGCGACCGTCAACGCGCTCATCCAGGAGGCCGCCGGTGGGAGCGACCGTGGCGGTGGCTCGACCATCACGCAGCAGCTGGTGCGCGCGCGCCTGCTCCCCGCGGATGTGCTCGAGGCCCAGTTCGAGAGCAAGGAGGCGCTGTACACACGCAAGGCCAAGGAGATCCTGCAGTCCTACAAGCTGACCCAGGCCTACCCGGGTGAGGACGGCAAGGAAGAGATCATCGCGGCCTACCTCAACCAGATCCCCTACGGCGGTCCTATCCATGGCATCGCCGCCGCGGCTGACGTGTACCTCGGCAAGAACCTCTCCCGGCTGACCATCGCAGAGGCGGCCCTGCTCGCCGCCATCCCGCAGGAACCCGCAAACCTGCGCCCATACGCGGTCAACAAGAAGGGCAAGTACACCAACGTCGTCAAGGAGAAGTACGGCAAGAAGAACAAGAAGAAAGACAGGTTCAAGAAGCGCCTGGTCATCAAGCAGTGTGGCGACAAGCCCAAGTGCGTGGACACCGAGCTGGTCCGCCGCCAGCACTTCATCCTCGACCGCCTCGCGGATGGCAAGGGCCGTTGGGTCAAGCCGAGTGCCGCGCAGATCGAGGACGCCAAGAAGCAGAAGATCATCATCAAGCCGGAGAAGAGGGTCCACTACGAGGCGCCGCAGTTCGTCGCGGCAGCCCTCAGGGAGCTGAACCTCATCATCGGTGACCGGGATCCGCTGAAGGTCGGTGGCTACACCATCAGGACCACGCTCGACTGGCGCGCGCAGCGGATCGGTGCCAAGTACGTGTGGGCCGGGGCCATCGCGCCCAACTTGCCGCCGAGCCAGTACTTCAAGCAGATCTCGGAGCGGAAGCTCAGCCGGGACCGCTACTGGATCGACAAGTTGCGCCCGCTCGGCGTGCGCAACGGCTCGCTCGTGGCGATGGACTACCGAACCGGTGACGTCCTCGCCTACGTGGCCTCGGCAGATCCCGACCGCAAGTCGAACAACCCCAAGTTCGACCCGGAGTACGACCACATCGGGCTGGCCAAGCGGCAGCCCGGCTCGGCCTGGAAGCCCATCGTCTACGCCACCGGCATCGATACCAAGAAGTTGACCGCCGGCTCCGTGCTTCTCGACATCACCACGCCGTTCGGCGGCAGGACCGCCGATGGCAAGACATGGGCACCCAAGAATGCAGCCAGCACCGACAGCGGCCCCATCCTCGTGCGCGATGCGCTGCAGCAGTCGCTCAACGTCCCGGCCATCCGCGCCCTGCACCGCACCGGCGTCAAGAACGTGCGCAAGTACGCCGTCAAGGCGGGCTTCGAGTTCCTGCCCGCCTTCGGCAACAGGGCCCTTGACGCGGCCGGCCTGGCCGGCGCTATCGGTACCGTCGAGGTCCGGCCGCTGGACATGACCTCCGCCTTCGGCGCCTTCGGCAACGCCGGCAAGGTCACACGACCGCGCTACATCCTCGAGGTCACCGGCCCCGACGGCGAGCGGATCTACAAGGCCGGCAAGCCCGTGACCACGCAGGTCTGGAGCCCGCAGACGGCCTACATCATGGCCGACATCCTCAAGGGCAACACCGACCCCGCGGAGAATGCGGTCTGGGCCAACATCTTCGAGCTGCGCAACACCAAGAATGGCTCGCGGCGTGAGGCCGCGGTCAAGACCGGCACCACCAACAACCTCAAGGACTACTCCACGTACGGCTTCCTGCCCAAGCCCAAGAACCCCAAGCAACCGGCCTTGGCCGTCGGCGTCTGGTACGGCAACAGCGACAGCTCGCAGCCGAACCTGCTCCAGATCTACTCCATGGACAACGCCGGACGCACCTGGCATGCCTTCGTGCGTGACTACATGGCAGGCAAGCCGACCTCCACTTTCAAGCCGCCCAAGGTCGGCGTGATCTCGGCCATGACCAAGACGATCAGTGGCGGTGCTCGCCAGGAGCTCTTCGTGCGTGGTACCCAGCCAGGCGGCAAGAAGCAGGTGGACCCGGGTTTCTCGTGCGGCAGCACCTCGATCGCCAGCCTGGAGAACGCCGGCGCCCCATCCTCGTGGCTAGCGGCCGTCAACTCCTGGGCCGGGCGCGGGGTCGGCTCATCCAGCCAGTGGGGGTCGGTCAAGACTGGGTCTAGCGGCTGCTTCTCGGGCGGCTCCAGCCCCAAACAGTCGAGCCCGTCGGGCAGCAGCAACAAGGACAAGAACAACAGCAGCGGTGGCAACAACAGCGGTGGCAACAAGCCGGCGCCGACCTGCCAGCCGGGCTTCACCGACAAGCCCAAGGGCTGTGTCATCCCGGGTTGATAGGTCTCGATCGGGCGGCGTAGGTGAGCCCGGTCACCAAGCAGCCGGAGCGGCAGACGAGGGAGCCAGCACTCACCTGTCAGCGCTGGCGTCGTTGTGGACAGCCGTCGCCACCCGCGACCGTAGTCCGCTTCGTAGCCACGTCTGCGGCCGTATCGGGCAGCAAACAGGGCCCCGGACTGCATGCCATGGTGGTCTCTCGTCGCCCACAGCGACACCTGACCACGATGCTGGTGCCCTTGTCGGTCTAGCGTCGCCCCGGGCGACAGATGTCCATCGTGAGCACCTCATCGGCGGTGCAACGTCGCCCAGGGCGACGGATGACCATGAAGACCGACCCGCCGGACGGCTCGCTGGTTGACGGTGATGGCTCGGAGTGCCCGACGACGCGGCCAGCTGTCGCGGGATCATGTGCCCGAGGGCGGAACGGCCCTCGAGCTTCAGTCGCGGCGGGTGATGGCCTTGGCCAGCACGAAGGCGCCGAGCACGATGAGGATGACCGGCCACAGGCGCAGTGCTCCGGCCACGTCGGTGCGAGTCATCTGCACCAGCCCGATGAGCGTCAGGATGCCGCCGGGGATGAGCGGCCACCAGTGGTTCTGCGGCAGCCGGTAGATCGAGCCCAGCACCCAGATGCCGAGGAAGCCGCCGGCCAGCGCCAGCATCATCACGCCACTCTCGGCCACGCCACTGGCCGCCGAGTCGAGCACGATGCCGATGCCGATGCCGGTCAGGATCGAGCCGGGCACGAGGAATCCGTACTCGCGGGTCACCACGAAGACCGCCAGCAGCGCGAGACCGATGAACATGGTCACGAAGCGGCCGATGTCCGGCTCCAGCTGACCGGCGAGGAAGAAGAGGCCGATGCCGGCGATGACCAGGCCGGCCACGAGGCCGCCTGGATCGCTCTGTGGCGTGCGCTTCTTGCGCGGCCTGGCCGGGGGCGGTGCGTAGGTCGGGGGCAGGCCATAGCCGGGCGGTGGCCCTCCTGCACCCGGTGGGGGGCCATACCCCGGAATCGGCCCCGCGACAGGCGGTGCGACCTGGCCAACCGGCGGAGCGGAGCCCGGTGGTGGCGCAGGCTGCGAGGCCACGTACGGCGGCACGGCAGGCGGCGGGGCGGAAGGCGGCGGCAGGCGACCGGCTTGACCGCTGCTCCCCTGCCCCGGCAGAGGCTGGTTCGGGCGTGCGGAAGGCGGCTGCTGCTCCATCCCTGGGTAACCCAGCGGCGCACTCGGATCGATCACGTCGTGAATGCTGGCACGACCCCGCGTTCTTCGCTCGGCTGTGGGACCATGGCCACTCCGTCCAGGAAGCAGGAGGAGTGTCTTACATGTCCGATCACCGCAGACGGGTGACCGTGCTGGCCACCGGGGCCGTCAGCCTCGCGTTGCTCGCCAGCCCTCTCGCCACCGTCGCCCAGGATGAGGAGGCCATGGCCTCCGTGAGCGAGGCCTGCCAGGCCGCGAACCTGGACGACATGCTCAAGAACCCCGGGCGCCTGACGCTCAGCACCGACATCCCGGCCTACGGGCCGTGGTGGGGCGGCGACCCCGATACCCAGTACGAGTTCGAGCCCGAGGGTGGCAGCGGCTGGGAAGTCAGCGATCCCTACTCCGGCGAAGGCTACGAGTCCGCGACCGCATACGCAGTCGCGGCGGCACTCGGCTTCGGCCCGGACCAGATCGACTGGGTCCAGAACACCGTGTTCGAGCTGGCGTTCGCCCCCGGCGAGAAGCTGTTCGACTGGCACATGGCGCAGATCTCGATCCGCCCTAAGCGAGCCGAGAACGTCACCTTCACCGAGCCCTACTTCGATGCCAACCAGTCGGTCCTCGCCATGACCGCGAATGACGCCATCATGGGCAGCACGACCGTCGAGGAGCTCAAGGACCTCACCCTCGGAGCGGCCGTGGGCACGACCAGCCTGCAGCTCATCGAGGAGTTCATCCAGCCCAACACCGATCCACAGGTCTTCAACGACAACGCCGCCGCCCGGCAGGCGCTCGAGGGCGGCCTGGTCGACGGCCTGGTCGTGGACCTCAATACCGCCTTCTACATGCGCGACGCGCAGATGGAAGACTGGGACACGCCCGAGCCTGAGGGCACGATCGTGGGCCAGTTCTCCGTCTCCGCGCAGGCCGACCAGATGGGCATGGTCATGGAGAAGGACAGCCCCCTCGTCGCATGCGTGAACGAAGCGCTTGCAGCGGTCAAGGACTCCGGACAACTGCAAGAGATCTTCGATCGCGAGATCGCCTCAGCGCAGGACATCCTGACCTTCGAATGACCGACCGGTCCACGGGCCGGCCGTGAGCGGCTCGTCGCCCTCACGCCTCTCGCGGACACGCGAGGCCATCGGCGCACCAGCGCGGCGGTGGCCTCGGCTAACGGCGACCGGCATCGCGACGGCCAGCACGATCATCGTGTTGGCCGTCGTGGGATTCCTGGCAGTCAACGCGGCCGGTTGGCCCAAGTTCCAGAAGGCCTTCCTGGACGCGGAGATCTTCTTCGACCGTCTGCCGCAGATCGCATCGGCGTTTATGTTGAACGTCCGGCTCTTTCTCACGGCCGAGGTCCTCATCCTCATCGGCGGTCTGGTGCTCGCCGTCTTGCGCGGCCTGAAGGGACCCCTCTTCTTCCCCGTGCGGTTGGCAGCCGTGGCCTACATCGACATCATGCGTGGCCTGCCCAGCATCCTGGTCATCTACATGCTCGGCCTGGGCATCCCGACGCTCAACATCGAAGGTGTCTCCAAGGATCCGTTCGTCTGGGCCGTCGTCGCGCTGACCATGGTGTGGAGCGCATACGTGGCCGAGGTCTACCGCTCCGGTATCGAGTCGGTACACCCCAGTCAGAACGCCGCGGCACGATCGTTGGGCCTGAGCGCCTTCCAGTCGATGCGCTTCGTGGTGCTGCCGCAGGCCGTGCGTCGAGTCATCCCGCCACTGCTCAACGACTTCATCGGCCTCATGAAGGACACCGCGCTGATCTCGTTCATCGGCCCCATCGAGGCCTTCCGGCGGGCGCAGATCTCCAGTGCGGCAACATTCAACTTCACGCCCTACCTGGTGACCGCCCTGATCTTCCTGCTACTGACCATCCCCATGGCGCGCTTCGTGGACTGGCTGGTGGCACGTGATCGTCGCCGCCAGGTGGCAGGTTCACGATGACAAGGCAGATGACGACGACTACGCCCAGGGAGGGCACGGTGGGTGCCTCGGGCCGCACCCTCGGCCGGGAAGCTGTTCGCATCGAGGGCCTGCACAAGTCATTCGGTGAGCTCCGCGTGCTCAAGGGCATCGACCTGGTCGTGGCCGAGCACGAGGTCGTCTGTCTCATCGGCGCGTCGGGGTCGGGCAAGTCCACCCTGCTGCGGTGCGTGAACCTCCTCGAACCCATCGAGTCCGGTCGCGTCGTCGTCGAGGGCGACGAGATCACCGCTCGCGGCGTGAAGATCGACGTCATCCGCCGCCGCATCGGCATCGTCTTCCAGGCCTTCAACCTCTTCCCACACATGAGCGTGGTGGACAACATCACGCTGGCCCCACGCAAGGTGCTCAAGCTGAGCAAGGACGATGCCAGATCAGAGGCTCTTGAGCTGCTCACTCGATTCGGCTTGTCCGAGAAGGCCGACCAGTATCCCGACCGGCTGTCCGGTGGACAGCAGCAGCGTGTCGCCATCGTGCGCGCGCTGGCCATGAAGCCGGACCTGCTGCTGCTCGACGAGATCACCTCAGCGCTGGATCCGGAGCTGGTGGCAGAGGTGCTCGACGTCATCCGCGGGCTGGCCGAGTCGGGCATGACCATGATCATCGCCACGCACGAGATGGGTTTTGCCGGCGACATCGCCGACCGCATCTGCTTCCTCGACGAAGGGCGGATCCTCGAGGAGGGTCCGCCCT
>Ga0209013_10005904_pt1 | contig 10463 bp, 10 predicted proteins | sample Cruoilmetagenom2_FD_187291 | JGI IMG/M metagenome (GOLD analysis project Ga0209013, IMG submission 187291) | Oil polluted marine microbial communities from Coal Oil Point, Santa Barbara, California, USA - Sample 2 (SPAdes) (version 2) | ecosystem: Environmental > Aquatic > Marine > Oil seeps ...
GGATAGTGACGAAGACGGTATTATCGACGACATAGGTTGTGCTGGTCGGTTCACCATCGTAATTGTACTGCTGTTGGGGATAAATGCTGAAGTTTTGGGTCTGGATATCTTCTGGTGGGATATTATATTCATTAAGTGCCGCGGCAACTCGTTGAGATTGTGCATTGTTGTCAGCGACTGCTTCAGCTGCATCCTCGTTTTCAGAATGCACGCCGATGGCAATGTAACCCATGTCTGGGGTTAAGAAGACCCTCCCCGTACCGTTCACGCTCAATGTGCGTTTGTCGGCTCCGCTAACTGGCGCAACTTGGGTAGCCTGGGCTTGTGGACTACATGCAGAGATGAAAAGTGTGATTATTAATACGACTAAGATCAGTGAAATATTTTTTTGCATATATTCCTCCAACTGGTGGAAATCGTGATTGTTTATAAACTATCACGGATAGCCTCTGATTTACAAAGATATTGAATCAGTGGATGTATTCGCGTATATATCATACACTAAGTAGACGTCTAGATTTGGTGGAATGTTCCATAATTGGTGTTCGTTATCAGCTAATTAAGGACGATTCCCCCACATTTGGCACCACTTTTGCAGGGTTAGATCTGATTCATATACATATCTAATATGCTGCAAGCACTACCTTTATGCTTAGAATGTTATAATTTCTCGTGAAGGACATCCTGTAATCAACGAATTTGATGGTAATGGCCTGCGAATGATAAGCAGCAGGCCGATTTTTTCTCAAATCTAGAAAAACCTGGCATCATATCGCCCCGGGAAAACTTGTCGGCGAAAGAAGGAAAAATTATCATGATGCGATTTGATCGTTTCACCGAGAGGGCACAAGAAGCTGCTCAACGTGCAGCGGAGATTATTCAGCGATATGGACATAACCAGATCGACACAGAGCATATCTTGCTTGCATTAATCGAACAACCCCAAGGTGTTGTCCCCCAAATCCTAGAGCAGTTAAATGTCGATGCAGATCCCTTAACTGAGCGGCTGGATTACATACTGCGGACCAGTCCCAAGGCGAATATCTTTGGCGGCGGCGCTGGCCAGATCTTCATCACCCCGCGTGTCAAGCGAATTATTGACCTGGCAAATGAAGAAGCCAATCGGCTGAAAGATGAATATATATCAACCGAGCACATATTCCTGGCAATATTGAATGAACGCAGCACGCCAGCCGCCCGGTTATTAGAAGGTGCTGGGGTTACTCGCGAGCGTGTACACGAATCTATTCAAAACCTGCGCGGCGGACAGCGCGTAACCGATCCGCAAGCTGAAACCCGGTATAAAACACTAGAGAAATATTCTCGCGATCTATCTCAACAGGCACGTGAAGGTAAGTTGGATCCGGTGATCGGACGCGATGGTGAGATCCTGCGCGTGATACAGGTATTATCGAGGCGGACAAAAAACAACCCGGTTCTGATTGGTGAAGCTGGTGTTGGTAAAACCGCGATTGTCGAAGGCCTGGCACAGAAAATTGCGACCAACGATGTGCCCGAGATACTGATGGGCAAGAAAGTTATCTCGCTGGATTTAGGCGCAATGATCGCTGGATCGCGTTTTCGCGGCGAATTTGAGGAACGGCTGAAAGCTTCAATTGAAGAGGTTCAGCGCTCAGAAGGTGAGATCATCCTGTTCATCGACGAGCTGCATACCGTTGTTGGTGCTGGTGCTGCTCAGGGAGCCATGGATGCCTCGAATATGTTAAAACCTGCCTTGTCACGGGGCGAATTACAGTGTATCGGTGCAACAACCCTGGATGAATACCATAAATACATCGAGAAAGATGCGGCACTAGAACGTCGCTTCGCACCAGTATATGTCGAAGAACCCAATGTCGAAGACACGATCGAGATGTTAGATGGGTTGCGCGACCGCTACGAAGCCCATCACAAGGTGAGCTTCTCTGATGAAGCCCTAGTTGCAGCTGCTAAGCTTTCCTCTCGCTACGTCACAGATCGCCATTTACCTGATAAAGCAATTGACCTGATGGATGAAGCCGCTGCCAAACTGCGAGTCGCGCTGTATTCCCTGCCACAAGAATTAAAAGAACTAAAGAGCGAAATTGAGCGCCTGGCAGCTGCAGAGGAACAGGCCGGTCTGGAGCGTGATTACGAGCGGGCTGCTGATAAAAAATCAGAACGTTTAAGGTTAGAAGAACAATTTAACAGTGACCGCGATGTGTGGGAGCAGGAACACGAATTAGACGAGGTTGTTGATGTCAATGACATCGCAGAGGTTGTTGCCCAATGGACAGGTATACCTGTTACACAGATGATGGAGACAGAATCCGAAAAGTTGCTCAGTATGGAAGAGCGTCTGCATGAGCGCATTGTCGGGCAAGATGAGGCGATACTGGCAATCTCGGATGCGATCAGGCGCGCTCGATCAGGGCTGAAGAATCCTCGTCGCCCAATCGGTTCATTCATCTTTATTGGCCCATCGGGTGTCGGTAAAACTGAGCTCGCCAAGGCTTTAGCAGAGTTTATGTTTGACGACCAGGATGCTTTGGTGCGTATCGATATGAGCGAGTACCGTGAGCAGCATACTGTATCCCGTCTTTTCGGTGCTCCGCCCGGGTATGTTGGCTATGAAGAGGGTGGCCAGCTCACAGAAGCCGTGCGGCGCCGCCCTTATCGGGTGATCTTGTTTGACGAGATCGAGAAAGCCCATCCAGAGGTCTGGAATGCGTTGCTGCAGATCCTGGATGATGGGCGTTTGACTGATGGACAAGGTCGTATTGTGGATTTCCGGAATGCTGTATTAATCATGACCAGCAATTTGGGAACTGAGTTTGTCCAGACAGCGGGCACACTGGGATTTTTACCTAACATTAGCGATGAAGAGATACGGGCGTCACATGCTAAGATCGAAAAAGAATTGAAAAAAACATTCCGTCCAGAATTCCTGAACCGCATTGATGAAATTATCACCTTTTCAGCGCTGTCGCGCGATCAAATGAGTGATATTGTTGATTTACAAATGCTAGAAGTCCAGGAACAGTTAGATGATCACAATCTGCATGTGACGTTATCGCCAGAGGCGCGCGATTGGTTAGCTGAGATTGGTTATGATCCTGATTTTGGTGCGCGCCCTCTGCACCGGGCGATTCAGAAGCACTTAGAAAACCCACTGTCAATCAGCTTGCTGAGCGGTGAGTTTTCGGCAGGCGATTCTATCTTTGTTGATGTTGACCCACAAGAAGACCAGCTGGCTTTCACAAAAGTAGATGCGGAAGAACTCGTCGAAGAGGAGAGCCAAGTAGAGGTTTAGCCAACTGTTACTCAAAGTAGACAGACAGCCTGTTTAGCAAATTACTTGTCAGAACGAAAACAGACCACAACAACCCTCGCTGATTCCCGCGAGGGTTGTTGTGGTCTTCCTGACCAGAATTGGCTGCAAAGATTCTGTCAAGCATTGCCGCAGGAGCGGTTAAAGTTTCATTCGCTACTCGAGTTGCTGCAAACTTGACAAAGCTTATAATGTTCCGCCCACGATCTACTCAAGCAAAAGAATCACATTTGACGGAACACTAGTATGCTGCGACAAATGTCCTTGGGCAGGTGATTTTTATCATTCCATTGAGGATATTTGCCACTATAAAAATTCACCGGCAATGGTTACATTCTATATACCCCACTTAGGGGAATTGATTATGCCTGGTGATTACTACGAACAGCTGCCCTTTTTTGCCGACTTTACGCCGGAACAGATGGCGTTAATTCAGCAGATCTTCATCCCATGTGATTGTTATGCCGACACAGTTTTATTTGATCAGGGTGATCCCGCGGAACACCTTTTCCTTGTTATTGTCGGAGAAGTGGCTGTCCGTTATAGACCAGATGATGGTGCAGAGATACCGGTGGCGCGGATTACAGCCGGAGGAATTGTAGGATGGTCGGCAGCTCTTGGAAACCCGCGCTATACTTCAGCTGCAGTCTGCACCGGGTATACCCAAATGCTGCGCGTAAGTGGGCGTGACTTACGGAGCTTGTATAACGACAACGTAGATACTGGTATACTTATCCTTGAACGGTTAGCGGAAGTAATTGCAGATAGACTTGATGAAACACATGACCATGTAGTTGACTTGTTGAAACAAGGCTTTCTGAATGGCTCGCTACGCGTCAAGGAGATTTAGATATGGACCAAGGGAACTCAAACCTGGATGCTGATGCTGAGGAGCGGCTGCAAGCTTTATTGGAGCAGTTAAGTGCTTACATTGAGCACTATCACGGGGGGTCCGTAGAAATGGTTGCATTGGAGGGGGATACATTAAAAGTGCACTTGGGGGGCGCGTGTCTTGGGTGTCCATTATCCCAGAATACACTGCACGGCTGGGTTGAAGGAACTGTCCGTCAATTCTTCCCGGAGATCAAAAATATAGTCGATGCTTAGGATAGCATACCGAGAATGATAAAGGGCGCCTCAACAATCGAGGCGCCCTTGTGATTCTATTGTTGCGCAAGATCATGCTGGGAATCATTCTTCTGAGCCGTCGCCACCTTCTTCGACAATTGGATTGCGATTCAGGTAATCATCCGCGAAGAGCATGTTATCTTTAGACCGCTTTAAGATGCTGATTAAGGTTTCCATAGTGGAAATTTCTTCCAGCTGTTCCGTGACAAACCAGCGCAGGAAATCCTGCGATATGTGATCATTGTCTTTAATCGCTTGATCCATCAATCCGTTTATCTGGTTGGTGACTTCTATTTCCCAAGCTAATGCTGCTTCGCCAGCTTCAACAGCCGAAGAAAAAGCGTATTTGGGCTGGCTCACTGCCGGAATATGAACTTCAGCACCAGCCTCAACCAGGTAATGAACAAATTTCATTGCATGCATATTTTCTTCGTCGGCTTGTCGATAAAAGAAAGCTGCGAGGTTTGGTAGGCTGTCGGAGTCAAAGTACGTTGCTATGTTTACGTATTGTAAGCTTGCGCCGAACTCCTGTCCGATTTGATCATTGATGGCCTGTTCTAATGCTTTGCTGATTAACATTTTTATTACTGCTCCCTTCGCTAAGTTTTGTTATTTGTCATAGAATGTCTAATTAACTAAAACCGCCGTGATTATATCACCACGCACTATTTGCTTGTATAAGATCGCTGTTAGAAAGTTTACTTCCTGATCAAACGAGCACCACTTCAATATGATCGCCTTGAATGACTTCACCGATAACCCAGAGTGGTTGTTTTTCTTGAGCGGCATGGTCAAGCAACCCATCCGCATTTTTGGCTGGGACTGATATAAGCAGACCACCACTAGTCTGGGAATCGAACAAAGACATTTGTGCGGATTCTTCGATCAGGGGGTCGAAGCGGACGTGTTTCCCGTAAAAAAGTCGATTATCAGACGAGCCACCCGGGAAGGTAAACTGGCTTGCATATTCCTTGGCTCCTTGGGTAAAAGGGACCTGGTTAAAGTTTATCCGTAAACCTACGCTTGATGCTTCAGCCATTTCCCAAGCGTGACCCAGCAGACTGAAGCCAGTGATATCGGTCCCGCTCCGCACAGCATGTGACTTTGCCAATTCCGAGGCGGTTTTGTTCAATATTTTCATCCAGCGCACTACTTCGGTGATATCTTCATCACTGGCCTGGCCCTGTTTTAAAGCAGTAGTTGTCACTCCGAATCCTAGTGGTTTGCTCAGCATAAGCTTGTCGCCTGGTTTCGCCCCATTCTTCGTGATCATGTTTGCGGGATTAACATATCCCAGGACAATTAGACCGTATTTTGGTTCCGCGTCTTGAATGGTGTGACCCCCAGCAATCACGACACCAGCCTCGCGCGCTTTTTCAGCTCCGCCCCGTAATATCTCGCTGAGCGTATCGGTAGGCAAGTCGGGAGGGAAAGCTGCAATGTTTAATGCCAAGAACGGCTGTCCGCCCATTGCATAAACATCGGATAAGGCATTAGCAGCAGCAATAGCCCCGTAATCATACGGGTCATCGACGACCGGTGTGAAAAAATCGGTGGTTACGACCAAGGCTTGGTCATCAGAAAGCCTCCAAACTGCAGCATCATCCGCATCGCTCAGACCGACAAGCAAGTCCGGGTAATCCTGTGGATGAAAGATCCCTGCGATTGGGCGCAGCACCTGCGCCAGCGACTCAGCGCTTAATTTCGATGCTCAACCAGCACAGTTGGTGAGGCTGGTCAACCGTATTTGTTTACCGGATGGTTTTGCTCTATCCATGGTGCCTTAATGATTGATCCAATGTCGTATTGTTCTTGTTTTTACTCTTTTTGCCAGCTGCGTGCAATAAGTTATTCCGTTGTTGTCGGTTCAGGCAGCGGAGTGGGTGCTGGGAGCAAAGGTGTGGTCTGTGGTGGAGCTGTTAGATTAGGAACTGGCAGGTATAAGGGGTTGCCGCTTGGCAGCAACATCGTTTGAATGCTGGGTGATATCTTGTTGATATACTGGTATGTCAGCAGGTCAGAGCTTGCGTTCAACGCATCGGCGATGAGCCGCAGCGCTTCGGCCTCAGCTTCGGCTTGGATAATCCGGGCTTGCGCCAGACCTGTCGCATCGATCACGCTGGCATCGGCTCTACCTTCCGCTACTTGGCGAGCTTGCTCGGCTTCCTGTTTGCGTTGTTCGACGACGAAACGCGCTTGCTGAGCTTGCTGGTCGGCTATCTGTTTTTGCTCTACCGAGGCAGCATATTCGGGTGTGAAAGTGATATTGCGTAGGATGAAATCTGCCAAAGCCAGCCCGTTTTCATCAAATTTGCGTGTCATCTCAACTTTGATCTGTTGGGTCATTTCATCGCGCTTCGTGCTGTATACCTCAGAAACGCCATATTGCGAAACAGCGTCTCGTATGACGCCTCGGGCCACAGGTCGCACGAGTTCTTCGGTGAAGCGCTTCTGCCAGTTTATATGCAGGGTAACGACTTGGGGTGGATCGATGGCGTAAATCACGGATGCATCTAAGATAATCTCTTGACCATCCGAAGTGCGCGCGGCAACTGAATCATCGCCTTGTATCTGTCCTTCTAAAGGTGCGATTGACATTGTATAGTTTTGCCGGGCGATATTGTATCGCTCTACACTTTCGAAGTACGGGATGATCCAGTTCAAGCCTGGCTGCAGCGCTTCCTCTCGATACCCATCGGGTTCAAGAGCGGAGATTACGACGCCGCGTTCCTCTGGTTGGATGAACACCAAACCAGCAGTGATTGTGGTTAGCAGTACCGCTGCGATTGCGAGGACGAATATCCAAATGCTCATGGCACGCACTTTTTTCCCCCGCGCCGCCCGTACCACAGTTAGGACTAATAAGCCAATAACGACCAACCACATAACAGCGACAATGCCGCGAAGTGCATCAACAAAATTCATTTCAGCCTCCTGAGTAATCTGAGCGAGAGGATTATACCGTAAGATGCCGTTTTGCAGCGTTATCTATGGGAGGTCGCTGCAACTGTTGTCGCAGCAAATAATTCGTGATACCATGCTGGCATGCAGGTCGGTGAGGGCACTATTCATGGAGTCGAACTCGATGTCTCAGCTCAGTTATGCGCTACGATATCCTGCCCAGCAAGCCTGATTCCAGCACCCGGGCAGTATGTTTTAGCGCACAACGCGACTGATGACTTGCAGATGCTGATGCCCCCCCTTTTTCCGCTGCGTAGAACATCCAATGGATTCCTGTCGGCTCCGCCCGTGCCAGAGAGCTGGCATCCGGGCACATCTCTGGTCATGCGAGGTCCGCTGGGTAGAGGGTTTAAACTCCCGGGTAATATCCGTAACCTCGCATTATTGACCATGGGGAACACGCCCTCACGTTTGCTTGCGATCCTAGAGCTGCTCAAAGAAAGTGATATCGCCAAGGCTTTATTTACTGACTTAAGGCTTACTTCCTTACCTATCGAGATTGAGGTGCACCCACTAGCTGCGTTTCCAGAATTCCATTCATGGGCTGATATGACCCTGGTTGATCTACCAGTACAGATGCTTCCTGAACTGGGAGGTATTTTTGGGATCCGCTCACTAACTGAGCTGACCTGTGAAACGCAGGTGCTGCTTACAACTGACATGCCATGTGGAGCCATAGCTGATTGTGGTGCTTGTGCGGTGACAGCGCGAAACGGTTGGAAATTGGTGTGCAAGGATGGCCCCGTTTTTAACTTAAAGGATCTGGAGCTGTAAGTTTGAACATCTTAGCTTTCTTTGCACACCCTGATGACGAGACAATGTTGGCAGGCGGAACGCTAGCGCTGTTCGCCCGGAACGGTGCGAGCGTTCACTATCTTTGTGCCACACGCGGCGAGGGCGGGGAACTAGGTGAACCCCCACTATGTACGCTGGAGGATTTAGGGGCAGTGCGGACACGCGAACTTAAATGTGCGGTGCAGGTATTGGGAGGAAAAAGCCTGACTGTTTTGGACTATGTCGACCCTCGTGTTGGGCCAGACGAAGAGCTTTATCCGTACACAGAAGATATTTCTGCGCTCACAAACGAGATTATTGACCACAATAAGCCTGTCTCTGCTGATGTTGTAATTACTCATGGATCCAATGGTGAGTATGGGCATCCAGCACATGTAATTTCGCATCAAGCTGCAAAAGCTGCGCTAGCCATGCTTGATGGGAGGCGACCAACATTACTCACGGTCTCCGCCGTGTTTCCAGGACATCCACGCTCTCGACTGGCAAATGTTGATGACCCGGCCGATTTCGTCCTAGATGTGACGCCGACACTCACCGCAAAAACCGAAGCCGCATTATGCCATCGCACACAACACGCATTGTTTGTGCGCCGTTCTTCGCGTGAAGCTGGAAGACAAATGACAGTTCCGGAAGTAATTATGCCAGTGGAAAGCCTGCATGTATCGCAATTTGATCCTGATCGAAATCACCAAGCTGATCTGGCAGCTTTATTAGAGCCTTGGGTCGAGATCAACCATTATTGAACAGAGGGGGGCAGAGTTTTTCGGGATCTCATGATGATGAAATATGAGCTTGCGCTGAGTACACCCATAATGAACGCGGCGGGGTGCTTGGGGTATGCATCAGACCTAAGGTCGCCAATTGATTACAGCCAGTTTGGGGCGTTTATTACCAATCCGGTCAGTTGGAGTAAACGCAGCCCCGCCAATGCCCCTCGCGTTCAGCGCTACCCAGGCGGGTTTTTACTACATACCGGATACCCCAATCCAGGGTTTAAAACAGTTATAAAAGAATATACCAAAAAGTGGGCACAATCTCCTGTGCCCGTGATCGTCCATATTCTGGCCGAAGATGTTTTCAGGACTGCACACATGGTTGAACAGCTGGAATCCTTGGATGGTGTCGTTGGGATCGAAATTGGTTTGCCCCCAGATGTACATCCAACTGATGCCAGAAAGCTGGCACTCGCGGCGCTAGGCGAATTACCAGTGCTTGTGCGAGTACCTTGGGAAGGAGCAGAAAAACTTATTCAAGACCTAGAGGAACTCGATCTGACCGCATTTAGCTTAAGTCCACCCCGGGGTGTTCTGCCCGGATCGCAAGGGGAGCTGGTTCAAGGACACCTTTATGGACGCGCGCTGCTTCCCATGGCATTATCTATCGTTAGACGAACTGCTGCACTTGGTTCTCAAATCATCGGAGCGGGGGGTGTTTATACAAAGGAAGATGCCGATGCAATGCTCGCGGTTGGGGCGAAAGCAGTCCAGATCGACACTGCGCTCTGGGGGTCAACCTGGTGGCATAAATCGGCTGGGGGTAGCACTTAATCGCGCTCGATCCAAATTGTTACTGGTCCATCGTTGATAAGCGCAACTTGCATATGTTCACCAAATACCCCCATCTGAGTGGGGATGCCTTTTTGGCGCAGTAATTCGGCAAAAAGATCCACTAAAGGGCCGGCAACTTCGGGGGGTGCTGCGGACGTAAATGATGGGCGCCGGCCTTTCCGCGTATCTGCAAACAAGGTGAACTGGGAAACAACAATTGCTTCACCACCGGTATCGATTAGTGAGCGGTTCATTTTCCCTGCTTCATCCTCGAATATCCTCAGTTGGGCAGTTTTTTCTGCCAGGTAGGTGGCCTGCTCTTGGTCGTCTTGGGGTCCAACGCCCAGTAAAATTATCAGCCCCGGTCCAATTTCCGCGACCTTTTTACCGGCGACACTGACACTCGCTTCAGAGACCCGCTGTAAAACCAATCTCATCCTAATACCCAGGAGACCATATCATGTTGATTGCCCTGGTGAAACGCAGGTGTTTTTCAGGGCAATCCGATGGCATCCTTGACCTCGCTGATAGTTTGAGTGGCAATAACTGATGCACGTTGCTGCCCATCACGCAAGATATCCAAGACATCATCAGGGCGGCGATCCAATTGGGCACGCTTCTCTCGGAAAGGCTCCAAATGCTTGTTTAGATTTTTGGCGAATAGTTGTTTGCACTGGACACAGCCAATACCTGCGCTGCGGCACTCGCGGTTAATGGACTCG
>Ga0209013_10005905_pt1 | contig 10462 bp, 6 predicted proteins | sample Cruoilmetagenom2_FD_187291 | JGI IMG/M metagenome (GOLD analysis project Ga0209013, IMG submission 187291) | Oil polluted marine microbial communities from Coal Oil Point, Santa Barbara, California, USA - Sample 2 (SPAdes) (version 2) | ecosystem: Environmental > Aquatic > Marine > Oil seeps ...
TCAAGGTACTTGGCGGGTCCCACTACCGTGCCGCAGCTTTCGCAAAACAACAGTTTCTGCCGATTTAAGACAGTTCCGCAAAGCGACAGGATTCTTTCTCCCTCCCGGTCTTCGATGCGCATGGCATCATTGGCGCAATTTTCAGCGCAGGCACCGCAGGCAATGCAGCGTTCTTCGGTCAGCCTGAAGTCGGTTTTGATCGGATGATCAAAATCGAGGTATCCCATCTGCAGGGCGTCGATTCCCATTTTGTCACGGCAGACTTTGACACAATCGCCGCAGCGACGGCAGATATCACATCGCAGGCAGCGGCGGGCCTCTTCCCTCACCATATTTTCCGAATAACCCAGTTCCACCTGCTGAAAAGTGGTACGCCGCCTGTCGATGTTCAACAGCGGCATTTCCGGCCTTTTCAGGACCATCTTGGTGCTGGAAGGGACCTCGATCCAATCGGTCCTGGCACGGCGCACCGGAACCGGCGGCATTTTGGGCTGCGGTATCCCGGATAAATAGCGATCAATGGAATCGGCGGCCTTTTTGCCGCCGCCAATGGCCTCAATGACCGTAGCGGGTCCTAAAACCGCGTCACCGGCTGCAAAAACACCCGGCATGTCGGTTTCCATGCTGGCCATTCTGACATCAATGGTGCTGCGGCGTGTCCATTTCAGGTCTGAAAAATCCGCCATACAGCCGGCGTCAACCGCCTGTCCAATAGCCGGAATCACTGCGTCTACTTCCATCAGAAAATCGCTGCCCAGGACGGGCACCGGGGATTTACGGCCGCTGCCTTCCCTTGCAACCATCTCCGCCCGCAGGCATTTCATATCCGTCACCTGTCCGCTGTTTCCCACGACTTCAATCGGGACTGTTAAAAACGATATTTTAACGCCTTCTTCCTCCGCCTGTTCCACTTCTTCTTCGTCAGCCGGCATTTCCGTGCGTGTCCGGCGATAGGCGATGGTCACCTCTTCACAGCCCAGTCGCATGCAGGTTCGGGCCACGTCAAGGGCCACATTCCCCCCTCCGATCACAACGACTTTTTTGCCCGGTATGTGCCGTTCACCAAGGGCCACCGCTTTTAATATTTGGATGGCATCAATCACCTGGGGGAAATCTTTTTCTCCGGGTATACCCAGTTTAAAAGAATTGTGCGCACCCACGGCCAGAAAAAAGGCCTCAAATCCTTCTTTCTTTAGTGATGCCAGGGAAACATCTTCGCCCAAACGGGTATTGAATACTAATTCGACGCCCAGGTCCTCGATCATCGCCACCTCCCGGTCGATGACCTCCCGGGGAAGACGATAGCGCGGAATGCCTACCATCATCATGCCGCCAGCCATCGGTAAAGCCTCGATTACCTTGACCCCGTATCCTTTGAGTGCCAAATAGTAGGCCGCCGTCAAGCCGGCCGGACCGGCACCGATGATACAGACCTTCTGGTTCTTATCCGGCTGCCTTTCCGGGTTTTTATACCCTCTTTCAGAAAACGCCCGCTCGGCGGCAAATGCTTTCAGGAATTTTATGGATATGGGTGTATCGATTCGTCCTCTGACACACATAAATTCACAGGGCCGGGTGCAGACAAGGCCGCACACCCAGGGAAACGGGTTGTCCTGTCGGATGACATCGATGGCCTCGACATCACGTCCGTGACCGATGAGGGTGACATAGGTGGGTACGTCGATGCCGGCCGGACAGGCCATCTGACACGGTGCGGCTGCCAGTAATACACAATCTCCGGTGGTACAGTTATGGGTGTCGATGTGGCTGATAAACACTTCCCGATATTTCTCCACCGCCGATTTGACGATGGTTCCGGTTTCAATGCCGGCATCGTCGGTACCCTCAGCAATTAACTCCTGCGCCAGGGATTCAACGGCAGGCAGATGATCGTCCCCGGCCCGGCCCCAGGCGATATCATAAAAAAGCTCGTGGAGTTCTTCGGCAATCCGCCTGTCTTTCGGGTTTGTTAGGCGATTGGAATCCAGGGTTTCCTCTAGCCGGTTCATGGTATTGCTGACCGGACAGGTTGTTTCAGCCATGTCGTTCATCCTTTATACCGGTTGTCATAAATATGTTCCGTTTACCTGATTTGCTAACAGGAAAAAATGTAATGTCTAACAAACTGAACTTATTATTAACATGACAACCGCTATGTTATTTTTTTATTGAAAAAAATATTAGAGCGTTTGGATCAGTCCATATTGGAGATTATCGACAACCCTGAGAAGACCTGACGAACCACCGCTAAAGGATAGTCTCCATTTTTATATCTCATCCAGCATAGAATTATAAATTCCGGTTGTCATCGAATTCTAATAACGAATAACCAATAACAATTAACGCCAAATTGAGCATCTTTTTGCTCAATTAGGGTATTACTCATCCGGTTTGCCGCCATAGGTCTTGGCCAGGTGCGGTGCGGTTATCCGAAGATTCCGCCTGGAATACAGCTTGGCACAGATGGGGCAATGATGGTGGTGTTCTTTTTCATCCGGGTGATCACTTTCGTGGTCTTTTACATGTTCCAAAAACCGGGTGGTGGCATAAAATCGCCCGCAGATTTCGCATCTCTCAAGGGGGTGTTTTCCGATGATCTCATCTCTGATCATAATCGTTCGGACGTTTTCGCTGTCCCGGGAGAAAATTGCGCCGGTGGGACAGATGTTGGTGCAGGTGCCGCATCCGATACAGGTGCCACCTTCGGAAGGAACCACATACTGCATACCCTCTCTTTTAACCATCGTCAGGGCCTTGGCCCCGATGATATCAGAACAGACCCGCACACAAAGGCGGCAGCGGATACAGCCGTCGGGTTTAAATCCCGTGGTCAACCCGAATTCCAGTCCGATTTTATGAATCGCATCGGCGTGGGGTGCCATTTTTAACAGGTTGCCGATGGCTTCGTTCCTTGACTGATGGATCATGGCACTTTCGGTGGTTATTGCCATGCCTGGACGGGTTTTTACCGCACACGCAAGCCGGGTCCGCGGCGGCTTTCGGTCCTGCTTAACTTCCACCACGCATAGTTTGCATGACGCCGCCGGTGTGAGGGCATGATGAAAACATAGACTCGGTACTTTAACACCCTTTTTCTGTAATATCCGAAGCAGCCGTTGGCCTTCTTCAACCTCATAATCCTGACCATTGATTTTTATACTAACCATAACGGTAATTCCCCTCCGGGGACCTTGAACGCCTGCAAAAGAAGACCAACCCTGAACGGTAAACCCTGCTTGTGGGGTCGAAGCCCGAAGGGCGTAGCCCCAAACCTTTGAACCTTGAACCAAGAACCTGTTTTGTTATTCCAGGTGCGCCGCCCCTTTGGTGGACGCCATGGCCTTGGCATACCGCTCGCGCTTGACTATCGGCAGCTCTTCTGTTTTGCCGAATTGTAGACAGTGAGTGGTGCAGACCGTGACACAGGCCGGCCTGAGCCCTGCATCAATACGGTCCATGCAGTAGTCACATTTGACCACTTTGCCGATTTCCGGATTCCACTGGGGCGCCCCCCAGGGACAGGCGGAAATACAGGTTTTGCACCCCACACACAAATTGTGGTCCACAAAGACGATGCCGTCTTTTTCCCTGCGCTGCATGGCGCCGGTGGGACAGGCGGAAACACACCAGGGGTTCTCACAGTGAAAACAAGGCATAAAGATAAACGATGCCCGGGGCCGACCGTTGAAAAATTTTGGGCCCACCTGAATGATCTGGCAGGGCCTTGTCGCGGCCGGCAAGGTTTTATTGGTTTTGCATTGGATTTCGCATGAATGACAGCCGATGCATTTTTGCTGGTCCTGCAGCATGAAGTATTTACTCATTGTTAACCTCCTGAACCTGAATTGAAGATTGAAGATTGAAGATTGAAGATTTGTGGATGTCGCTTCGCTCCGTCTTTTTGTATGATTTTGTATTTGCCATTTAAAATGGATCGCATGCCGCAAATAAACAGTCGTCAATGGTTAACCGTCAATCCAATTGAAAGAATTCCTTAAATATTCAATATTCAATCGAAAATATTCAATCACCTAGGCCGGTTTTACAGAAACAAACGTTTCATGCAACGCCGGACTGCCCCCGATCATATCCGAAATATTCTCCATGAGCACGCCATCGGCGACACCTTTCTTATAGGACCGGCCGGCTTTTTCCGACTCATGGCCGAATCCATGAAACATGAAAACCGCCTCCGGATGAATCAGGTCCGTCACCATAGCCTTGATTTTGCCGCTGCCGACCTTGGAAGCCACTTCCACCACATCCCCGTCTTCAATACCGAGTTCCTTGGCTTTTTGATCATTGATCCAGATGGCATTCTCGGAGCACAGTTCGTTTAGATAGGGGTTATTCTGGGTGGACACGTGGGTATGCAGCGCATTTCGCCCGACCACAAGCCTGAACTGACCGTCGGGGGGCGACGGCATGGGTTCGTAGGCCGGAAAGGATTCAAAACCGGCATCCTCCAGCAAAGAGGATTTAAATTCAATTTTACCCGATGGTGTCTTAAACTTGATCCCGTCCTGGCGGTCCCAGAAAATCTGACTTTTACCGTAGGCCACAAAGCCCTTCTTTTCAAAGTCTTCCATGGTAAAACCGGTACCCTCCAGTTGCCAGGCCACCAGCTCATCCATGTTTTCATAGGGAAAAAATTCTCCCACGCCCAGCCGCTCGCCGATCTGCTTGAGAATCATGGCACCGTCGCGGGTATCATAGCGGGGCTCGACAACCTGCTTTCGCAAAAACATCTGGGGCTTTAAGCCATTGGCCTGCTGGATGCAGTCGGTTCGTTCCAGATAGGTGGACTCCGGTAAAATTACATCCGCATACCAGGCGATGTCACTGTAGTTGATATCGATAGCCACGATCAGATCAAGTTTCTCGAGGGCTTTTTTGGTTAAATTCGTATCCGGGATGGACATCAAGGGGTCAAACCGATAGGCAATCAATGCTTTAATTGGGTAAGGATCTTCATTTAAAATCGCATGGGGCAAGATCTGGCCCACACCGTGGGCGGGGTCCGGCAGGGGAAAGTCCGGGGTGCCCACCTTGTCAAAACGGACGGCATCCATCTTGGGAAACTTCTGTTCGACCAGTTTTCGGGCCGGTTTACCGCCTTCCTCACCCGGACCTTTTTTGAAAAAGAACCCGCCCTTGGCTTCGACGCTTCCCATCAGGGCATTTAAAATCATGATCGAACGGCGGGTATAGATCTCATTGGGGTGATTGGCGCCGCGATAGCCGAAATGAAAAATAACCGACGGTTTGTCCGCGCTGATTTCCCGGGCCAGATCCACGATGGATCCTGCAGCAATTCCGGTCTCCGCTTCAGCCCATTCCGGTGTATAGGAATTAATAAAGTCCTGCAGTTCAGACAATCCCAGTACCCAGCGATCCACATAGGCGGCATCGTACAGCCGTTCTTTGAGGATAACATGAATCAGGGCATAGTTCAGCGCCAGGTCGGTCCCCGGACGGATCATCCAGTAGCGGTGGGCCTTGGTGGCCGTGACGGTGACCCGGGGATCGATGTAGGTCAGCTTGGCCCCCTTCTCCAAAGCCTGCATCATATTATTGACTTCTTTTACCGAAATGGCCTCAAATAAATTGCGGCCGTACATGACGATATGCTTGGTCTGATTATACTGCATACTCATCTGCGCATCGGTATAGCCGAACAGGGAGCGGCAGGCCGTATTGACCGATCCTTTGCAAAGGGCATCATGGGTGAAGTGGTTCGGGGATTTAATCGCTTTCAGAAAGGTTTTGCTCACATGAGTGGCCAGCTGGGTGCGTTCACCGATGACCACGCTGTGCCCCCCGTGCTTTTCGATGATATCTTTGAGTTTGTCTCCCACCATGTCCAGGGCCTCATCCCAGCTGGCTTTGCGCCAGTGGCCCGATCCGCGTTCACCGACCCGGATCATAGGCGATTTTACCCGCTGGTCGTCATAAAGCAGCGAGATGCCGGCAGCACCCCGCGGGCACAGGCTGCCCTCCATTCCGGCTACGTGAGGATTGCCTTCGATCCATTTGACCTGGCCGTCTTTCACAATAACCTTAATTGGACAGCGGACTGAACACATAAAACATAAACTGTACACTTCTTTTTCCATAATTTCCTCCAGCTGAATATAAAGTTTAATACGTCTGAATATTTTAAAATCGTCATCCCGGAAATGGATCTAGCGAGCCCGGTATCCTGGCTGCATGATTCCACCTTAAAAGCAATAATCATACCACTAAGTTGCCTGGAATGACCGGTAACAGACTTCAATCAGCCAAACAAAAATTCCCTATAGTTTCAGCAATATAGTTATTTTTACATTAGAATTCTACAACGCAGATCATAAAACAGAATGAAATTTCAGCCCAATAGCGCAATGATTTTATTGCATAGAATTTTTTATATTGCACACGCCTATTTTACTGATATTAAAGGAAATCTGGTTCAAATTCTAAAGGTGCAATTCTTTTTATGCGTACTTACCGGATTTCGCGGTTGCCCTGACAACCCTGATTGGATTGTGTTGCCGACTCAAATATCGCCATATCCTATTAATTTCACAGTAAATATTTATCTTTACACCCCCACCGCGGAGTCATACAGGACATCGGACTAATTCGTGGCACATTGCTTGCTTCTGCCAAATGGAATGCTCACCGCAATGAAAAGTGCCATCGATTTAATGCTGAATTGGGACCTGTTTGAAAACAAAAAGATTATTTGGCTGCGTCAAATAATTTCCGCGGTTCTGATCGGTGCGGGCGGCACCCTGCTCATCGTGATGTTTCTGGCAACCATCATGCCGATATTCAAGGCGGTCAATTTTGTTCCGTGGCTTATCGGGTTTAACACCGCCATGACCGGGTATTCAGTGGTGGAAAAAACCCGCACTTCTTTAAAACACAGACATCTGGTCTCCATCGGTGCCGGCCTTTTAAACGTATTCATCACCGCTTTGATTCTGATCGTATTGTCCATTTATACTTTTGGGGCCAACCTTTTCGGATTGGTGGACCTGTTGATATTTTTTATCATCGGAGCTGTCTGCAGCGGAATTGGCAGCTTACTGGCAGCCAAATATTTCAAACTAACAAAATCAAATTAAAAGCTCATAAAGCGGCTTCAAACCAATAACCCAAAGGAGGAAGAGATGAGAAAAAAATTACCCTTAACTGCTGTACTGCTAATTGCCCTGGTCGCCGTTTTGGCGGTTCCCGGCGGCACATTTGCGGCGGCCAAGATATCCGCTTCCGAGTACCTGGCGGGGGATACGGTCACCATCGAGGGGACCATCGAGCCCGGCCAGGATCTGTATATCGCCGTTTCACAACAGAAAATGTTTGCGGTAAAAGACACCGACGGGGTTCATGAACAGAAAAGATTTAAAAAGGATATGAAGAAGGCTAAGTTTAATGCTGATACTGCGATTCCCCCGCTTTATTACCTGATGACCACCAATCCGGATGCTTACGGCAAGGAGGGGAAAAAGAAATTCGGCGGACCATCGGTTATCCTGGGCAAGGGCAAGGGGATTTATTCAACCACCATGTACTATCTGAATAAGAAATTCGCCGATGTCTCCCCGGATGCAAAAGCCATGCTGGGTCCCATCAAGACCGAGGAGCAGTGGAATTTTCTCAGGTATGCCAACGAGTCCTCCTTCGGTATCAACACCATCGTCAAAGAGGGCAATAACGTGGGAAAGGTGACGATCTTTTCCCGGACGATGATCACCGATCACGGCACAAGCGGCAAATACTGGGACAAGGGCACCGCCATCAATCTGGACCAGAAAACCGGCAAATTTACCGCCTCGTTTAAATCTTTTCGCCACACGCCGCCGGATACCCAATTCGACGTGTATGTCAACGGCGCCAAAAGCGGTTCCTACAAAGTGCTGAAAAACGGATTCTGGCTGACCAAAGGCTTTCGTTACATGAACCCCCTGTGGATTCTCATCGGTGCGATTCTCGTGGGCACCTACTTCTCCATGATCGGGGCTGCCGGCGGCATGCTCATGGCGGCCTTCCAGGTGCTGGTCGTCCATACCGCAGGTCCGGTGGGCATCAATGCCGCCAACGTACTGAAACCCTCCAACATGGCCTTGACCCTCTTCTCACCACTGGGTTCATTCTATCGCTACGCGGTCAAGGAGCGGCGGGTCGCCTGGCCGGTGGGCATTTCCTTTGGGGTCGGTATTTTCATCGGGTCCATCTGGCTGGGTAAATATGTCTCAGCCTACCTGCCCATGAAAGCCTATAAGGAATGGCTGGCCATCCTGGTGGTAATCATGGGTGTTAAGACTTTGATGGAAATGATGCCCAAGGCCATGGCGAAACGCAAAAACATCAAGGCCATGGCGAAAAAGTTCAATGAAGAGATCGCCGCAGCCAAGGCCGAAGGCCGTGCCGCGGAGATGGGCAGTATTGAGCCGATAAAGACCGGCCTCACCAACTACCGGTTCAAATTCTGGGGCGAAGAATTTGGGATCAATCCGTTGCTTTTTGCTTTCCTCGGTCTGGGCATCGGTGTCGTGTCCAGGTCCTTCGGTATCGGCGGCGGCTTTCTGCTGGTTCCGGCCATGACGACTCTGGGTGCGCTTCCCATGTACGTTGCGGTTCCGATTTCACTCATCGGCACCTGCTTTTCAAGTATCGGCTCCTTTATCGGGTACCTGATGCTCGGTTACTATCCGGACATGGTGCTGATGATCGCCATTATCATCGGCGGGTTTGCCGGGGGTATGCTGGGCAGCCGGGCGCAGAAGATGTTCAGTGAGAAAACGCTGAAAATCGTCCTGGCCGTCACCCTGTTCTTCCTGTTCTTCAGGTTTTTCAAGATCGAAATCTGGATCTAAAAACCACGAAACCGGAAGCACATTGAAGTGCTCAATGGCGGGATAGCAAGGCTACGTTATTTATGCAAGTAATTGCTTGAATTTACAAAAATTAGTTGCTTAGTGGAAATCATGAAAATCCCAAGCACCAGAAAACCAAATTTCAAATAAATCCCAATGACCCAAATTCAAAATTCAAAACAAATTATCGTTCCATATTTGGGCAAACGGGATAATTTCCAGTATAGAAGGCTTTACGAAACGATACGGAGCAATTGTAGTGAATTCTTTGGTCATTGGATATTGAAATTTGAGATTTGTTTGTAATTTGGTGCTTGGGATTTGGGATTTTATTGTCTTATAAAACCTTCTGATTCAACTGGATTAGCTTTTATTTCGAAGACACCCTGAGTGTATCGTTTAGCCGGTTGACCAATGGCAGTTTATCGGTTAGAGTAGAAGCCCAATTGGCAGTTATCAGTTATTCGATTAACACCTAATTGAGCGGTTTTCGCTCAATTAGGGTTCTATATCAAACCGGCTGACTGGCTAACCCGGAAACCGCAACCATGGATTCTCTATTAGACACAATATGGGAGAAAATCGCAGCCGGCTTAATCGCTGTGGCGGACGGATTCGATGCACTGCTGGCGCCGTTTCATTTTCTCGGCCCGGCAATGATGATTTTTCTCCTTGCCCTTCTGACGGTTCTGATCACCAAAAGCCTCAATCGAATTATCATCACCAAGCGCTATATCAGATTAGAAAAAAAGTATAAACACTGGTACAATCTGCGTCAGACAGCTCTGACCTGCGAGGACCGTGAAAAGGGCAAGGCCTTGGCTAAAAATATCGACCAGGCCGAACTGAACCGGGCCTATTACGACTACTTTTTTGAAGGTCTGCTGCTGGGGTTTGCCAGGAAAATCATCCCGATTTTGTTCATATTTGCCTATATCAATGAATATTTCCAGCCCGAACGGCTGATCGAGCGGTTTGGCCAAAGCTATATTTTCAAATTTGATCCATCCAGTGGGCAGCCGGTCGTAATCGGCAGCATCGTCTGGTATATCTTATCGTTACTGATTGTTTATCTGGTGTGGTATATTGTTAATAAAAGCTATGCCCGGTTTAAAAAAGCGGATCCATTGACCACCGAACCTGCCTCGGAACAAACATAAGTAGTAGGCGTTCGCGGGTTCAAAGGTTCAGGGGTTCAAGGTTTCATTTTCATCCCTAGACTGCAGTTGGGATGTGTATTTACGAGAAAAGCGTCAGCTTCGGCATTCGATATTCTCTTTTTTTATGCCTTCCTTCGATATTCATTATTCGACCTGCCCGCAATGCCTTGAAACTGGTCCGAGGCAAATTTAACAATCTTATTCATAACTCAATGTTTACGCTAACCCAACGCACTTTGCATGGCAGGCGGGCCTGCCACCTTCCTTTTTTATAGTTGTACAAAACCGTCCGGTGTATTAATAATGATTGAATATTTTCGATTGCATATTGAAAATTTGGGCTGGGTTCCAAGATCGGCCGTGTTGGGTTTCGCATTGCGCAATCGAACTGATAAAATGTAGGTTGGGTTGAGTGAAACGAAACCCAACAAAGCTCAG
>Ga0209013_10005906_pt1 | contig 10462 bp, 9 predicted proteins | sample Cruoilmetagenom2_FD_187291 | JGI IMG/M metagenome (GOLD analysis project Ga0209013, IMG submission 187291) | Oil polluted marine microbial communities from Coal Oil Point, Santa Barbara, California, USA - Sample 2 (SPAdes) (version 2) | ecosystem: Environmental > Aquatic > Marine > Oil seeps ...
CCCAATGGCAATCCACGTGGCATCCCTGCCCGCCAGGAAGTAATCAGATGTGTTTTTGTCTTTCTTTCTAAGAGTCCAGACAATGATCCCTATAAGCGCAAAGCAGAAGAGTCCGAGTATAATCCAGTCGAGTTGGGCCATGTGAAAAAGTTAACAGTAAGTTATTAGTAAGGAAAAGAAAATCTTAAGTGTAAGTATAACACTTACATAAGTATAATTCAAGGGCCTTGAATAATTTAGAATGAATCCTGAGATCATTGTATTTATTTTTATTGCTTTGTTGCTGATACTAAACTAAGCCGACTCGTATGCAAACTACATTTTCGCTGGGTACAATTGACTGGACCATTATCCTGATTTATTTCATTTTTGTCCTGGGAATAGGCTGGGCCCTCAAGAAATATATGAAAGATTCCTCGGCCTTTCTGGAAGCGGGCAGGTCCCTTCCGGCATGGGTGACCGGGCTGGCCTTTATTTCGGCCAACCTGGGGGCCATCGAGATGATCGGAATGGCCGCCTCGGGAGCCAAATACGGGATGATGACGGTACACTTCTACTTTATAGGAGCTATTCCGGCCATGATCTTCCTGGCTATCTTTATGATGCCCTTTTATTATGGATCCAAGGCACGATCGGTTCCGGAATATCTGAAGCTGAGGTTTGATGAAAAAACCAGGGGATTCAATGCCTTTGCCTTTGCCATCATGACGGTCTTCTCATCAGGAATCTCCATGTATGCGCTGGCGCTGTTGGCCACGGTGATTATGCCGCTGCAGATCGACTGGAACATCCTGGGGCTCCATATTGGTGAGTTTGACTTCTACCTGATGATATCAGCGGTAATCGTACTGGTTTATATGGTGCTCGGGGGACTTACCTCGGCGATCTACAACGAGGTGCTGCAGTTCTTTTTAATTGTCGTTGGTTTTGCACCACTGGTCTTTATCGGTTTGAAAGAGATCGGGGGCTGGGAAGGCCTCAGGGCCAACCTACCCGAAAATATGATGCACTCATGGAAGTTTACCGGTAGTGCCGATGCAAATCCACTGGGGGTTGAATGGTTCGCAGTAATCATGGGGCTTGGTTTTGTCCTCTCCTTTGGGTATTGGACGACCAATTTTCTGGTGGTACAGCGGGCTATGGCAGCCGGCTCCATGTCGGCCGCCCGGAAAACGCCGCTGATTGGGGCCCTCCCCAAAATGTTCCTGCCCGCACTGGTGGTGATCCCCGGAATGATTGCACTGGCACTCTCCAACCTGGGTGAGCTGGATATTCCATTAAAAGCCGGAACCGATGTGCAGGATTTTGACAAGGTGATCCCCGTGCTGCTGATGAGGTACATGCCCATGGGGGTGCTGGGACTGGGAATCACGGCCCTGATGGCTTCCTTTATGTCGGGTATGGCCGGAAATGTCTCGGCATTCAATACTGTATTTACCTTCGATATCTACCAGGCCTATATCAGGCCCGACAAGAGCGATAAACATTACCTGAAAGTGGGAAGATGGACCACCGTGGTGGGTGTACTGGTCAGTATCCTGACCGCCTATGTGGCCAGGTCCTTTAACAATGTCATGGACTTCCTTCAGCTGATATTTGCCTTTGTGAATGCTCCGCTGTTTGCGGCCTTCCTGCTTGGAATGTTCTGGAAACGCACCACAGGTCACGCAGCCTTCTGGGGATTGATTGGTGGAACCATCTCGGCCGCTGTTCACCATGGATTCACCCTGCCAGCAGGCGGATCTGTTGGTATAAAAGGTGGTTTTTTCGGACTGGTTAATACCTACCCCAGCGAGATGGCCCAGAACTTCTGGACCGCCATTTACGCATTCTCAACAGCACTGATCCTCACATTTGTGATTACGCTGCTTACGAAGAAACTGAAGACCGATGATGATCTGAAGGGACTGGTCTACTCATTGACTCCGAGAATCAAAGATGACTCTAAATACTGGTATCAGAAACCCCAGGTTATGGCCATTGTTATAGGTGCCATTGCCATCGTACTTAGTATCATATTCTGGTAAGCTAAAAAAAAACACATTATGGGATTAGATATAAAAATACCGATCGGACTGATGTTTACTATCCTGGGACTGATACTTACCATCCTCGGACTGGTTACTGCTGGCAATACAGAGATGTATGAACAGGCGCTGGGATATAACATCAACCTTTTCTCCGGCATTATCATGCTGGTGTTTGGCTGTTATATGCTTTTCACCTCCAGACTGTTTAAAAAGAAGAAGAGCGAAGAGTAGTCACTTCCGTGGGATAGGATAGGATAGGATATGTTTCGACAAAATACTTTTGTCAGTTTACATCGACCTAAAGGCATTTTACAGAACTCTCAAGGCAATTGAATCTTGTCACAAGCCTTCTGAATTTCATTCGAGAGCCTTTCTACAAGACCCGCAAGCCTTCTGCGGAATTTTCGAAAAACTCCTCCGATATATAGATATAATGGCCAAACTTATGTTAAAGATTTTTGGGACGACATGATATATCAGGTTAGAATGCAAAGCAACTTTCTTACTGCAATACGAAATTTATGGGGAAAGTGAAAAGGACATCCACTGGCTTGCCACGTTGTTTTCCAGGTTTCCAGGCGGGTGAAGAAGAGACGACCCTGATAGCCTCCTCATCCAATGCCGGGCTTGCACTCCGGACAACCACTGGATCAATCACCTTTCCTTCGTAGTTAACACAAAACTGGACAATTACACGGCCGGATATACTGTCTTTTGCAGCAGACTCTGGGTATTGAAGGTTTTGGGAAATATAAATGCGGAACTCTTCAGCAGGCTCTCCATCATTGAATGTGGGCATATCTTCCACTACAAAGAATACTTCTCGCTCCTTAGGCACGGTATCCTGATGGATATCATCTGGCTCTTGATCTACTACAATTGGTGTGGATTCAAGGGGCTCGGTGTCACTGGATTCCCCTCCATTGTATGTGGGCATATCTTCAATAAGGTAGGATGTTTCACCCGTTTCAGGATCTGTTTCTCTCCTTAATCCATTAATTTCTTCCGGGATGTTTGGCTCCGCAATTTCATCTTGTCCCTCCTGAGCAGTTGCCATCTGCATGTTTTCAATGGTTTGAGCCCTGGTTTTTTCATTGCAGGTGAATATCAGGAAAAGAACAGCGAGAATCGGGAGCAGCAGCAAAGGTTTAAACTTTGCTAATACGGATGATTTATTTTTACACATCATAATGATCCTTTTTTTTATTGTTGAGTTGAAGGTACTGGTAAGTGTAATAGGCGCTAAGCCAATGGTTTGTTTCAGAAGTAAACTCTGATATGTCATTGGATTCGCCTTTAGCATTAGAACTCCATTGTCGGCCAGGTATTCATGATTTTCTCTAAGGGCTACTTTCAGGAACCACATAAAAGGATTGAACCAGAATACCGCCAGGAAGAGTTCAGCGAAGAGGTTGTCGTAGGTATGACCCTGCTTAATATGGATTCTTTCATGGTCGATTATATATTTGCTATCAGGTGTTTCAGCTAATTCATCATTCAAATAGATGGTCCTGAAAAAGGAAAACGGAGATATGGCTTGTTGGGTATAAACAATAAAATATCCTTCGAGGACTAGCCTTCTTCCCTTTCTTTTCAGCATCTCTACTCTCAGGATTCCCAGGATAACCCTGGCCAATATGAGAGAAACACCAAGTAGATATATCATAAGTATTATGTTCTTCCAGTCATAAGAAGAAGAGGCTAGGCCTTCCGATCCCTGGGTAATAGTCACTGCAGGCAGATTAATGGTCTCCGAGAAACTGGAAATGCCTCTCAAAGCCGAAAATTTATTGCCGTTTTCAATTAAACCCAGATTTATAAGTGGAAGCGCAAAAGCCACAACAAGGATACTAAGCAAATAGAAGCGGTTAAAGCGAAAATAGGTTTCCCTTTTGAGAAAAAGCAAGTACATGGCAAACAGGACTGCCAGGCAGATCCCCGATTCATATATGAAGACTATGAAATCATTCAGTGTCATCTTTCTTAAGGTTTTCAGATTCTAAGGCAATCAGCTTTGTGAGCTCTTCAAATTCTTTGGGACTGAGCTTCTCCTCCTTAGCAAGGAATGAAACCACGCTCTCAATGGAATTATCAAAGTAATGAGTGATTAAGCCTTTAAACTTTGTTTTCCGGTATTCGGCTTTTGAGATCAATGGAAAGTACTCGTGTGTTTTGCCATAGGGTTTATGACTGAGAAAGTCTTTCTTTTCAAGGATCCGGACAATGGAAGCAACAGTAGTGTAGGGCTGGTTTTTGTTTGGTAGTTTCTCCATAATATCCCTGACCAGTGCTTTCTCCAGGCTCCATATGACCTGCATTACCTCTTCTTCTTTTGCTGTGAGTTCTTCCATAAAGCAAGATTACAACTTATTTCTCAGTAACGCTACTGATTTTTACGTTTTATTACTGTTTATTACGTAATTAAGAATGGCTCCACATAATCTCCCAGGCTTTCATGATGATATCTGACCTGGGATTAGCCTGGAAAATAGATAAATAAGCAGAGGATTACCGAATTCTAAATTTAGCCTGCCCAATACTCAAGCAATCTTTCTTTTTGTAAGCCAATTCCTGATAATTGGACTTGAAGAATTACTAAATTAACATGCCAATGGGCATATAAATCTTAAAATCATGAAACCACAGTATCGTATTTACGGAATTCTGTTATTTCTGGGAATCAGTTTTGCTCTATCTGCCCAATCTAAGGATGGAGCAGCCATCCTGAGTGGAAAAGTACTGTTCAATGCGGATAGTATATATCCTCTTAAACCTCGCTCGGTGATTTTACAGAAGGATTGGCCCATCACCTTCAGCCAGTTCGAAGAAGTGAAATTTGATACCACTGATTTCAGCTTCGAGATCGAAATGGACCCGGAGCAACTGACCTATGGCAATATTATAATCAATTTTTACAAGGATATAGATTCTTCTGCCCTGGAACGCCAGGGACACTGGACAGGTTCGGAGAGACCCGAGAATTACACTACCAGCGATGGCTTTGTCAGAGAATATGTAAGTCGTATAAGATTCAGCGGGATCAGATTTGTGATTGAACCGGGAGACAGTCTGCATATGGTGGTCAACTATAATGAAGTGAATCCCTATCGTCGAGTATCAGTTCAATTTTCCGGAAAAGGCGCTGCAAATAATAATTACACGCGATCAAAATTCACTGTTGGATTCGATTCTGAAAGCTTCAGGCTGCCTCTGGAAGAAGGTTTAAGTCACGAGGATGATCTGCTGGCCTTAAAGCTGGATGAACTGCTACCTGCCAAAGACTCCATTTCAGAGGCCTATTTCCAATTATTGCATACGGACGCTTTGTTCGACAATCTGGGTTCGAAACATGCGCTCATAAGGGCATCTCTCTATGGTTCAGACAGGACCGTAGACGAAAAAAGGGCCATAGCCAGGCATTATTATACCTTTCTGGATACCCTGACCCTGAAAACGGAGTATCTGAACTCTTCCAAGTTTCGAAGTTTTCTGAGTTTTTACCTGGAATATATCAACAGGACTGTTACCGGAAGGGATGTAGCATATGATGCCAGCGATAACAACATCTACCTGGCCAAATCCATATTCGAAGAGGAGATTTTAAAGACTTTTCTCTTTGAAAAACTGAAGATGCAAATGAATGCATTGAACTTCTATAAAACCAGGGCCAATCAGTATTACGAGTTTACAGAGCTATTCCCCAATACCCCTGAATCTTACCGCTTAAAGCAAATACACCTAAAACGTTTCCCGGTCTCAAACGGACAGCCTGCTCCCGATCTGGAGCTCATTGATTCACTGGGAAATACAATCTCATTATCTGAGCTCAAAGGCAAGGTCGTTCTTCTCTCAAAATATTTTACAAGTTACCGCACGGATGAAAGTGAGCAACAGCGAATGAAAGCCTTGAGGGAGGCATTTAAGGGAACCGAGATCGTAATGGTAGCCCTGGGTAGCCGCTCCGGTGAGCCAGGGCAGTTTTTCCATCCTTCGGTGGACTATTACATAAAAAAGGGGCCAAGCAATGAAAATCTGCCTTCCTATGAGTTCCGGTATCAGCACTCGTATACCTTCATTGTGAGGAAGAACGGCATTATCAAGGATTGTGTAACAAACCTGGAAATCAGCGATGAGATCATTGATGAGCTCAGCTCAGAAAAGCATACCCTCTTGACGCGATTGGATGGATTTATTAAGAGTCACACCCGCGGAATTATTATATCACTTTCCATACTCCTACTGCTTACGCTGGTACTTATCCTTCGCGCCAGGCTGAAGCAGCGGCAGCAAGCGATGATCAGAAAGCAACTGAAATCCGAACTGAAAGCCATTCGTTCGCAACTGAATCCCCATTTTCTGTTTAACTCGCTGAACTCGCTGCAGAATTTCATCAACAAGAGCGATACTAAAACGGCCAATCTGCACCTAAGCCGCTTTTCCCAGCTTATGCGTTCGATCATTGAATTGTCAGAAAGGGAAAGCATTTCCCTGAAGGAGGAACTGGACTTTAACAGAACTTATATTGAACTGGAGCAGTACAGATACGGCTTTAGCTGTACCTTTGATATTGATGAGCGTATTGATCTGTTCAATGTGGAGATACCCAGCATGATCATACAGCCCTTTGTAGAGAACGCCATTGTACATGCCATGGCTGAGCTTGGTAAGGAAGGTGAGATGGGAATTTCACTTGGAGAATCTGACAATAACAGGATCTTTGTAGAAATACGTGATAACGGGAAAGGGATGAAAAACCTTGCGGAGAGTGGATTTGGGCTCAGAAGCAGCCGGGAAAGAATCGACCTGATCAATGCGCAGAACAGGGATAAAATTGAACTATTTATCCATAGTCCTCCAGATACCAAAACGGAAAAAGGAACTGCTGTGAAACTGATCATTCCAAAAAAGTACTGATGGCAATAAAGGCACTGATTGTAGACGACGAATTGAATAACAGGGAGAATCTTCATGCCCTCCTCGAGCAGTACTGCAAAGATGTGGAGGTGATCGGGCTCGCCGATTCGGTAGACTCTGCCTTTAAGATTATTAAGACTGAACAGCCTGATCTGGTGTTCCTGGATATCAGAATGCCTGAGAAAGACGGATTTAAACTGCTGGAAAGTCTGAAAGAGATCACTTTTGAGGTGATCATCGTTACGGCCTACAACCAATATGCCATCCAGGCCATAAAATTCTGCGCTGTGGATTACCTGCTCAAACCCATCGACATTGTGGAACTAAGCCAGGCTGTTGAACAAGTAACGCGCAGGATCGACCTGAAGCAGGAAAACGAGCGCCTTAAGCAGCTCATAAACCACGTGCATATGAAAGATGCTCCACTGAAAATTGGCCTGGCCAGTCAGAACAAAGTGGATTTCGTGGAAATAACCAGAATAATACGATGCGAGGCCGATAACAACTACACCCATGTTTTTCTGGACAGACAGGAGAAGGTAACCATTTCAAAAACCCTGAAGGAATTTGAAGACCTCTTAGAGGATCATGGCTTTGTAAGGCTACATCAGTCGCATTTAATTAATACCTCCCATATCAGCTCCTACCTGAAAAATGATGGTGGATCCATTCAGATGAGCGATGGTTCTTGCATTCCCATTTCCAGAGCTAAGAAAGACAAGATCCTCGCATTGATCAGGAAGTTCTCCTCCATTTAACAGCTTCCTTATGAATGAAGTTCTCTGCCAAAAATCTCATTGGGCAGACCATCGAGTTCATTGATCTATTCGGAGGTAAATCCGTTATTAATCAGGATTTTCCGGGATGCTACATTATTCGGATCAGTGTTCGCATATACCCTGGTAAGATTGGGATCCGATATGGCTATTTTCAGAAGGGCCTCAGCAATTTCATTTCCAAAACCCCTGCCCCAAAATTCGGGCAGAAGCATATATCCAATTTCTGCTTTTCGAGGTAAATCCTCTGTTTCATATAGCAGAATATATTTTCGAGCCAATCGGCTTACAACAATTGGGGTAAATAATGATGAATAAAACGTTCAAGATTGCATACTTGAACATTTGTTTTGATTGGAAAATCTCCTGAGGATGGGGTGATTATGAAATTACTTTGACTTTTTAGAGTTTCAATAGCAAGAATATTTCCCCTGCTCAGCCCTGGTGAATTCGAGTACTTAATTTCAACACCTGCTACAATTTGGATGCCTTTTGAAATGACCAGATCAAGCTCCGAACCATCTTGTGTCCTGTAGAAATGCGTATCAAACCCAATTGGAAGACAATTAATTATCTGCTGAATGACAAATGACTCCCATGAATTTCCTATTCCTGGATGGCCAAATAGGTCGTTCAGATCAAAAACGCGGAGCATATGATGCAGTATCCCGGTATCCCTGAAATAAAGCTTTGGAGACTTAACTAAACGCTTCTTCGTATTCAGGAAAAAAGGTGGAAGTGCTCTGATAAGAAAAGACTTCTCAAAGAATTGAATATACGATTTTACTGTATTAGAGCTGACTCCCAGGGAACCTGATATCTGACTGTAATTCAACAAATTTCCATTTGTATGTGCCAACATGGTCCAAAGTTTTTCAGTAGATTGCACCGGAGCCTTAAATCCGAGAAGTGGTAGGTCTCTCTCAATATAAGTTTTGATAAAGCTTTGCATCCACTGAATTGAGATATCATCGTTATCCTCAAGTACTGCATTTGGAAATCCACCCTTTAGCCACAAATGTTCAATTGTACAATTATCTCTCAATTCGATAATATCAAATGGATTAAGTTCAAGATATACTATCCTCCCAGCGAGAGATTCTGAACTATCCCTGATAAGATCAGGAGAGGCAGACCCAAGTAGAATAAACCTGCCCGATAACCTCTTTCTGTCAACAAGTGATCGCAAAATTGGAAACAGCTCAGGTTTTCGCTGAACTTCATCAATAACCACAGTACAATCCTCAAAACCTTTAAGAAAGAGTTCTGCATCAAGTAGTTTATTAAAGTCCTCAGGAGACTCCAGATCGAGGTAAATGGTCTCTTTTTCGATAATATGAAGAATACTCTTAACCAGTGTTGTTTTGCCTACCTGCCGAGGCCCAACGATACCAATAACTGGGAATTTTCCGATGAAACTGACTAGTTGCTTGGTGAGTTTCCTATTTATCATTGCATAAAAGTATGAATTATCCCCGTAATATTGAAATGGTATTTCAAATTTACAGGAATAAGGAGGCGGGAATCATGGTATAGCAAAATGCGATATCCTCAAAACAAGGCATTGGAAGCACAAGATCATATGTTTTTACAGAAAACGAATGCATTTACGCAACCCTTTCACTGGCTTTGATATCTTTGAATAAACACTAAGATGAACCTCCTGAAGCGACTAATATTTCCACTACTTGCAATATTGCTGAGTGCCTGCCCCTATGATCCTGACGACTATGAGTTTGAGTATGATACTATTATTACGGATTCCCCGGCAAATTTGAAAGGGATTAATTCCCAGCACGATGATTACAATTCTGCGCTGCCCTATCCGGCAGGAAGTTATGGTCTATATTTTTCATCCAACAGAAACAGCGGTGGCTTAGATTATGATATTATCCACCGGGACCTGTTTTTCTCCTACCATGAGAAAGACGATGTGCTGGATGTACATTACTCGAGTCCCGATGAATATAACATATATGATAATACGCTCTTCACCTTGATAAACTCATCAGACGATCAATTGGGACCCCATACGTTTTTCGGTCCAAAGGAATTCAGCTATTTCTTTTATGCTGATAACCAGGGTGGAGATTATGACATCAGGTTCGCACACCATTTTAAATCAGATTTTGGAACTTACGGAGCCACGAATACGATCCATGGTCCGGATACCCTGAAGGTGATCAATTCGGATGAAGATGATCTCTACCCTAGCATTTCAGAGGATCAAAGCAGCATGTTCTTTTGTAGTAACAGGGACCATGAGTACTTTAATATCTACAGCATCCCTTTGCCCGAAGCTGACAGCTTGCATGATTTTTTCAAAGCTGACGATGTTGTGGAACCCGACTTAAATGCGATTCTTTCCAGCGATTACAATGACAAGTGTCCCTACCTTTACCAGGATATCATGGTATTCACCTCAGACAGGGAGGGTGGACAGGGTGGCTTCGATCTTTACTATTCACTTTATGAAAACGGGGTGTGGACTACACCGGTAAACCTCGGACCGGAAATCAATACGGAATACGACGAATACAGACCCATCATCTTTTCATTTTTCGAATTCCAGAATCTTATAATTTTCTCATCCGACAGACCCGGCGGACAGGGAGGTTTTGATCTGTACATGGTGAATGCGGATAAAAAAATAACCCGCTAGTGAATCCAGCATATTATTAGCCTTTCCTTTTCCAGCCTGCTGAGATCACCAGGATGGCTCCTCCCAGGACCGTCAGGGCA
>Ga0209013_10005907_pt1 | contig 10460 bp, 7 predicted proteins | sample Cruoilmetagenom2_FD_187291 | JGI IMG/M metagenome (GOLD analysis project Ga0209013, IMG submission 187291) | Oil polluted marine microbial communities from Coal Oil Point, Santa Barbara, California, USA - Sample 2 (SPAdes) (version 2) | ecosystem: Environmental > Aquatic > Marine > Oil seeps ...
CTCGGTCTCTTGCCCGCAATCTGTCCGGAGTTCGTCTGGTCCGAGGAGGTCCGCAGCTATCTCATGGAGATCGAGGGGCAGCTGGCGTGGTACCAGCTCCAGCAGCTCAGCCCTCCACCGGAGCGGTGGATGCTGTACCTCGGGGGTCTCGCCCGGTGCGCCGGACCCGGTGCGGAGGACAGCTTGTCCCGGCGCCTTCAGCTCGCCGGCGCCGTCCGCAGGCGATTCCTTGCCCTGCCCGACGAGGTTTCGGCCATCCGACAAGCGGCTGATCGGCGCCTCCTCCTCTCGCGAAGGGTTGAAATTGTCGAGGCACTGTCTGCGGAGGCATTGCTGCTGGCGATGGCAGACCTTCCCCTCGAGTCGCGCCGCGTTATCGCGGAGGCGGCGGAGGCCGCAGCCCGGGCATCGCTTCCGATCAGCGGCCGCCAGCTCGTCGATGCAGGGATCCCGCCCGGACCCCAAGTCGGCCGCACCCTCAAGCTGACCCGCGACGCGCTGATCGACGGCGTGATGCGCGACGACGAGGCACTGGCCTGGGCGCTCGATACGGCGCGCTGCCTGCAGGCAGAAGAGAAGCCATGAACACACCCCGACTTGCTCTCGCCGTCATCATGTATCTCGCCGGAACGGCGTTCGCGCAGGCGCCGGTTCCGGTGGCGGAACGGGTGGTGGCTGGCAGAAACCTGGCCACCCGAGTCACTCTGTTCAGCAACCGCATGGTCGTGGTGAGCCAGCGGAGGGACGGCGAGCAAGACTTCTTGCGTCGCATCACCCTGCCTGCCGATCAGTACCTGGTCTACCTGGTCGCCTTCCAGACAAGCGCTGAGGAACTCGGCGAGGAACCCATCTCATCCGACGTGGGCACGTCGACCGCCTCTGTCCAGCTGACGCTGCACGTCGGGCCGGAGGCTCCCCGATTGCTCCGCTTTTCTCCCATGGCCGTCGTCTCGCTGCCGCTGTCACGGATCATGGGCGCCCTCGATGATCTCGAGCGGGTGGTGTTCGAGGCCAGCCCATCATCCGAAGAAATTCGCGCCTGGACGCCGAAACGCGGGGATAGGGTCCAGCTCATGACCGGCGGATTCGCGACGGTCGTCGAGGTTTGGCCCGAGGGACTGGTGGTCCTCGAGCACGACGACACCTTTATCCGCGAAATGGTGTCGCCCGACTCGCTGGACCTGGTGATCCTCCACATCGTGGATCCGAAACCGTGAGAATCACCGGCGGCGAGTGGCGTTCGCGCCGGATACGTGGGCCCGGAAAATCGATGCCGCTGCGACCGACCCCGGACGCCATGCGGGAACGCGCCTTCGCCGTCCTCGCCGACCGCGTGCGCGATGCGCACTTCCTCGATCTGTTTGCAGGCACCGGCGCCGTCGGGCTCGAGGCCCTGTCGCGGGGCGCTCGCTCGGTGGTCTTCGTAGAGAATCACCGTGCCGCCGCCCACCTCATCGAGGAGAATTCTGGATCGTTTGATCTCACCGCCGATCGTGCTGAGGTGATGGTGCGCGACGCAACCGCCGCGGTCGGTCGACTGGCCAGTCGCGGCGACAGCTTCGACATCGCCTGGGCCGACCCGCCGTTCGAAGACTGGGAGGAAGGGCTCGATGTGGTGCTGAAGCTCTTCGAGGTCGGCCTGCTGCCCACAGGGGCGCTGGTGTGTCTCGAGTGCCCGGCAAAGGCCGATGTCGCCGGCCTGCTCCCGTCCGAGCTGCAGATCGCTCGTGACCTCGCCGGCGGCGCGTCACGGGTGGTGATGCTCGAGCGCCGTTAGAACGTTGCACGTTAGAACGTTTCAACGTTGAGATCGGGAAGGACCATGCCGTCCGATATCGGGTAGGAACGTTTCAACGTTCAACGTTCTAACGTCCAAACGCCTCTCGGAGGGTCCGCGCCTCGGCCAGCATCTCTCGGGCCGCATCGAGGAGGCCGGCCGGCGTCGCCTCGCCGTCCTCGTCGATCTCCGCCTGCCGCTGATCGGGGTCGCCGAGACCGGCGTCGCGCAGCCTCTTGAGACGCTCGAGGATCAGATCGCGGATCTCCGGCGCGTTGTCGACGCCGCGGAAGTAGCCGATGTGGCCCGACTTCTCCTCGTTCTCGCCGTGCTGCGAGCCCGAGCTCGCGCTCGCACCGCCGCCCGCGGTCCGCACCCGGAGATTCGATATCCCGAAGAGCCGCTCGATGGGACCCTGGCGGATGGAGACCTCCTGCACGTTGGCGAAGGTCATCGTCATCTCGTTGACCCTCCTCACGCCCTCGCGGATTCGCAGGCTGCGGTCGGTGACGATGTACCAGCGCATCTCCCAGTCGAGAAGGACGAAAAACAGAGACACCGGCATTTGCACCACGAATCCGATGATGCCGATGACCTCGGCCCAGCCCATGAACCTGAGGATGATCGCCCTGTGCGGTATCTTGTCGAGGACCTCAATCTGACCCGATCCAACCAGGTGTAGGAAGGCAAGGGCCGCGACGAGACCGAGGAGGGTCATCACCTGCCCGCCCGCCCAGCGGATGAGCTTGAGGTAAAGGTAGCTCCTCGACGCCCGGAAGACCTCCGCCGAGCCCGCCGAACCCGACGGTGCTTGCGGCTCAGGGGGCACCCGCATCAGCTGCAGGAGAAGTTTCTTAACCACGATCTTGATCCAAGCCGCGCCGTTCCAGCGCCTCGCGCACCGCGCGCAGCTCGGCGGTCACCTCGCGCAGGGTTGCAGCGAGCTCGTTTGCAGCCGCCGGATCGACCACGACGTCCGCCGGTGAGGCGACCGCACTACCGGCCCGGGCCACTTGCCCATGAGCGCCCCGCATGCGGACGTAGAGGTAGTCACGGATCACCTCGAACTCGAGCAGACCCTCGAGGGTCATCTCGGCGCCCGAGCTGCCGCTCGCAGTCTGCACCTCGACCCGCGCCAGCCCCAGCCACCGCTCGACGAAATTGGACCGCAGGTGGATGTCCTGGATGCGGGCGTAGGTGAGGTTGATCTCACGCCGGAAAAGGATCCCCCAGCGCATCGAGATGCCCTCCTCGTCGAAGCGATAACGCAGGGTATGGTATCGGAAGTAGAGGGGTATCAGCGGAAATATGAAAAACGGCCCGAGGACGAGCGAGGAGAGAAGGTAGTAGGTGAATAGGTTGGGCGATGGCCTTTCGATGGCGAAGATCGCAGATTCGTCAAGCGTCGTGTCGGTGTTCATGGTGAGAGTCTACATGGGTGGTTATGGGGTTGGGGTTTGGATCGCAAGTTAAGAGTTGAGAGTTGCTTAACTCTTAACCCTAAACTCTTAACTCTCAACTTACCCTTTACTCTTAACCCGCATTTCTCACCAGCTTTCGCCGCGAGGGCGGTGAGAAGTGCGGGTTAAACGGCTTCCGTCTCCCGGCTCAGCGAGCGCGAGCCGATGTAGACCTCGCCCGAGGTCCCATGCAGGGACACGATGTCTCCCTTGCGGATGCTGTGGCGGACGGCGCCGCCGGAATCGACGATCACGGCCTCCCTTCTCTCGAGATCCACCCTCAGACCTCCGGCGCTCATCACCGCACAGAAGTTCCTGTCCTCGATCCCGTTGGCGGCGACGGCGGCGTGGGAGGTCGATCCGCCCTTCGCGGTCAGCAACCCGTCCGCCGAGATCACCATGGGAATCTCCTCCGGGGTCGGGTTTTCCAGCACCATGAGGACGCCGTCGACGTCGTCGCGCGCCTCGACGTCGATCACCGCCAGCTCCTCTCGCTCCCCCTCGTCGAAGGCGACCAGGCCGCGGAAACCACCTCCGCGCACGCCGAGCCCCCGAGTCGCCGGCTCGCCGGGATCCACGAACTTACCGGCGGCCTTGTCGGCGCCGGTCTCCGCCGTTCGTGACTGGAGCACGCTCAAGACCCCGTTTTCGACCGTGAACTCCACCTCCTGGTCGGTGCCCATTAACCGTCGGAGCTTCGATTCGACGTGCCGCAGGCGCCGTCCCAGCATCGGCATCAGCGTGTCGAGCTCGGCGATCGAGTGGAACGAGCCGGAGGAGGTGACGCCGCCGACCAGATCGTCGCCCGCCGCCGAGAACTTGAACTCGCCCGACAGCTCGCGGGTCCCGATGTCGGTGGCGAGGGTGCGCGGGATGACGCCGGTCAGGGAAACCCGGGTCTCGTCCATCCCCGGTTCGATCTCCTCGTTTTGGCCGTTGCCGAAGGCCATTTCCTGGACGATGGCCGCGGTCTGCCACGAGTGCGAGATGCCCTTGATGTCCCGGTAGCGCCGCGCCGTCTCCTTGTTCCACGACTCGAAAATGGCGCACACCGCGTTGACGAGTTGCTGCATGGGGTCGGTGAGGATCTTCTCCAGCTCGTCAGCAAACCCGTGATCGCGAAAAACGGTCTTCGAGCTTTCGGTAATCTCCCGCATCGCCTCCCACGGAAGACGCGTCTTGTACTCCACGCCGTACCGTCGCTTGGCGTCATCAACCAGGTTGAAGGTCTCGAGGTCGAAGCCCCACATCGCCAGTCCATAGGAAGCAAGGAAACGGCGGTACGAGTCGTACGCGCGCCACCGCCCGTGGCGGGCGAGGGCCTCGGCGATATCGTCGTTCATGCCGACGAAGACAACCGTGGCCAGCATCCCCGGCATCGAGAAGACCGAGCCGCCGCGCACCGCCAGCACCAGCGGATCCACGTCATCGCCGAAACGCCGGTGAACGTCTCCCTTACGTGCGATATCGCGCTCGAGAATCCGCAGGTGGTCCCTGATCTCGCCCTCGAGCCAGGGGCGGTCGCTGCAGTGGAGACCGGTCCGCGGGATGCTCGCCGGCAGGATGAACCCATCCCGGGAAGGAAGGTTCAGCTGATGGATGTAAAGCAGACTGCTCCCCTTTCCCCCGCAGCGCTCCCTGAGATTCGACCCATTCCCGCGCCGCTCCATTTCCACCGCCACCTCGTCCAGATGCGAGATATGAACGATAGCGTTCGAGGAGGAGGATTCGGCGTTGCTCGACGGCTCGCGCCGGAGCGGTCCCGACCCCTCGCTCCGCCGTTCGCGGATGTGGGTCCCGGCGATGTCGGAGAACTGCACCACGCTGTTGAGGTCGTGCATGTACCGCTGCATATTGGCGAGGACGATGCGCAGGTCGTCCTCCCCGAGGCCGAGGCGCCGGCTCATCCTCTCGTAGGGAACCGTCACCCGCTGGCGAATCTTGTGGTAATAGCGGCTGACGTGCCTGAGGACGTCCAACATCTCACCCTCTGTCCGCGCCGGATTGCCGAGGAGCCCGGCGAGGTCGCACAGCTCGAGCGAGCCGAGACCGTCGAACTCCAGGTTCAGGATGGAGATGCGGATGATCTCGAGGCACTGCTCGAGGTCGACGCCGCCATCGGTGTACGCGGTCGCGATGCGGCGCGAGGCAAGGTAGTTCATCTCTTCGAGCAGGCAGTCGAGCTGTTGCAGAAAATAACGCTGCGCCGTGAAGCCGCCGAGGACCATCGTCCGCTGCAGCTTCTCCCTGAGATCACGGACCATGGTGAAGGTCTCGAACGGGGGGCGCTTCTCGTTCGCCTCGAGCACCGACCGAAGATCTTCGAAGAGCTCGTCCTGGTATGCCGCCCGGATGCCGGCGGCGAACTGCTCCACACCCTCCCGCGCCATTCGCTCGGTGCGATCGGCGTCGAAGTCCTCGTCATCGGGCCGCAGCCCCTGCAGGGCCTCGAGACAGCTCCTGAAGGCCGCCGTCACGTCCTCCAGCTGCGAGAAGTCCTCGGCCTTCTGCACCAGGATGCGGAGGTGATGGGAGTAGGCCCACCGGTTGCGGGCGCGGATGCCCTTGCCGACGAGCGTCTCCAGCTCGTCCTCGATGGCCATGCCAAACCCGGACCGGAGGAGGTTCTCCGCGTACGCCTCCTGCCACTCCTGGATTCGTGCCAGGGTCTCGGACGTGCCGAGCAGCCGCCCGAGGTCCTCGACCACCCGCTCCACGATCCGGCGGGGCGCCTCCCGCGTTCGCGCTTTGACGTCGGCCTCCGCGGGAGACCCGAACCCGAACCTCGCCAGCTCCTGCGTGTGCCCGTTCTCGAGATAGTCCAGGTAGGCCTGCGCCAGGAGCAGCGTCCTGCGGCCGAGGGCGTGATGGCTGCTCCGTCTCAGCTCGTTGACGATGGCGCTGCCGCGGATCTCCACCTCGGCGAGGTGGATGGTGTCGTTCCACAGCCGGTCGATCAGGTTCGGCTTGCCGATGACGCTGGAGAGGTTGCGGACGATCGTCCGCGTGAGACCGGGGAACCGGCCGGCCAATCGGCCGTTGATGAACCGGATGAGCTGGGCGTTGAGGTCGTTGACCTCCGGCTGCAGGTTCTTGGCGCCGAGGAAGGTCTTCACCGACATATTGCACAGCCGCGCCACCAGGTGCCGGAGCAGATAGAGGGCCTGGCTACGATTTGACGAGGAGTTCACGGTTTCGAGAAGCGAGGCAATGTCGCGGATGCGCGTGATCCGCGGTTCCACCACGCGCTCCGGATCGAAGGAGAAGAACCTCTGCTCGAGGTCGATGGCTGCGTCATTCGCCGCCGCCGGCGCGGCGACCAGCTCGTCTGTGAAGATCGTCCCGTGCGGGAAGCGGCGGACCGAGACCAGCTCGGTGGCGCCGCTGCGAACGGTGTGCAGGATCACCGTGTATCCCAGCAGGTACGGCACGAGCAGAGACCCGTCTCGTTTGAAGATGCGGTTGTTGACGATGCCGAACCGCCCGGCCCGCGGGGCCACCTCGGACTTGATCTCCAGGTAGGAGCGCAGCAGCTCGTCAGAGTCGGCGCCGTCCCCGGGCTCGACGTAGGCCTCATACAGCCTACGGTTCAGCTCCGCGATGATCCGGGTCTCGGTCGTGGTGAAGCTCTCCGGAAGGGCCACCTCGACGCCCGTCGCCTCCGCCCGCGTATCCGCCTCAGGGGGCGGCGCCGCGGCGACCGTGTCGAACCCTTCGCCAACCTCCTCCAAAACTTCATCCCCGACTCCCACGTCGTCGGCGCCGGGCGGGCCGGCCAGGAGTTCCTCCACCGCGTCGTAAATGCCGGTCTGCTCGCGCAGCACCTCGTAAAGCGGGCGCTCCTGCTCCTCGAGAATTCCGTTCACCTCTCTGAGGGCCCTCACGTAGTCGGCAAAGCTGCTCCCTTCGACCGCGACCTGAAAGGAGCCGGCGAGGCAGTCGATGATGCCGAGCATCTCCTCCCGGAGCACCTCGTAGAGCTCCTTGCCCTGCATGTGGGCGGCGGCCCGGGCCAGCGCCAGCGACACCGACAGCATCGCATTCATACCGAGGTTCTGCTTGCGCTGCATCACGCGAATGCGATCCGCGGCGCCGGCGTCCTCACCAAGCTTGCCGCGGCGCCGGGCGGTGCTCAGCTCGAGCCCGAGCAGCGCGGAGTCGATGTCCCGGAGGCCGAGCTCGGCCAGGTCGCGGTGTTCGAAGTGGGGGGCGATGATCTCCAGCACGTTGTCGACCGCGTTCAGACAGCCCTTGCCCCCGTAGCGTTGCGCGCGTTCGAAGAGGGCTGTCAACCCCTCGTCACCGGCGGCGCGAACCTCGGCGTCGGTGGCTGCCTTGGAAAACGAGCGGACACCGGGCTCCACCTCCTCGAAGAAGCCCGGGAAGCGCGTGATCACCTCGCGGTGCTCCGCCTGCTCGATCACCGCATCGACGAGATGAATGGCCTCCCCGGTGCCGGCCGAGGTCCCGAGTGGGGTCGCGCCCTTGAACTTCAAGGCCACGCCCGAGGTGGGCAGGACAAGCTTCAGGGTCACGCCGACCGTCGGAACGCCCGCGTTAGTCGGCTCCTCGTAGCTGCGGATCGTGTGCACCACGGCCCTCTCACCGGCGCGCAGCGCATTCTCGCCTGCGGACTCCTCGACCTCAAGCATGAGCTCGGAGACCGCCTGGTACTTGACCAACCGCTCGGTGTTGGCGCCGCCCCCGGCCTTGAGGCCGAGCGCGTTGGCCGACAGCGCGATCTGCGCCTCCATGTCGTCGTTTGGGCTCTTGGAGCGATGGGACACGACTAGCTCGAGCCCCTTCCCCAGCGCCACCAGCATCGCGAGGAGAGTCTCATAGAGCGAGCCGATCTGGTTCGCCTTGATCAGGGCGGTGTTGATCATGCCCTGCGCGGAGGCGGTCTCGATGGTCCGGTCGTTGGTGGTGACCAGATCGTCGCCGATCACGAAGACGCTGTCCCCCAGCCGCTCGAGCAGCAAGCGCCAACCCTCGTAGTCGTTCTCGGAGAAGCCGTCCTCGATCGACAAAATCGGGATCTCGTACTCCCCGGTTGCCTTGACGTAGACGTCGAGAATCGCGTTTCGATCGAGCACGACCTTGGCCTTGTCCCGCCAGAAGAGGTACATGCCAACGCTGTCCGGCAGGTCGAACTCGGCGCGGTAGGCGTTTTCGAGCTCGTTCATGGCCGGATCGAGAGCGATCGCGACATCGACGCCCGGCCGGCAGCCGCACTCCGCGATCGCCTGCTTCATCATCGCCCACAGGCGTATCTCGGGGAGCGGGTAACCGCCCTTGTCGATGTAGGGCGCCAGGCCACCCTCGAGACCGATGCCCATCACCCGGCAGCCTTCCTCCTTCTCGATGATCTCCTTGAGTCGGTTCTGGAGGCGCACCGTCAGCTCCTGAGCGTCCTGGTAGTCGCGCGCGCTCAGGATCAGGAACATTGCCTCCTGCATGCTGATGTTCGACTCGGGGTACTCCTTCTCGGTGTGAGCTCCACCCATGCCGCAATTGCGAAACTGCCATGGCGCGGCAACCGGTCCCAGCCGTGGATGAATCGCCTCCTGGATCCGATCCTCAATCATCTTGCGCTTGAGCTCGGGGCAGAGCTCGAGCCAGCCCGAGACCTCGGCAACCGAGCTCGCCCTCTCCCGGGCGAGGCGCTCTCGCACCCTGAACTCTCTGTACTTCCCCGGGTCGGCGAAGCGGAAATCGAGAAACGCCACCAACCCGATGCCCAGGAACACGCGACCGGCGTAGATCCCCGTGATCTGGTCGGCGATCAGCCCAACACCGATCAGCGCGGCCGCCACCGGGAGGGCGACGATTGCCACGTTGCGGCTGGCGCGCGGACCGGCCGCCGCGACCGCCAGGTTGTAGGGGGCGTCGGGATAGTAGTTGAGCTCCTCCCGCTTGACCCCGGGCGCCGTGCCGTAGGGGATGCGAAGGAACATCCCGGCCAGATACAGAAGGCGTCCGAAAAACGGGCGATCGAGCTTCTCCCGGGCCTCGCTCGCCGCCGGCTCGTTAAGCGCGTTGAGCCGCGCCGCGGTGACGAAGTGTCCGAGCTCATGGAGCGCGATGCCGGTATGAAACGTGATCGCCATGAAGAGCGCCGACACCAGCGTCTCCCAGCTGACGAAGATGAAACGCAGCACCTCAGTCTTGAAAATCGCCGCCGCGGGCAGCACCAGGATGGACGAGATGAAGGCCACGTGGAACGAGACCAGGATGTGGTTGGCGATAACCCATCCTTCCTGGAGCCTGGAGCGCGGCGGAATGGTGACTTTCCCCACAATCAGTCTCAACGTGTTCGCCTGATATGCAGTGTATCGCGTCCGCTCTAAATCTGGGAACGGCCACACGGCCCTCGCGACGAAAGCTGCCGAAAAGTTCGGGCTCCTGACGCGGCAGCGAGGTCGTGGAATCTGCGGACAGATCCCGATCGGACGCCTTTACGCGGCGCCCTTCTTCGTCCTCGGCCGCTGATTGGCGGCGAGCACTCTCTTGCGGACGCGGATGGTGGCGGGGGTCACCTCCACCAGCTCGTCGTCGTCGATCCATTCGATCGCCCGGTCGAGGGTCATCTCGGTAGTTCTCGTAGTGGTGGCCGTCCGGAGATGTCCCGGACACGTGCATGTACATCATGATGTTGTCACCGCCAGCGAATTCCTTTCCCTCGGCACTTCACTGATCTGACCAGATCATCACGCGGGGCGTCGCGGCCTGTCGTACAGCGCTCGGAGTTCTTGCTTTGCTTGCTCGAGGATCTCCCGTTGCTTGCGAGGGAGCGACCTGCCGGCGCGGTTAATGTAGAAGCTGAGCATGGACATGGCCGAGCGGAAGGGCTCGCTCTTGCGTCGACGGCTGGCTTCCGCTGATCGCTTCAGCGATAGAGCGATTTTCTTCGGATCATCCCAGGTGAAGACGCCCTCTTCGAGGTCGAGAGCGTTGCTTCTTTCGATCACCCGCTGGGACCATCGATCGATCTCATGCTCACCCATGATGTGCCCCCTCGTTCCGGTGAGTGTCGCCTGAGCCATCTTATCTCCCGACCCCAGGAATTGGTTACGTGCGGGGCGGGATCGGGTCCGCTGAACTTCCTCAGTTCCTAGCTCGTTCCCATCCGGAAACCCCGGTGGGGACAGCGCCGTTCTCGATGCGGAAACGAGCGATTTTTCTGCAAGGTCAAGGAAGGAAAGGATTTGCGCGGAGGCGTA
>Ga0209013_10005908_pt1 | contig 10459 bp, 5 predicted proteins | sample Cruoilmetagenom2_FD_187291 | JGI IMG/M metagenome (GOLD analysis project Ga0209013, IMG submission 187291) | Oil polluted marine microbial communities from Coal Oil Point, Santa Barbara, California, USA - Sample 2 (SPAdes) (version 2) | ecosystem: Environmental > Aquatic > Marine > Oil seeps ...
TCACATTAGAGGAGAAGGCCTCGCTGATCACCGGCCTCAACTGGTGGGAGACCCACCCGGTTCCCCGGCTCGGCATCCCATCGGTGTGGATGGCCGACGGGCCGGTCGGGCTTCGCAAAAGCGTCGGCAAGGAAAAAGCCGACACCGTGCCGGCGACCTGCTTTCCGTCTGCGGCGGCCATGGCGGCCACCTGGGACCCGCGGCTGATCGAGGAGGTCGGGGCTGGGATCGGCGCTGAGGCTCACTTCAACGACGTCATTTTGTTGCTGGCCCCCGGTCTCAACCTCAAGCGCCATCCGCTGGGCGGCCGCAACTTCGAGTATTACAGCGAGGATCCGTTTTTGAGCGGTACGGTCGCGTCCGCCTTTGTGCGAGGCGTTCAATCCCGGGGCGTGGGTGCGACGCTCAAACACTACGCGGTCAACAACCAGGAGCACCGCCGCATGTCGATCGACGCGCAGGTCGACGAGCGGACGCTGCGCGAACTCTATCTCCGGGGCTTCGAGATCGCGGTCCGACAGGCGAAGCCGCAAGCCGTGATGAGCGCCTACAACAGCATCAACGGCACCTTTGCCTCGCAGAACCATCGTCTGCTGACCGACATCCTGCGCGGCGAGTGGGGCTTCAACGGGATGGTGGTCTCCGACTGGGGCGCGGTCGACGATCCGGTGGCGTCGATCGCGGCCGGTCTGGACCTGGAGATGGAGGGCAATCCGCTCACCCCGCCCCGCATCATCCAGGCGGTCCGCAACGGCAGCCTCGAGGAGGCCGATCTCGACCGAGCAGTGGCAAACGTGCTCCAGCTGGTCTCCCGGCAGGAGGCCATGAAGAACGAGCCGAAGGCCGACGCCACGGCCGCCAACCACGATCTGGCACACCAGGTGGCCGTGGAATCCATGGTGCTGCTGGCCAACGACGGCGTGTTGCCCATCACGGCGGGCACCAAGAAGAAGATCGGGCTGGCCGGGAGACTCGCGTTCGAGCCCCGGATCCAGGGAATCGGGAGCTCCCAGATCAACCCCACCCGGGTCGAAGTGGCCGCGGTCCGAATCCGGGAACTCGCCGAGAGCGACGGCCACGCTCTGGAGTTCTGGGAGGTGGAGTACACGGACGGCGGTTTGTCCGAACCTCAGCGAGCAGAGATCGAGGCCTTTTTCGCGCGGCAGGAGGTGGTGCTGATCTTCGCTGGCCAGAAGGCCTCCCACGATGCCGAGGCCTGGGACCGGCCCTCGATGAGCCTGTCGTCGTCCGATCGGGAGCTCATCGAGTTTGCGAAGGCCGTCGGCCGGCCGTTCGTGGTGGTCCTGATCGGCGGTGGAGCGGTCGACGTCGGCTCGTTCGACGGCGAAGCCAACGCGATTCTGATGGGCTGGTTGGGCGGGCAGGCCTTCGGGAGCGCGGTGGCCGAAGTGATATTCGGCCGGAGCGCCCCGTCCGGAAGGCTTTCCGAGACCTTTGCCCGTTCCGTCACCGACCATCCCAGCGCGCTCAATTTCCCCGGCGGACCCTGGAGCGTTCGCTACGGAGAGGGCCTGTATGTGGGCTACCGCTTCTTCCAGAGCTTCGGCGAGGAGGTGGCCTTCCCGTTCGGCCACGGCCTGACCTACACGAGCTTCGAGTACTCGGATGTGCGAGCTCCGAAGACCCTCGACTCGCTCGAGAACGGGTTGGACCTGAGGGTCCGGGTGGCGAACACGGGGGACCGGGCCGGATCGGAAACGGTGCAGGTCTACCTGAGACAACTCGATCCGAGCCTCGATCGACCCGATCGGGAGCTGGTCGGTTTTCACAAGCTGGCAATCGAGCCGGGCGAGGAACGGGAGGCGGTGATCCACATCGACTCCGATCGATTGGCCTACTTCGACGACGCGCACGATCGCTGGGTGATCGAGCCCGGGCGATACGAGCTGCTGGTGGGGGCGTCGGCGACCGACATCCGCGCGACGCTGCCGCTCGAGCTCACCACCGGGACGATGCCCGAAGAGCACTACACCCTACGTCACACCCTGGGAGACATCTATCAGGATCCGCGCGGCCAGGTGGTGATCGACAGCATCCTCGGCCAGCACGGCTGGAAGCCGCTGAGCGAGCTGCCTGAGGACAGCTTCGGTGCCGCCATCTACAGAAACCTGCCGTTCAGGAAGGTGTCGAACTTCTCCGAGGGTGCGGTGACGATCGAGGATCTGCTCGGGCTGCTCGATCTGATCAACAGCGACATGAGCCCCGAAGAGGTCGCAGGAATCATCGAAAGGAAATCAGCCAAGTGAAGCAAAGGAGTACAGACTTGATGTACAGATGCCTGGTCACCGTTGCGCTGTTAATCATGATTATCGGCTGCGGGGCAAGCGACCAGTCCGGCACCGAGTCCGCGACCGAAGGTCGCCTGTTCGGCGTGTCGTTCCAGACCATGAACAATCCATTCTTCGTGGATTTGAATGAAGGACTGCGGGAGGTCATCGAGGCGAACGGCGATCGATTGGTCACGCTGGACGCCCAGTGGAACAGTCTGAAGCAGAAGAACGACGTGTCCGATCTGATCCTGCAAGGCGCAGCGGCCATCTTCATCAATCCCGTGAACTGGGAAGGCGTCAAGGGGAGCCTTCTCCAGGCCAAGCGCGATGGGATTCCGGTGGTGATCGTCGATGCTCCGGTCAAGGACCAGGATCTGGTGTTGTGTCAGGTCGCGTCGGACAATGTCGAGGCCGGCCGATTGGCCGCCGAAGCCCTGGCGGAGGTGAACCCGAACGCCAAGGTCGTGATCCTGCACCTTTCGGTCAACAAGGCCTGCATCGACCGGGTCGCCGGATTCCGGCAGGAGATCGCGAAGCATCCGGGCATCGAGGTCCTGGATATCCAGGAATGTCAAGGCACGACCGAAGGCGGACGGCCCGTGATGCGTGATCTGTTGGGCCGGTTCCCCCAGCTCGACGCGGCGTTTCCGATCAACGACCCGAGCGCCCTGGGCGCCGTTTCGGCATTGGAGTCCGCCGGCAAGCTCGACCGCGTGACTGTGGTGACGGTGGACGGCTCGCAGGAAGGCATCACCGCCATCAAGGCCGGCAAGCTGCACTCGACCTCGGCCCAATTCCCGAAGGAGATCGGCCGCGTTGCCGCGGAGAGCGTCTACGAACACCTCCAGGGCACGCCGGTCGACAAAGACATCAAGATCCCGGTCAAGCTGATCACGACCGACAACGCCAACGAGTTTCTCCGGTAGCGTGAAGGATGGATGAAAACAGACACTGAAATTCCGCCCCTGCTGCGACTTCAGGGCATCAGGAAATCATTCGGTGGCGTGCATGCACTCGCAGGAGTGGATTTCGAGCTGCGGGCGGGGGAAATCCACGCGCTCCTGGGCGAGAACGGCGCCGGCAAGACGACCTTGATCAAAGTGCTGGGTGGCATTCACCTGCCCGACGCCGGTTCGATCGTCATTGACGGCGAAGAGGTCTCGATCCGCGGCGTGGTAGACGCCGACCGGTGTGGAATCCGAATCATTCATCAGGAGCTGTCCCTGGCGCCAAACCTGTCGATTGCAGAAAACATCTACCTCGGCCGCGAGCCGCATCGGTTCGGCCTGCTGGATCGACGGACCATGTACCAGCAGGCGGAGCGTCTGGTTGCAGATCTGGGACTCGACGAGATTCGCCAGGTTCGGGCGGAAGTGTCGCAGCTCAGCGTCGCCCATCAGCAGCTGGTCGAAATCGCCCGGGCGTTGTCGGCCAAAGCGCGGATCCTGGTGCTCGACGAGCCGACGTCCGCCTTGTCTGAGGCGGAAACCGAGGCGTTGTTCGCTGCTCTGCGTCGCTTACGATCGCAAGGCGTCGGAATGATCTACATCACCCATCGGCTGGAGGAAATCGCCCGTCTGGCAGACCGAGTGACCGTCCTTCGCGACGGCGAGTCCATCGGCACCCAAGGCACGACTGATCTGGACCGCACGCAGTTGATCCGCTGGATGGTCGGCCGCGACGTCAAGGACCACTTCCGTCGGCCCACTTCTCACGCAACTACACCGGCACTCGAGGTGGACGGACTGCGATCGGCAAAGGTGCACGGGGTGAGCTTTGAGGTTCGGCATGGTGAGATCCTGGGCTTTGCCGGTCTTGTGGGCTCGGGGCGTAGCGAGATGGCTCGCGCGATCTTCGGCATCGATCCGGTTCACGGCGGTCAGATCAAAGTTGACGGACGCGAGGTCACCATTAACGGTCCACGCGACGCCCTGGACGCTGGCATCGTGTTGGTTCCCGAGGACCGCAAGCTCCAGGGTCTGGTGCTCTCGCAATCCGTGACGTTCAACGCGACGCTGCCCTGGCTGAAAGACTGGATCACCGGCTGTATGCCAAACGAGTCCAAACGCAGGGAAATCGTTGAACGAGCGATCCGAACATTCGGCATCAAAGTGGCCGACCCGCAGCAGACGATCGACTCCCTGTCCGGCGGTAATCAACAGAAGCTGCTGGTAGGCCGTTGGATGGAGCATCCGCCGGATGTGTTGATCCTCGACGAGCCCACGCGCGGGGTGGATGTGGGAGCTCGTGAAGAGATATTCGACATCATCGGCTCGCTGGTCGAATCGGGCATGGCCGTCGTGCTGATCTCATCGGACCTCGGCGAGGTCCTGAATCTCTCGAACCGCGTCGCCGTCTACCGTGACGGCCGGATACTCCGCATGGACGACGCCGATCAATTCACTTCGGAGACCATCATGCAATTGCTGACGGGTACGGAGGCGGCATGACGACACTGAAAAGAATGTTGCCACTGATCATCGCCATGGTGGCCCTGCTGTTGGTGTTCCGGATATTCGTACCAACCTTTCTCGATTCGGGGAATCTGCTGGACCTGGCCCAACAGATCTCGATCAACGCGATCCTGGCCTTCGGTATGACCCTGGTGATCCTGGCCTGCGGCATCGATCTTTCGGTTGGCGCGTTGTTGGCCCTGGTTGGTACGACCACGGTCTACTTTCTCACCACTGGCCAGACACCGTTGGGCCTGCTCCTGGCGGTCCCCGCCGGTTTGGCGGTTGCAGCGCTGTTTGGGCTGGGCAATGGCCTGTGCGCCGCCAAGACGCGCATGCCTCCATTCATTATCACTCTGGCCACCATGTTGATCGCGCGCGGTGCCGCGCTGCGATTCAACCAAGGGCGGCCGATGCATATCCCCGACAGCCAGGAGTTGTTTCTGGCGCTCGGCAACGGCCGGCTTTTGGGCGTAGTCCCCGTGCCGGTGCTGGTCATGCTGATGCTGTTCGCCATGATGGCCATCCTGCTGCACCGCACGCGATTCGGCCAGCATCTGTATGCGATCGGCGGCAACCGCGAAGCCGCCCACTTCACCGGCATTCCAGTGGTCCGCACCGAAATTCTGGTCTATGTCATCTGCTCGTTGATGGCCGGTATCGCCGGCATGATCCACGCGTCACAGCTGTACTCCGCCGAACCGGCGTCGGGTGTCATGTTCGAGCTGCACGCCATCGCCGCCGTCGTGGTCGGCGGCACCAGCTTCACCGGTGGCCGCGGCACCATGTACGGAACGCTCCTGGGCGCGATCATCATCGGCATCCTGGACAAAGGCCTGAATCAGGCCGGTGTGCATTTCTCGCTGCAGTACATCATCAAAGGAGCCGTCATCCTCGGCGCCGTCTACATCGATGTCCGTCGGGCAAAATAACGCCGCACGGCTCGTGAATAGGACGGGCTCCTAGACGGGCCAGTCGATCGCGACACCGTCAACTGAAAAATCTGGTGATGCCTTGACACCGATCGGTGGCCACAGCGGATCGATCATCTCGCCGTTCCAGCGATCGAAAGCACCTTTGAGTCTCTCGACGATCTCGGGGCGTTCCCCCGCCAGGTTTCTTTGCTCGCCGATGTCTTCAGAGAGATCGTAAAGCCAGTAGCGATCCCCGGCGTAGATGAGCTTCCAGTTCCCTTCCCGGATGGCCCAGTTGGGGCCGCTCCGCCAAAACAGATTGTCATGGGGCTGGCCGTCGATCGACCCCTCGAGGTACGGCATCAGATCGACACCGTCTCCCGGACTTTTGGTGGACTCCTTGCCAAGACCGGCTGCGTTCAGAGCCGTCGGGAAGATATCCAGCGCGCTGACGGGGTGCTCATAGGTCATTCCACTGGGAATGTGTCGAGGCCATTTCATGCTGAAGGGGACCCGGACTCCGCCTTCGAACAGTGTCTGCTTGCCCAGCCGAAGGGGTTCGTTGCTGCAGTAATCCGCGACGCCGGCCCCGTTGTCGCTCAGAAAGATCACCATGGTGTTCTCTTCAAGATCGCTGCGCTCGAGGGCATCCAGAATGGCACCGACACTGTCGTCCATGGAAGAAACCATGGCGGCGAAGATCCGCGCGCTCTCGTCTTCGATGTGGGGGAATCGATCGTAGTAATTCTGCGTGACCTGGAGCGGTTGATGGACCGCGGTGTATGGAACGTAGAGGAAAAACGGGCGGCTCGTGTGGTTTTCGATGAAGGCTACCGCTTCTCTCGTGAATGCATCCGTCAGGTAATCAACTTCTTCGACCACCCCGGTTCCCCGCCTGACCGCGCTGACACCTCCTCGGCCGCCCCATGTGGCCGCGGGTGCCGTTTTTGACGTCTTCGCCGTCTTTTGTCCGGGACGACTGCTTTTCACGTCTTCACGGGTTGGATCAATATAGTCGCTTCCCCAACCCACGACCCCGAAGAACTCGTCAAAACCCCGATGTGTCGGGTTGAATGCCTCCGCATCACCCAGATGCCACTTGCCCACCATTCCCGTTGTGTAGCCGGCTTGCCTCATGGCATCGGCCAGAGTCTTTTCGCCTGGAGGCAGACCAACGGAGTCTTTCGAGGGAAGGAATTCGTGGCCGTATCGCTGTTGGTAACGACCCGTGAGCAGACCCGCGCGCGAGGGGGAGCAAACGGGGCTCGTGACGTAGCCAGCGGTGAAGAGCACGCCTTCGTCGGCAATCCGTTTGAGGTTGGGCGTCGGGATCGTGTCACAGCCATAGAGCTCGCTGTCGCAATAGCCGAGGTCGTCGGCGAGGATGAGCACGATATTGGGGGGTGCTGTTTCGACGCCGCACGAGGCGGTCATGCACACTAACGCCACGATGACCGCAGGAAGAATCCGCATGACCACTCCTTTCTGAGTCCCGTTACGCCAATTGTCCGCCCACACTGGACAGCCCCAAGGCAAGTTTCACGATGGTCATTCTTGGCAGAATTTCAATAGCGTCAATCCGTGGCCCATTTCAATCAGCGTCGAAACAAAGTGTATCCCAAGGAAGGGTGCCACACTTCGCATTAACGCATTGTTGAGTTCACCGGGGCATCCAAGATGTAACGACGAGGCAAAGCGAAGTGTGGCACCTTTCTCGACGGATGGTCGATTCTGGCACCCTTATGGAACCGTTACAATCGACGACTGTGAACATCATGGTCTGGTGAGGCGGCCCACATTCCCGAACCGCAACGGAGGTGTTCTGTCTGTTGGACCACCTGAAGGAGAGTGATCGAATGCGATGGTTTTCCTGTTGTGTGGTGATTCTGGTCTTGATGATCCCTGCCGCAGGTGTGGGGACGGATGGAAGCGCCGATCTGCAAAAGAGGTTCTCCGAGTGGATCGATGAGCGTGTGCAGCTGGAAAAAGAACAGCACGGGTTTCACCGCGGGGCTCATGAGGAGAAGCTGGCCGAAAAGCGAGGCATGAACATCCCGGATGGGAAATATGCTTCCGACGAGCTGACGTTCGACGACATCTTCCAAGCTCCTGATGATCCGGAGCTCTGGCCGCTTTGGCGCGACTGGCTGGCACAGTGGCGCAAGGACAAGCGGATGACCATGGCGTATGACGACTGGTACTACAGCGACGAGGCGTTCGCCTGGGTCCCGTCGAACTATGTGTCCGGTTTCCTCATGCTGTGGGACATGACTCTTCTGGATCCCGAGGAGGGCAGGTTCACGGTTGAAGAATTCATTGAACATGGAAAGAAGGAATTCGGCGGATACGACAGCGTCGTGCTGTGGCTCGCCTATCCGATCCTCGGCATCAGTGAGAGGAATCAGACCGACATGTACCGGGATATGCCGGGTGGCCTGGAAGGTCTGCGTGACCTGACCGAGGCATTCCACAAGCATGGAATCGAGGTCTTCCTGCCTTTCCAACCATGGGACAGCGCGACCCGGCGGGAAGACGGGACCGACGCGGAGGTCCTGATAGCAACAACGGAGGCGATTGGCGCGGACGGCATCTATCTCGACACCTGGTACGAGGGCGCTCCGTTGCGGGCCGAACTGGACGAGGTCCGGCCCGGTCTGGCAATCGATACGGAGCTACCGATCCCCATCGAGTATGTCGCGGAGCACCACATGTCCTGGGCTCAGAGCAAACCATGGAGGGAATGGCTGTTCGAGGACAGCCGCGCCCCGGGCGTGCTGAAGAGCAAGTGGTTCGAGCGCCGGCACGTGGTCCGCCCAACCAATCGATGGATCACGGATCGCATTGGCGAGCTGCAGGTCTCGTGGATGAACGGCACCGGAACGCTGATCTGGGAGAACCGATTCGGATGCTGGAACGGATGGAGTGAACGCGCACGGTCGATGTTGCGATCCATGACTCCGATTCAGCGTCGGTATGTCGATCTCTTTGCCGGGGAAGAATGGACCCCACTGGTGGAACACCGAGGAGAAACCGTTTTTGCCAGCCTGTGGGAGGGCCGTGGCTTGAGGCTCTGGACACTCGTCAACCGGGCTGATGAACCCTACAGCGGGAACCTGCTTGCGATAGCTCATCGTGAGGGCATCCGGTACTTCGATCTGATCAAGGGCACGGAAGCCAACGTCAAACTGGACGGAGACACCGCCCACATCGACGGCGGAATCGACGCGAGGGGCATCGGCGGGTTCCTGGCGATACCTGAAGATGCGGTTACAGCGGACCTCGACGAATTCTTGAAGGATCAAGCGAGGGTCTTCGAAGGGAGAAACTGGGATCCCGAGTTTCCCGAGGGAGCGAAACGGCTCCTCAATCCCCCTTCGAGAACAACGGAATACGGTTCAGACAACCTGCCCCCGAACATGGCGGCCATAGGAGCTCACACGGATGATCTCAAAAGGAGCTTCAATAAAGGCGGGTTCCCGGTAGGCTTCCACGACACACTGCCAAAGGAGGTGCATGTGGAGCTCTCGGCGTACGCGATGGACCTGACTCCGGTCACCAACGCGGAGTACGAGACGTTCCTGAAGGCATCGGGCTACACGCCGCGGATTGAGCACAACTTCCTGAAGCATTGGGTCGACGGCAAGCCGCCGGCCGGCAGAGAGGACCATCCCGTCGTGTACGTCGGTTTGAACGACGCCCGGGCGTATGCCGAGTGGGCGGGGAAGCGCCTTCCGACTGATGCGGAATGGCAATACGCGGCCGAGGGGCCGGAGGGCCTGAGGTATCCCTGGGGTGACAGGATGGAAGCAGACCGATGCAACTGGGATGACGCCACCACGAGTGTCCGCGCGTTTCCCGAAGGTCGTTCGCCTTTTGGCTGCTACGACATGTCCGGCAATACCTGGGAATGGACGGAGAGCGAACAGACCGACGATGGGCGAACACGTTATAGCCTGATTCGAGGAGGCTCGTATTTCAATACCACGGGTTCGGGCTGGTACGTGAAGGGAGGACCGCAGTACTGCAAACGGGCTACAAAGATGCTGTTGGTATGGCCCGGCCTGGACCGTTCTTCAACGATCGGATTCCGATGTGTCGTCGACGTGAAGGATTGAGGTGGGGTTGATTTCTTGATCAGGAGGAAAATCAGATGATGAGTCGAAGGCGCTTTTTATTGCTGGCGACGATTCTTGTGTCGAGCCTGGGGCTGTGGTCTGGCTGGGCTGAGGACGGCAAACCAGCTCTGCCCGAACGCGATCGGTATCTTCTCCTCGATTCGCGCGTCGTCGCGAGTACTGAAAACGCAGAGCTGGTGCTTGGCGCGGTGCAGAAGTACGAAGGCAACCCTCTCTTTGAAGAAGACAAACCGTGGGAGAAGCGCTTCGACAACCTCTACGCCAACGTCATCTACGACGACGAGGAGCAGATCTACAAGTGCTGGTACAGCCCCTTTATCGTTGATGATTCCGCAAAGGGGATGACCCTTCAAGAGCGGAAAGAGAAGAAATATCGACCGCCCTGGACCCGGGAAATGGCCATCTGTTATGCGACTTCGAAAGACGGCATCACATGGATCAAGCCCGAGCTGGGGATTGTCGAATTCGAGGGCAGCACAGCCAACAACATTCTGTGGCGGGGCAGTGGCCCCCCAGGCAAAGACAAAGATGAACTCTGGGCAGGACCCCACGGTAATGGGGTTTTCAAGGACCTCCGCGAGCGCGATTTCAATCGGAGCTACAAGGCCGTCACCAAGTTCGGAAAGCTCTCCGTCGCGTTTTCCCCCGACGGCATCCACTGGGAT
>Ga0209013_10005909_pt1 | contig 10459 bp, 7 predicted proteins | sample Cruoilmetagenom2_FD_187291 | JGI IMG/M metagenome (GOLD analysis project Ga0209013, IMG submission 187291) | Oil polluted marine microbial communities from Coal Oil Point, Santa Barbara, California, USA - Sample 2 (SPAdes) (version 2) | ecosystem: Environmental > Aquatic > Marine > Oil seeps ...
CTTACGATAGGCATCCGAGACATGACGCAGGATCTCATCCGAAACCTTGACATCATCCCGGTAATCCTCGCTTGATACCCAGAGACGGAGGATTTCGGCACCGTACTTATCAATCACCTCCTGGGGGGCAACCACATTACCAACCGACTTGGACATTTTTTTACCCTGGCCGTCTACCACATAGCCATGGGTAAGCACCCCTTTGTAAGGAGCCCGGTTACGTGTACCCACCGAGGTCAGCAGCGATGACTGAAACCAACCCCGGTGCTGGTCGCTGCCCTCAAGGTATAGATCAGCAGGCGAGCGTAGTTCATCGCGGGCTTCAAGAACGGCGGCATGACTGGTACCGGAGTCAAACCAGACGTCCAGAATATCGCTTTCCTTGACAAAGGCTGCAGAGCCGCAGGTACATTTTAATCCATCGGGTACAAAATCAACTGCATCGTGTTTAAACCAGGCATCGGCACCCTCTTCTTCAAACATTGACTCAATACGAGCACAGACGGATGCATCTTTGAGAATCTCGCCGCATTCGCTGCAGGTGAGCACGGTCAGGGGCACGCCCCAAGAGCGCTGGCGGGACAGACACCAGTCAGGCCGGGCCTCAACCATGCCGTAGATACGCTGCTTCCCCCAGGACGGAGTCCATGTCACCTCGTTGATAGCCTTGAGCGCCTTTTTGCGCAGATCATTTATCTCCATGGAAATAAACCACTGCTTCGTAGCCCGATAAATAACAGGTTTCTTACAGCGCCAGCAATGGGGATAAGAATGTTCTATGGCGGTTTCCTTCACCAGTGTGCCGTCGGCGGCCATGTCATCGTTGATCTCACGGTTAACCCCGGGGATCTGCCGGCCTGCATATTTACCGGCCTCAACCGTGTAGTGACCGCTGTCATCAACCGGTGACATGACCTCGAGCCCGTAACGAAGGCCGGTAATATAGTCATCAGCACCATGACCGGGTGCGGTATGCACACAACCGGTACCGGACTCGGTAGTAACATAATCGGCCAGCACCATCAGAGAATTACGATCCAGAAAGGGATGGCGACATTGTTTTCCTTCCAGCCCTTTGGCTGAGAAGGTGGCCAGCACCCGGTAATCGTCAATAGCAAATTCCTTAAAGCACTGCTCCACCAGTTCCTGGGCCAGGATCCAGACCTCATCTCCCACTTCAACAGCGGCATAGACGAAATCAGGATGAAAGGCCACACCCATGTTGGCTGGCAGGGTCCAGGGAGTGGTGGTCCAGATCAGGGCAAAAACCCTGCGTCCGGCAAATTCGGCGGCAACATCAGTCAAATCATCGGCAACCGGAAATTTAACGTAAATGGAAGGAGAGGTGTGATCATAATATTCGACCTCGGCCTCAGCCAGGGCAGTGGTACAGGTGGAACACCAGTAAACCGGTTTTTTGGAGCGGACAACGGCGCCGGACATCAGAAACCGGTTAAACTCCCTGGCAATGGAGGCTTCATAGCCGAAATTCATGGTCAGGTACGGCTCGTCCCAGTCACCGAGTACACCAAGCCGACGAAACTGGGTTTTCTGGGTCTTGATCCATTTACCGGCATACTTACGGCAGGCACCCCGCTTGCCAAGGATGGAAATCACTTCCTTTTTAGCACCAAGTTCCTTGTCGACATTATGCTCTATGGGCAGGCCATGACAGTCCCAACCCGGGACGTAAGGAGCCAGAAAACCATCCATACGCCGAGATTTTAAGATTATATCCTTAAGTACTTTATTAAAGGCGGTTCCCAAGTGAATGTTGCCGTTGGCATAGGGAGGACCGTCATGAAGAATAAATAAAGGTCTATCAGCGGCAGCTTGCTGCAGCTTCTTATAAAGATCTTCTTTGTCCCAGCGCTGCAGATACTGTGGTTCTTTCTGGGTCAGATTTGCCTTCATCTTGAACCTGGTTTTGGGCAGATTCAGGGTATCCCGATAATCCATTGTCTCTCTCACGGATATTATTTATACATAAAAAAAGAACTGAAAGATTTTACTCTGAAAAGGAGAAGATGCAAGGGAAAAGGCTCGCTTATCTATACTGAAGGAGTCAAAACAAAAAATTGTAAAGAAAGACGGTCGTACAGTACGAGCCGGGGGAAAAAACAATGGAGCGTTTTATGCCAACACTTAAATAAAATCAATACAGCGGAGCCATTTCACAAATAATTAATATTGTATTGCATGACATAGCACACAGTGGCACTATATATTGGTCTCTATTTTAACTTTTGAGGATAGATCATGACTGCACAATCAGCAAAACAGAATATCAGCTTCCCTACCCTGCCCACTATTGATCAGGATCTACTTGACCGGGCCGGAGCTGAGGCAGCCCGGCAAAATGCACCGTATAAGCCGGGAGAGAAAAAGGCACTAGTTGATAAAATCAAACTACTGTTAACGCAGCAGGATGCAGTCCTGGTTGCCCATTATTATACATCCGATGCTCTCCAGCAGCTGGCGGAAGAGACAGGAGGGTACGTTGCCGATTCACTTGAGATGGCGCGGTTCGGCAATGAGCATCCGGCCTCAACCCTGATTGTTGCGGGTGTGCGTTTCATGGGAGAAACCGCCAAGATACTTAATCCGGAAAAAAGAGTATTGATGCCCGACCTGGACGCGACGTGCTCCCTGGACCTGGAATGTCCGGTAGAGCTCTTCAGTGATTTCTGTGATGCCCATCCGGACTATACCAGTGTTGTGTATGCCAATACCAGCGCTGCAGTAAAAGCAAGGGCTGACTGGGTGGTAACCTCCGGCATAGCCCTGCCGATTATAGAATATCTTGCAGGCAAAAATGAAAAAATTCTCTGGGCGCCGGATCGTCATCTTGGCTCGTATGTGCAGCGGCAGACAGGTGTGGAAATACTAATCTGGCCTGGAAGCTGTGTTATTCACGAGCTGTTCAAGGCCGACGGTATCCGCAGGCTGAAAAAACAATATCCGGATGCCCAGGTCCTGGTCCATCCTGAATCACCGTCCGATGTTGTAGATCTTGCAGATGTAGTCGGCTCCACCACCGGGCTGATCAAGGCCACCTTGAATCCGAAATTTAACGAGTTCATTGTCGCAACCGAGCCGGGCATATTTTATAAGATGAGGCAGGCCTCGCCTGACAAACTATTTCTTGAGGCCCCCACAGGCGGCCTGGGCGGCAGTTGTGAAAGTTGTCTTCGCTGTCCATGGATGGCAATGAACGGGCTGCGCAACTTGGCCCGGGTACTGGAGTCCGGTACCAATGAAATCACCATTGATGAAGAGATCCGGAAAAAGGCCTTGATCCCCATCCAGCGAATGTTGGATTTTGCTAAAAGCCATCAGCTTATCGTAAAGGACAAAGGAAAGGCCTGAAAAGAAGAAAAACTCCCTGCTGCCAGAAGCAAGGGGATTTTAAAACTCGATTCCCTTCTGTGCCTTGATGCCCTGTTTATACGGGTGTTTGATATCCCGCATTTCAGTTATCAGGTCGGCTGCCCGGCAAAGTTTTTCCCCTGCTCCCCTGCCGGTAACGACAATGTGCAGGGAGGGGTCGCGACCGGTGAGCACATCCACTATTTCCTGTTCATCAATCATCTTGTAGGTGGCGAGGTAGGTGAGTTCATCAAGCACCACCAGCTGGTGCCGATGTTCTGCAATGATTTTTTTTGCAAACTCCCAGCCCTCACGGGCAACAGCTATATCTTTTTCCAGGTCATCTGATTTCCAGGTAAAACCGCGCCCCATGACGTGAAAATCCAGCAAATCAGGAAATCGCTTTGCCGACTCAAGTTCACCGTATTTCCAGCTGCCCTTGATAAACTGGATAAAACAGACCTTTTGGCCATGACCAAGGGCACGAAAGGTCAATCCCAGGGCAGAGGTCGTTTTTCCTTTGCCGTTGCCGGTAAAGACCATCAACAACCCTTTGTCATTATCTGCCATTTGAACTTCCTGCACACTTGGTATTGAGAGAGGCTCCCTTCTGCGGCAATCCTTCGGAAACCGGCCTGCCGTGCTGGCGGACATACTCGTACAAAACAATGGAGGCTGCCACGCTGACGTTCAGGCTTTGCACATGTCCCCACTGGGGGATGGAAAGCCCCTGGATATCTGGAAACTCAATACGATCAAAGCTGAGGCCAAACTCCTCATGCCCCATGACAAAGGCAGTTTTTACAGCAAATCCATAATCACCGAGCAGGTTTGAACATCCGGGTTCCAGGGCAACAATGGTGTAGCCCTGCCGGGAGAGTACACGGTAACAGGCAGAAAAATCATCATGCACATGAAAAGTCACCCATCGGACCGACCCCTTGGCCGGGTCCGGATCAAAGGCACGAACCCCTACCAGGTGAACTTCACGGACACCAAAGGCATCGGCTGACCTGAAAATTTTACCGATATTAAAATCCGGTTTCAACCCGTCCAGCACCAGGATACACTCATGCAGGCCCGGTCCGGAGCTTGCCATGTTACGTCGCCTTGCCCGTTCAAAGCGGGACTCCATATCGAGTCGCTTGTTAAAAGGTCTTCTCATATTTCCTGTTTATCTCAGGTTGTTCTTTTTTTCTGCACGTTGTACTCTGTGGACTGGAAAAAGACAATATCAGAGATATGGGGAGGGACCACAGTGAAGGATACACCATCCTGCTGCCAGATATGCGGGGCTAAAAAAAAGACTACCAGGACAGCAGGCTATAAGGCCTGCGCTACCTGCCGCGTTATTATCAATAATATAAAAAATCATCCTGAAATCGTACAAAAACTCTGGCCGGAAATGCAGGATGAACCAATCCTGCCCAGACCCGATCAAAACATGAACCAGGAAGAGAAGGAACTGCCGGAAGTACTTGACGGCAAGCGCTACCGGGCCATCGACCGGGAACGCAACAAGTGGTATTTATCGGTGAGCGAAGTCGAGGGCCGGCCGGTAGAGGTCTTTGCCTCAACCGCCTTTGATCGTGATCATGAACTGCAATCCCGTATCTCCAACCTGACCACGATTACCAGGCTTATCTCTCTTATTCTCCGTCATATCTTTATCAATGAAACCCTGACACTGGAGAAATGCCTTAAACAGATCAAGCGCAGCTCGCGCCAGAAAAACGATCTTCCTGACATGCTCTATGGAGTTTTAAACCGCTACTCAGACATGTCCCGGGATGATATCAACCGGGACATGAAACGCTCTGCGTAGCTGCCGATGACCATAATGACCTGTTTCAGAAAAATAGCACTGATTCATTGCCTGCTGTTCGCAACTATTCTGGAACTATTCAGGTGGAGCCACCAAATTGGCATAACCACCGAGTTGTAACTGTTCAGGAGTGCTCCATATTGGTTCATTCGGGACTTCGAAGCATACTTGTGCTATTCGAGAAGGCCCAAATGGGACAAGATGGGGTACTCCTGAATAGTTACGAAACATTAATTACTGCAACTGACTTATGAGTGACTCCGAGTCGACCAGAAATAACAAACCTGACATGGCTGAACACGATAAAGCTGTAGCGCCCGACGACAGTGGCCTGGAGAATTCAGCTCAATCACTGGTTGACGGAGAAGGTGACTTCCGGGACGAATCCCTGGAAGAAATACTACTCCAGGAACTGCTGCAAAAAACCAGCCAGCTGCAAAAAACAGATGACGAACTAGCCGGTATCCGTCAGGAACTTGATATTACCCGGCAGATCATGGCCTGCCAGACCAGTGGCATTATCTTTATCGACAAGCAGCAGCATATTATCTATGCCAATAACCTGTTCTGCAGCATGGTAGGGCGTGACCTGCTAAACCTGAAAGAAAAAAAGTTTGATCAGTTTGTATTGTTATCGGAGTCCGGTCAAAACCTTGAAACCGCCATGCAAAAAGCCATGCACTGGGGAAGCTGGCGGGGTAAGGTCTTGCTCAGGGAAGATAACAACGGACAGTTACCCATGATCATGTCCCTCAACTACAGGGATAAAGATGGGGATGAAGGAGAAATAGACGGCTTTGCCTGCCGCTTTTCCCAAGAAAAAGCAAGACCTCAACCCGGCATACACTCGTCATCCCAACTCTCCTATGACGCCTTAACAGGTCTACCGGACAGGCCTTCTTTTCAGCATCATTTTTCTTTTTGTATCAGCCAGGCTAGAGTTAAACATTCCAACGTCGGCCTGCTCTTTATTGATCTTGATCATTTTAAACGTATCAACCGGATGCTGGGGCCAAGCGTTGGCGACGAGCTGCTATGCAGTGTTACAGCCCTGCTGAAGCAATGCGGAAATGCAGCGGGCGCCGACTTTGTAGCCCGTTTAAGCGGGGATGAATTTGCCATCATTTTGCCGCCACCGACCAATGCCCGCCTGGCCGAGGAACTTGCTGAAAAAATTCTGCTGAAATTCCAACAGCCTGTGACGATCAAAGCCCGTGATATCTTTGTTACACCGAGCATCGGTATCAGCCTGTATCCGGGTGACGGAGAAAATCCGCCCGAACTGTTGCGCAATGCGGATACTGCCATGGAAATGGCAAAGGCCAGAGGTGGCAATACCCATTGTCACTGGCACAGTGATATGGATACCCAGGCCGTCCAGAACCTGCACCTGGAAAACGACCTGCGCAAAGCCGTTGCCAACGGTGAACTGTTTAATCATTACCAACCGCAGATCGACCTGACAAACGGAGTAATTGTCGGCATGGAGGCCCTGGCACGCTGGGAACATCCCGTGCACGGCAACATTTCACCGGTCATTTTCATCCCCATCGCCGAAAACACAGGGCTCATTGAAGAACTTGGGCTTGATCTTGTGCGACTGGCATGTCAGGAGGGACGAAAATGGCTGAATATGGGATTTAAGAATTTTACCATGGCCGTCAACCTTTCCGGCAGCCTGCTGCGCCGCAATGACCTGTTTGAACAGATCATGGACTGCCTCGAAAGTACTGGATTTCCAGCGACCTCACTTGAGGTGGAATTCACGGAGAGCGTGCTCATTGAAAACATGGACAACACCATTGAACTGATCAACAAGTGCCGCCAGGAAGGAATCATGATGGCCATTGATGATTTCGGCACTGGCTACTCATCGCTGAGTTATCTGCAGCGTTTTGCCGTAGACAAGATTAAAATCGATCGCTCTTTTATCATGGACGTAACCACCAATGCCAGTGATGCAGCCATTACCATGGCCATCATTGCCATTGCCAAAAAGCTCAACTTCCAGGTCCTGGCAGAAGGAGTGGAGACCGAGGAACAACTTTTTTTCCTGCAGGAAAATCAGTGCGATGAATGCCAGGGCTTCTTATTCAGCAGACCAATCACACCCGAGCAGATGACCAATCTTCTCCTGCGCGACTCCAGCATTGCCCTGAAACACAGACGAATAATTGATAAATTCTATTCGATTAAGGCCCAAAACGACTGAAACGAAAACATTTACCGGTTCTATTCCTTAAAAAGATTCAGATAGTTTTCATAGCCCTCTTCCAGCAGTTTGTCCTTTGGAATAAATCTGAGAGCTGCAGAATTTATGCAGTAACGCAGCCCAGTGGGTGCCGGTCCATCGTCAAATACATGTCCTAAATGGGAATCTCCATGTTGGCTCCGCACCTCAGTCCGGACTGTAAAAAAACTGCGATCCTTGCGCTCAACAATATTGCCGCCACCCACAGGACGGGTGAAACTGGGCCAACCGGTTCCGGATTTGAATTTGTCCGTGGAAGAAAAGAGCGGTTCCCCGGAAACGATATCAACGTACAGCCCTTCTTTTTTATTATTCCAGTATTCGTTATTAAAGGGCGGTTCTGTGCCTTCCTTTTGAGTTACCTTGTACTGCAGGGGTGAGAGCTGTTCTTTAATTTCTCCTTCACTTGGCCGCAAATATTTTTTCTCAGCAGCAGATTCCCCGACCGCATTCCCCTGCCAGGTCTCCTTGAGAAATCCAGACCGGCCTGAACCGGCCTTGTACGCGGAATAATGGATGACATTTTTTTTATAATAATCCTGGTGGTACTCTTCTGCCCTGTAAAATTTATCTACCGGCAGGATAGCGGTAATCACCGGTTTATCAAAAATATTCGAAGCATCCAGGGCCTTTTTTGATTCTTCGACCTGCTCCTTCTGCTCTTCATCGTGATAAAAAATTGCTGTAAAGTACTGAGTGCCACGATCGGCAAACTGGCCGCCGTCATCGGTGGGGTCTACCTGGTGCCAGAAGACATCAAGTAACTGTTTGTAAGTGACCTTTTCCGGATCATAGGTTACCTGCACTGCTTCATAATGGCCGGTAGTACCGGAGGTAACCTGCTCATAGGTAGGATTTTCGACATGTCCGCCGCTATACCCTGCCACGGCATTAATGACTCCCTCCGTATTTTCAAATGGTGGTTCCATACACCAGAAACAGCCGCCGGCAAAGGTAGCTGTTTTATAACGGTCGGCAGCAACACCATTAGTTGCAAACAACAGCAGACCGGCAAACATGAATAAAAATATAGTTGTTGGCATACGATTCTCCCTCATCTTATTAATCATTATTATCATATTGTAGTTACTGCTAATGATTTAGCAAGTATGATTTGGACAAATTAATTTCAGGATGGTGTTCTGCTGATAGACCGTAGATACACAAGCCAGATTGTTCCTGGAAGCAGAAATAGCAACGCCAGGACCATGACTATTGCCCGGGGATCGCCACCCATGTCAAGAGCATGGCCGGTGACCCAGGTGGAAAGGCTGAGCACCAGGGTAAGCAGCCCCATTTCGGCTGCAAACACTCGACCCCGAAACCTGTCCTCCACGCGACGATGAAGCAGGGTTGTACTGAAAACCCACTGGATGGCCCCACCGATATGGCCGGCAAAAACACAGATGGCAGCAACATAAATAGTAGGAGACTGACTGAACAGCAAATAGGATATTGAAGAAATAAAAAAAGCTGCTCCAATGGCCCGGCGCATGGGAGCAACACCGTCACCAAACAGACGCCAGGCAACTATGGGTCCGACTGCAGCGCCAAGACCACGCATGGAAAAGAGAACACCGCTCAAACCGCCCTGCCCGTTTTCAGAAAAAATCTGTTCACCGAATACTGTAAGCATAACCAGGATTCCACCTGACAGGGCCCAACCGCTCTTAACCATTAACAGGGCTCCGACCCGGGGATGCCCCTTCACGTAACAGGCCCCTTCAAGCAGATCACCCCAGCCGGTAATCCGGCCAATAGAAAAACCGGTTTGCTTTTTTAGTACCTGTGCCGGCAGAGCAACCGAAAGCATGATGCCTGCTGAAACAACAAAGGTAAAACTGTCCACCATGATTGCTGTCTGCCAGCCAAACACTGCAGAGACAAAGCCGCCCATAGCCGCACCAACTGCAAGCATGATTGACCAGGATGATCCGGAGAGGCCGTTTGCCGTACTGAGTTCTTCCCTGCTGCAGATATTAGGAACCGATGCCTGGCGTGCAGGATGGGCAAAGGTCCAGATGGATTCCTGGACAAAGGCAAGTAGGTAGACCAGCCAGACATGTTCTACGTCACGGACCAGCAGATAGCCAAGCACCACCACAACCCGCATCAGATCACAGGTTATGAGAATAGTCTTGCGGCTGAATCGGTCGGCAACAACTCCTGCCATGGGACCCAGGATTGTAGTGGGCAAAAACTTGGCAATCAGAAACCAGCTCACAGCCCGGCCGGAACCGGTCAGTTCGGTCAATAGAACAAAAATAGCAATGTAGTTAAACCAGTCACCAATCTGACTGATTACCCCTGACAACCAAAAACGACGATAGTTGACATTGGTCTTGAGCAGATATAAATATGATGAAAAATGGCCGGCTGAGCGCGGCGCATCATCTTGATTTAAATTATCTTCATAATCCATGCCATTAGAGTACAAGTCTCATATTTTACATTAAACATTATCATTCGTTCCTTCAACCAAATTGATTGACGATAACCATCAGGTTACAACACATGGTCCTCACAGCCTATCTGAAAATAAATTGACTCACTGCTACATGCTGTGTAAATAAAAAGGTTTAATTTTACTGACCTTCATCCTGCCGTACCATCTTTTTGGTCGGCAGATTTTATTCTCATATTCCCATGGAGATCCATAATGGGACAGACCATCGCTGAAAAAATATTTGCCGCGCACCTGCGTGACAGCCCGACACCTGACAACATGGTCCTTGATATTGATGTCATCATGTGCCACGAAATCACCACTCCCATCGCCATCATGGACCTGATGGATAAGGGAATGGACCGGGTATTTGACCCATCCAGGATAAAGGCGGTCATCGACCATGTCACCCCGCCCAAGGACTCGAAAACTGCGACCCAGGCAAAGATCATGCGCGAATGGGCCAGGCGGCATAAAATCAAGGATTTTTTTGATATCGGTCGAAACGGTGTCTGCCATGCCCTGTTTCCGGAAAAAGGCTTTATCAGACCCGGCTACACCGTGATCA
>Ga0209013_10005910_pt1 | contig 10458 bp, 12 predicted proteins | sample Cruoilmetagenom2_FD_187291 | JGI IMG/M metagenome (GOLD analysis project Ga0209013, IMG submission 187291) | Oil polluted marine microbial communities from Coal Oil Point, Santa Barbara, California, USA - Sample 2 (SPAdes) (version 2) | ecosystem: Environmental > Aquatic > Marine > Oil seeps ...
TCAATATTTGGGTCCGACGTAGGGTGGGCCTTGGCCCACCTTCAGATTCGCTGCCGGTGGACTCAGGATGACACCCATGGGAGTTTTGCAGGAGGCTGAGTTGAGAGTTAAGAGTTAAGGTCCAACCCCCCAGGGTATTGACACCCTAAACTCTAAACTCTGACTCATTCGGGAACGCGTGAGGTGACTGAGACGGTGAACTATTTCCCTTGTCATTCCGAGCGAGCGGAGGCCCGAAGGGCCGGAGCGAGTCGAGGCAATATGGAATGGCTCCGGAAATGATTGGAGTTCCCACAGGCTCGTCCTGAGCGAGCGAAGCGAGTCGAATAGATCCCTCCGCTCGGTCGCTTCGCTCCCTCGGTCGGGATGACAACAGCAAGTCGCGCCCTTTAACTCTCAACCCTTGACCGGGCCACATCGATAAGGGCACGGGTGTACGGGTGCTGGGGACGCTCGAGGATGTGCGCAGTCGGCCCATCCTCGACGATGGTGCCGTGGTGCATGACCGCAACCCTTTCGCAGACCTCGCGGACCACATCGAGGTCGTGTGAGATCAGGACGACAGCAATCTCGTGTTGCTGTCGCAGCTCGGAAATTAGATCGAGGATCTGAGCCTGTACCGATACGTCGAGGGAGGAGACCGGTTCGTCGAGGATCAACAGTTGCGGTTTGGTCGCGAGGGCTCGGGCGATGGCGATACGCTGCCGTTCGCCACCCGAGAATTCCGACGGGTGCCGATCCGCAGCGGCCGCCGGCAGACCCACCTGATCGAGAAGGTCGGCGACGCGTTTTCGACGTTCGGCAAAACCGCCGATGGCATGGGCTACGAGAGGCTCGGCGATGATGGTGCCGATTCGGAGGCACGGATCGAGGGATAGGCTCGGATCCTGGAACACGGCCTGGAATCTCTGTCGCAGGGGACGCACCCGAGACTCGGGCCATTTGCTGATCGGGTGGCCCTCGAAATGGACGACCCCACGGTCGGGACGTTCGAGAGCAAGAAGGAGCCGGGCGAGGGTCGATTTGCCGGCGCCGGACCCGCCGACGATGCCGAGAGTTTCGACTGGATCGAGTTGAAAGCTGACGCCGGTCACCGCCTCAACCGTGGATGGACCAGCTCCACGCGTTCCTCGTCGCCGGTAGGAACGGTGGAGATCCTTGGCGACCATCAGCGGGCTAGCCGTCGACATGGTTTCCTTCCTCAGCGGGCAACTCTGCCTTTCGGCCCGGCGCCGAGGCGAGCAGCATCCTGGTGTAAGGATGGCGGGGCGAGGAGAACACTGCGTCTGTCGGACCCTCCTCAACGATGCGCCCCTCGAACATGACGGCTACCCGGTCGACAACGCCTTCAACAACAACGAGATCGTGACTGATCAGGAGGAGGCCCATGCCGCCATCGTCGACCAGGCGGTCGAGGAGCCCAATGACCTGCGCCTGGGTCAACAAATCGAGCGCTGAGGTCGGTTCGTCGGCGATCAGGATACGTGGTCTTCCGGCGAGAGCCAGAGCAAGCATGACCCGCTGCGCCTGGCCGCCCGAGAGCTCGTGGGGATAGGCGCGGGCGATTTCCTCGGGCGCCTCCAACGCGGCATCGGAGAGTAACGAGAGCGCCTCTCGATGTGCCTCTCTTTGCCGAAGATCGCGGTGGACGGCAGCCGCTTCCTTTACCTGGAACCCAACGGTGTAGACCGGGTTCAGGGCCTCTGCGGCTTCCTGCAGGATGATCCCGATCTCGCCGCCACGTAGTTGATTGAGGCTGGCACCCGACATCATCGCGATATCGGTGCCGGCCACAGACACCGACCCTCCCGTCACTCGGCCCGGTTCGGGGACCAGGCCGAGACAGGCGAGCGCGGTGAGACTCTTGCCGCTTCCCGATTCGCCGACCAGGCCGACTCGCTCACCGGCGCCTATCGCCAAGGTCACTCCATCGACCACATTCCTCCAACCGTTGTCCGATGTTGGAAAGCCGATGCTCAGCTCTTCGATCTCGATCAACAGTTCAGGGCTCATGGCGGTAATGTTCCACGGTCGATTCCTCGGATTCGAGCGAGGCGTAAAGGGTGGTGCGCTCGGGTGGCCGGCCCCAGCAGTGGAGCACCGAGTCGGCCGGGTCGAGCTCGCCGTTGCCCTCGTCTCCGAGGAGCACCCACCAATGTTCGCCCTCGACCAGCAGATCGCCGGGACGCACATCGCTCTCCCAGCGGAGAATCCGGCCCCTGCGAAGTACGCTTTCGGGCGTCATTGTCAGCGTACCGAGAGCGGTCAACGAGTCCGCTTCGATATCCGGCCTGCCCGACACCGCGACTGCCGCCAGGGTGCGGGAGGAGATTACAATCCGCTCCGAAACCAGATCGGTGAACGACATCTGAAAGGCGGGGACAGTGATTTCGTTCCAGTCGCCGGTTTCGCTGCGCGGTTCGAATCCGGGAAGACCGAAGAGCTCGCCGACCGAAGAGCTGATCGCTTCACCGAAATCGCCGGGCCGGAAAACGGCGGGGAAATCTGGTTTGAGGATGGCTTCTATCCCGGGCGTGCTCATGACCTGCAACGGGCGAAGGTCGCTGTCGGTTTCGACGACCTCGACTCGGGCATAGAGCCGGACGGTGCCAGCTCCGTCCGGCGCCGTCGTTGACTGCTGACCGATGTGGTCGTCGTTGTGGGTCTCCGGGAGGCGCTCGGCCCGCAAGCTCCGTCCCATCTCTGGCGCGAGAAAGGTGCGGTACCTCAACCGATCGCCGGCGTTCTCAGCGTTCAGGGTGCCGCCGAGGTTGGTGCTCTCGACCGAGAACCAGAAGACACGCACGGCGCGACCCGTCTCGGGCCAGGCTCCGGTCTTCTCGTTATCCAACTCGTTTCCTTCGATCGCCAACCGTTCGACTGGTGCCAACCATCGACCGGGTTTTCCACGGCGACCGAACCGCAGGGCTACGGCCGCCTCGACGATCTCGCTCGCCTGAACGTGCCGTCGGCCTTCCCGAAAAACCGGGTCGGAAGCGGTAGCGGTGACCACCCTTGCTTCCATCAGCACCGGTCGCCGGATCTCTCGGATGTATTCGACGAGAAAGGGGATCGCTATGAGCGCAACAAGGGCCGAAAAAATTGCGATTGGGAGCTTGGATTCAGAGGCCATTGCCCGATTGTAACGTGAACGTTGGAATCCGGCCGTTAGCGCGTTGCTGGACGGTCCTCGGTGGGTGGCCCGGCGATCGTGCGCAGCGCTTCAGCGTAGGCGACGGTTTCCGCCTGCCATTCATCCTTTTGGTCCTGAGGCACCAGTGGTGTTGCCAGTCGTCGACCGATGAGACGGAGCTTTCCTCCCAGTCGCAGGGCGCGTTCGGACTGCCGGGCAGCGCCGCTCCCACTGCGTTTGTTGGCGAACCTCAGGAGGTCGGTCCACATGAGCTCTTCGTTCGAGGAATTCGCAGCGCCATCTGTGGATGTGGCGCCACTGGCAGGGTGCACCGCCGTGAACTCCGGGATGATCTCGATAGCCCAACCGCCATCCGAGGCGCTGACACAAAGGTCGATGTATTGGCCGCGGAGGCGGTAACCGAGGTCGAAGGGTCCGATTTCTTCCCATAACGATCGCCGGACGGCGATCGCGGCGCCGGAAACCCAGTCGACGTGGCGTCTCCGCAGAACCGAGTGTGAGCGCAGCCATTTCCAAACCCTCGATCGCTCCAAAACGGACGGGAGGCCGGAGGCGAAAGCAAAGCACCACAGGGAGCCGGGCAGGCGGCCGCCGCTCCACTGATGACCGCCGCCCGGGTGACGGAGCGCGGCTCCAGCCATGCCGAGATCGTCCTTGGCTTCAAACGCGTTGATGATCGCGCCGATAGCAGAGGGGTCCACCTCGGTGTCGTTGTCAAGCAGTAGTAGTACATCGCCGGATGCGCGGGACAGGCCGTGGTTGGCGGCAGCGGCAAAGCCGCGTTTCGAGGGCAGACGAACAACGATGTGGCGGGGGTACTTTCTCAGCACCGAGTGGGCGGTGTTGTCGTCGCTGCCGTCATCGACGACGATGACCTCGTCGGGTTGCGGTTTGCACAACCACAGTGCGGCCAGGCACCGCAGCGTGCGCTCACGGCTCTTGTATGTGGGTATGACCACTGAGATGGGAAGCTTCGTTTCCATAGCGTGCACTCATGGTACCAAGGGTTTTGGCCTCTAAAAGCGTTGAGGATGAGTTTTGTGGTATTTGTCACAAAGAGGGTTCATTGCCCGCGGTGGTGGGCTGGGCTGTGGTACTGACACAAAACGACCCCGGCGATGCCGCCGGGGTCGTCGGTTCTAAGAGATCGACCGATCAATAATCTCCTCCGTCGCCGAAGGAACCTGCCTTGTTGCGCGCTTTCATCTTGTCGAGGATGGCCGCGATAATGAAGTAAACGCCGAGCAGGAAGACCGGGACCGGCCACCAATCGTAGATCCAGTCCATGTCAAAGAGGTCGAGCTTGTCGGCCAGGACGACACCGGCGACCACCGCGAGGAAGACACCGAACATCAGACGACCGTGATTGTCGGCACGTGGCATCTTTGCCTCCTCGTCCTCTGCGCGCATGTTAAAGAACTGCGCTTCGCGGTAGGCATCAAAAATCGAGAAGAAATAGACGAAGGCGATGAGGAACGAGAACGGCCAGAAGCCGTTGATGATCATGAAGATGCCGACCGCGATGGTGGCCCAGATCATGAATGCTCGTTCGTATGCCCACAGGTAGAGGTGGCCCAGACCCGGCAGGAGAATCGACAGAACCGCGGCCAGAGGCGGCGACTTCGGCGGGCGCGGCCCGGGATCGTAGTCCGGCAGCGGCGCGCGCTCTGCAGGTGAAGGTGCCGGCGCCGGTGATTCTTCGCCGGGTGGTGGCGGTAGCGGCGGAGTCGGCTTCTGCGGAGCTTCGGCCGCGTTGTTCTCCGGTGCGTCGTTGTTCTTATCGTTCATGAGGTCACTCCTTGCTCTGCAGCATTGCTGTCGTTCTTTGATTCGTCTTCTTTATCGTCCTTGGTCACCAAATCGCGCACGGCCTCGACCTTGCGCTCGCCCCACTTCCAAACCCGCCACAACATGATGCGGGCCTCTCCACGTCCCGATTCGGCGACGCCGCTGACCTCGGTGCTCACCGCTTCCGCTACCCGGCCGACCGCTTCGCCCGCACCGCTGCGGGCGAGGGTCACGGGGTTGCCGATGACCAGCGATGTCAGCACCGCGAGGAAGTACGCAGCCGCAGTCGCCATCCGCCGATTCAAGAGTGGACGTGCTTCGGGTCGCTTCTCTCGCGCCGCGATACACCGTTTGAGGAGGTACTGCGAGGGTTCCATCGCATCGCTCACCTGATGAATCAGGGTCAGGTCCTGCCAGGTGCGTCGACACGACGGGCACGCCTCGAGGTGGGTCAGGAGCCGTTCCAGGTTGTGCTGCGAAATCTCGCGGTCCACCGCCTGGAAGAGCAGACCCAGCCACCTCGTACACGGCGACGACGCCAGATCCGACAGCAGGTGGTCTGGTGGATCGAGCCCGTCGAGCGCCGATCCTGCATCGACGATGCTTTCCAGGGTCTCCAGGATTCCGGCACAGTCCTCACACTCGGCGAGGTGCTCGCGCACCGTGGTCGCCTGCTCCTCCTCCAGCTCGCCCTCGAGGTAGAGGCTGAGAAGGTCGCGGATGTCGGTGCACCCGGACATCATGCGCTCCCCTCGGCCACGCTGCCCGCAGGGGGCACGGCGCGGATCTGGACGCGGCGGCGTACCGAGGTCGCGAGCTCGAGACGAGCCCGGTTGAGACGCGACTTGACGGTGCCGAGCGGCAACTCGGTGGCCTCGGCCATCTCCTGGTAGGACATGCCGGCGAAATCGCGCATCAGAACGAGGGTCGCGAGCTCTTCAGAGATCTGCCGCAGGCTGGTGGCGATCAAACGAAGGCGCTGCCTGCGCTCGGTCTGCTCATGCGGATCATCGGCGGCCGGGAGGCGATCGATGATCTCGGGGTCGAGCCACGCGGCTTCGCGTTCGCGCCGGCTCCGGCGGTAGGTGTCGATGATCAGGTTCTTGGCCACCCGCCAGGCCCATGCCATGAAGTTGGAGCCAGCCTTGTACCGGTGGAGATTCTCCCAGAGCTTGAAGTAGACCTCCTGGCAGAGTTCCTCGGCCTCGGCGGCGGAGGGGGCGTAGCTGGCGCAGAGACGATAAATGGGGCGCAAGGTGGTGCTCACCAGCGCGCTCCATGCGTCCTCGTCGCCCTCGCGACAACGCTCGACCGTGACTTCCAGTTCAGCCATATCCATTCTCACCCCCTACAAACGGAGAGAGAGGGACAAAAGTTCGCGATTTTCGACCGGAACGTCATGTGGGAATGATACGCCACCCCAATGGCGTTGAGTCAGGCGGACGGAGGAAAGTTGAGCGATTTCGCCTGGCCGACCGGAAGCATCGAGGATCGAGTAGCCTTTGCCATCGAGGAAGTGCGCCCCGCGATCAAGGCCGATGGCGGCGACGTGTCCCTTCAAAGCATTGAAGGATCGACGGTCAGGGTGCGACTGATGGGAGCCTGCCGCACATGCGCGATGGCCCAATCGACTCTGACTGATTTCGTTGCCGAACGGATCAAGCTCTACGCCCCTGAAATCACAGACGTCATTGCTGAGTAACAAAAAACCCACCCAAGAGGGTGGGTGGGAACTCAAAACTTAAAACTCAAAACTTCTATAGGCCGCCTTACGCCTGCTTCGTGTCCTGTCGGCAGCCCGGGCACCGCCCACTGAACACCACCGTCTGTTCCTCCACCTCACAGCCGACAAGGTCCTTCATGGTGCGCCAGTCGATCTTCTTGACGTCGCGCACGTCTATGATCTGATCGCAGCCTGAGCAGATGAAGTGGGCGTGTTTGGAAATATCTGCGTCGAAATGGGCACGGCGGTCGTTGCCGTAGATCTCTCGTACGAGGCCCTCTTCTTTGAGCACGCCGAGGTTGCGATAGACGGTACCGAGAGAGACCTTGGGCAGCTGGCGTCGGACTTTCTCGAAGATCCAATCCGCGGTGGGGTGGGAGTGGGTATTCTTGATCGTCTCGTACACAACTCGCCGCTGCTTCGTTTCGCGGGTTCGCGGACGTTCTTTCATGGATCCCCCAATATGCAGTCGCAAAGCACCCTCTTGAGAATAATTACCATAACGGAATCGCCGAGTCGAGGGTAGTAACTGTTATCGCTGCGAAATATCCGGTATTCCGGACGTCAAATCGTGTTATTCTGCGAGCAGTTCCCGCCCACGCATGGGGTCAAAACCCCATGGAGAATCACATGACACAGTGCATTCGCGAGATGGAGCCGTCGCAACGGCCGCGCGAGCGTCTGCTCGAGTTCGGTGCCAGGTCACTTTCTGACGCCGAGCTTTTGGCCGTGCTGATCCGCACCGGAAGGCGGGGCCGCAACGCAGTCGTCGAGGCCCACAGCCTGCTCGCCGACGCCGGGGGCCTCGCCGGGGTCGCTCGCCTCGATTTCCGAGAGCTGGCGGCGCGACCCGGGCTCGGGCCGGCCAAGGTGGCCTCGCTCTTGGCGGCGATTGAGCTCGGTCAGAGATTTGCAAAGGCTGAGATGCAGACCGCCGAAAAGCTCGATCAGCCGCAGATCGCAGGGGAATTCCTGGTCAGCAGGCTGCAGCAGGAAAGCCGCGAGGTCTTCGGATTCGTGAGCCTGGATGGGCGCCACCGTTTCCTGGCCATCCGCGAGCTCACCCTCGGCACCCGCACCCAGGCTCCGGTCGACGGGGCCGAGCTCTTTCGGCTGGCGCTGCTCGACCGGGCGAGCGGCGTGCTCCTCTTCCACAATCACCCGTCCGGGAGTCTCGAGCCGAGCCGGGATGACCTCGACCTCACCCGGCGGTTGGTCATGGGCGGCCAGCTTGTGGGGGTGTCGGTGCACGACCACCTGATCATCGCCTCGGGCCGTTGGTTGTCCCTGCGCTCGGCGCGCGCGGAGATCTTCTCGAGTTGAACCGAGAGGAGAACCCTCAGTTCGACAGGGAAATCCGTAGGGACAGGGTCTACTTGTCCCGGCGTAGCTGGAGGCGAAGCCGGATCCCCGCCCGTGCAACCTTGACAGCCAGGTCCCGAGAGGGGAGGATGCACACGCCCGGAGGGGCGCAACTGCAATGGAGGCAACAACATGAAACGCTTTCTCATTCTCAGCATGGCATTGATTGCGATGGCAGCCGCACCGGTGATGGCCGGTGACTCCGAGTCCTACGGCGATGGCGTGACCCTCGACGAGGCTGTGGCGATCGATGTCCTGCTCGAGAACCCCAACGACTACGTGGGTCGGAAGATCCGCGTGGATGGTGTCATCACCGCCGTGTGTAAGAAGCGGGGATGCTGGATGCAGGTCACGGACCAGGAGAGCGGAAACGGCGTCCGCATCAAGGTCGACGACGGCGTGATCGTCTTTCCCTACACGTCCATGGGTCATAACGCGCAGGCCGAGGGTGTGTTCGAGGCCATCAAACTGACGCCGGAACAGATCGAGGCCCGCGCAGAGGCAGCGCTCAACCACGAGCCGGGTGCGACCTGCGACAAAGAAGGTCCGAAGATCTCCACGGCCGGTGCCGGATGCGATGCGCCGGCCATCGACGAGTACGTTTATATGATTCGGGGCACGGGAGCGGTCATCAAGGGCTGAATTGTTGACCCGCACATCTCGCCGGCTTTCTGCTGCGGCCGTCGATACACCGCACCCAGCGGCCTTTTCTCGCCTCGGGGTGCTCCACGTACGATCGAGTACGAGTCCGCGCCCCTCAGATCGAAAAAACCACTGGGCACGGCACCTCGTCGCCCTCGCGACGAAAGCCGGCGAGATGTGCGGGTCATGAAACTCCGCAGGCTGATCATCGCGACGCATCGCGATATCGGCTATTTCTTCGCCGGTCTCACCGTGCTCTACGCCATCTCAGGCGTGGCTGTGAACCACATCGACGATTGGAACCCCAATTATGTGATCAGGCGGGAGGCCGTGGAGGTCGGCGTGCTGCCCTTCGGCGAACCGTCGGAGCTCGCCGCCGAGGTGCTGGGTCGCATGGGCATCACCGAAGAGCCGAGGTCGGTGGTTCGCATGAACCGGGAAGAGCTGAAGGTGTTCCTCGAAAAAAGGACCTTGACGGTCACCCTGCCCGGAGGGCACGTCGTCGACGAGCACGTCCGGCGACGCTTCGCCTTCTTCGAGGTCAACTTCCTCCACCTCAACACCGGCAAGGGCTTTTGGACGTGGTTCGCCGACATCTATGCGGTCGGCCTGCTGGTGCTTGCCTGCACCGGAATTTTCATTATCCCGGGCAAGAAGGGCCTCGGTGGCCGCGGGCGATGGCTCCTCATCGCCGGTCTCGCGATTCCGATCGTCTATTTAATTATTGTCGTCTGGCTTTGAGCACGGGCGGGGGTAAACCCCGCCCCTACATAGCGATAGCGAAGATGTTCTCGTAGGGGAGGGGTTTATCCCCTCCCTTTTGCGAGCTCTCTGGCTTTTCCGGATGACCGAATCGCAGAACCTCTGTATCATTGTGCGAGATACCCACCCAGGATGACGATGAGGCTGTGATTGGTGGCGTTCGTGCGGTCAACAATCGATCTGGTGCGTGATTCGACGTTTCAACGGGGACCCGGCTGATGGCGGACGAGAACCTCCTCCAGTCCTGGAAAGAGATCGCGGCCTACCTCGGCCGCTCCGAGCGGACCTGCAGGCGGTGGGAAACAGAGTCCGGGCTTCCCATCCACCGGATGGACGGATCGGTGCGGGGCAGTGTCTTCGCCTACAAGAGTGAGCTCGATCGGTGGATGGACGAGATCCTGCACGAAGAGGAAGCACCTCCGTCCATAACATCACGTCTCCGTTCCACGAAGAACCTGATCATCATTTCGGTCCTCGCTGCGATTTTCGTCGTTGCCGTCGCGATGGTGCTACTGAGGATTGGGCGTTCCAAGCCGGAGAGGGCGTCAACATCCGCCAACCCTACATTGGCGATCCTTCCCTTCACGAACAACACGGGTGACGAAGATCTCGATTTCTGGGAAAACGCCCTGGCGGATCTCCTGGTCAGCGATCTCTCGCAGTCCAGGTACCTGACGGTTCTGCCGCAGGACAGGGTCTTTTTCGTCCTCCGGGACCTCGACCTGCTCGATGCCGGGGTCGGTGACGCGATCGATCTCGAAAAAGTCGCTTCGCGGGCACAGGTCGAGAACATCGTTGTCGGGAACTTCATCAAGGCCGGGCAGCGGTTCCGCATCAGCGCCACCGTCCGCCACATACCATCTGGCGAGGGGGTCGTTCTACCGAGTGTGGAGGTGAGGAGCGAAGAAGAGATCCTCCTCAAGATCGATAAGCTCTCGACAGGGATCAAAAACCAACTCCTGCCGCCTGTCGGCTCCACCCGCCGCGATATCGAACCCGATACGCGCAGCATCACGACCTCGTCCCT
>Ga0209013_10005911_pt1 | contig 10458 bp, 11 predicted proteins | sample Cruoilmetagenom2_FD_187291 | JGI IMG/M metagenome (GOLD analysis project Ga0209013, IMG submission 187291) | Oil polluted marine microbial communities from Coal Oil Point, Santa Barbara, California, USA - Sample 2 (SPAdes) (version 2) | ecosystem: Environmental > Aquatic > Marine > Oil seeps ...
CATCCCCAGGGTAGCGACCTGTATTGATGCCTGGTATGTCGGTGGGCTCGATGCAGCCCGAAGTGCCCCGGCCGAAGATCTTGCTCGTTGCCTGAAAGCTGGCCAGGCAGAAAATATCAGCCAATTCAATCGTATAGAGGCAGCATGGCAGGCAGCAATAACGAATGCAGTCAAAGGTGACAGAATAGTGGTTTTTGGTTCATTCCATACGGTAGGTGCTATAATTTGCGCTCTTCAGAGACCCTGAATGCAGCATTTACACAATTGAGTATGGCAGCAACTGCAAAACCCAACATGATTAACTATGACCCGCGTACCAGGCTGGTCGGTGCAGTCGTGCTCGTTGTCATAGCTATTATTTTTCTGCCCATGTTATTTGGTACTTCTGACAAAGCATCAGATGATGATAGAAAGACCGGAAATTCCGTTGTAATGGAAATTACCAGTGAAGGGAAAAAGGTGTTTGTGTCACGTATAGCACCCATTGAAGATGTTCCTGTCGCTGATGCGACTGCTTTGGGTTTGACCAATCCGGATAAACAGAAATCAAAAAGCAAGACCGCTGCAGTCGCTGAGAAAAAGAAACCGCAAAAGATAAAAACGGCGCCGAAAAAGGAAGTTAAACCTGCCGAATCAGCATCGAAGAACTCTGGCCAGAGCAGTCAGTCTGCCCTGATACGGCCCATGTATGTTGCTCCCTCAAAGACATCGGAAACTGGCAAAAAGAAAACCACTGCACCTGCAGCGACAGCGAGTGCAAAGAAAACCACACCACCTGTAACGAGCAGTAAGAAAACCGCTGCACCTGCTACAAGTAGCTGGATAGTGCAGGTGGGAAGCTACTCGAAAAAAGCAAATGCCGACAATGCTGCAGGCAAGCTGCGTACAAAAGGTTACACTGTGCATACTACCCCTATCAAAACAAGCAAGGGTACTGTAACTCGCGTCTGGCTGGGACCATTTAAAGACCGTAAGCGAGCGGACAAGATTCAGGCGTCAGTGAAGCGTAGCACTGGTATGAGTGCTATCATCAAGACCGTTAAAAACTGATATTACCCACTGTCAATTCGATTATCCGGATCGGGCTAAATCCATGGAATTGAATCTGTTTGATGTCGCGATAATTGCAGTCATTCTGCTGTCTGCAATTATCGGCCTGTTTCGAGGGCTGGTGCGCGAAGTCCTGTCGCTGCTTGGTTGGATTATTGCGATATGGGTCGCCTGGGTCTATGCGCCACAAATCTCAAATTTATTTGCTTCATTTATTACTTCACCAGATGTTCAGAAAGCTGCGGCCTTTATCACGCTGTTTCTCGTCACTCTTGTTCTGATAGCAATACTTGCTCATTTTATTTGCAAAGTTATCAGTGCTTCGGCGCTCAAGGCAACAGACCGCACACTGGGTATGGTGTTTGGCACTTTGCGTGGCATCCTGCTGGTAGCTGTTGTCGCCATCCTCATTCAGTCCTCACCATTCGCTAAAGAAAGCTGGTGGCTAGGATCGGCACTGAAAGGATATTTTATTCAAATTGCATGGGCGGTAATAGCTGTACTGCCTCCAGAAGTAGCACAGTTCTTCGGTCAGAAAAAAATATGAGGAGCCTCTTTATATGATCAGCCCTGTTATCTGTTCAGGAGGAGTGTAGGTCAATGTGCGGCATCATAGGTATCTACGCTCAGGAGCCTGTTAACCAAGCCTTGTATGATGGCCTGACCGTTTTGCAGCATCGTGGTCAAGATGCTGCAGGTATTGCTACCAGTGACGGCCACAGTGTAAACATGCGCAAGGACAGCGGCCTGGTTCGTGATGTCTTTCATACCCGTCATATGCTGGATCTGGAAGGGCATTTAGGAATTGGTCACGTGCGTTATCCAACAGCCGGTTGCGAATCCAGTACTGAAGCACAGCCTTTCTATGTCAATTCTCCCTTCGGTATTGCTCTTGCTCACAACGGCAATCTGACCAATTGTTTCGAATTGCAGAAAGAACTGTTTAAAACCGACCTGCGTCACCTGAACACGAATTCGGACAGTGAAGTGCTAACGAATGTGCTTGCGCATGAACTGAACAAGGTCGCCAGCCTGCACATGACTCCGGATGAGATATTTACCGCGGTCAAGGCAGTGCATGCTCGTGTCAAGGGCGCCTACGCCGTTGTCGCGATGATCGTGGGGCAGGGAATATTAGCGTTCAGGGACCCTTGCGGCATACGTCCAATGGTGTACGGCAAGCGGCAGAATGCACGCGGACCGGAGCATATCGTCGCATCAGAAAGTGTAGCGCTGGATGTGCTCGGTTATGAAACTGTAAGGGATATACGCCCGGGCGAAGCCCTGTTCATCGATATGCATGGGCGGGTCTACACCAAACAATGTGCGGAAGTCAGCACCTATAGCCCCTGTATTTTTGAACACGTTTATTTTGCCCGTCCGGATAGTTTGATGGATGGCATCTCTGTACACAAGACGCGACTCCGCATGGGGATCTACCTGGGGCGAAAAATAAAGCGGGAATGGCCCAACAATAATATTGATGTCATTATTCCGATTCCAGATACGAGTCGAACATCCGCATTGCAGCTGGCGAAGGAATTGAAAATTACTTACCGTGAAGGCTTTATAAAAAATCGCTATATCGGCCGCACCTTCATTATGCCGGGACAGGAACAGCGCAAGAAATCGGTACGACAAAAACTTAACCCTATCAGCCTGGAATTCAGGAACAAGAATGTTCTGCTGGTGGATGACTCCATAGTGCGCGGCACTACATCTGGCCAGATTATCCAGATGGCCAGGGATGCTGGTGCAAGGCGGGTCTACTTCGCATCAGCAGCACCGCCCGTGCGCTACCCGAATGTTTACGGTATTGATATGCCTTCTCCAACTGAACTGGTTGCTCATAACCGGACAGAAAAGGAGATCTGCGCAAAGATTGGCGCAGACAGGCTCTTTTACCAGGATCTCGATGACCTGATTAAAGCTGCGCAGGTGGGCAACAAGACCATAAATCAATTTGATTGTTCATGTTTCAATGGTGAGTACGTGACCGGCGATGTCAATCAGAGCTATCTGGAGCTCGTGGACGGGCTGCGGAATGATCACAGTCGCAGCAAGACCAACGACACTCAGGCTGAGCTGAAGCTCACTTACTGATACGTACGGTTATGGCAGATAGCAACAACAGAGACTGGTCTCGCTATAAAGTTGCAACGCGCGCTGTTCGCGCTGGGTATACACGCTCAGATGAAGGCGAGCATGCCGAAGCGATGCATCTGACCTCGAGTTTTGTGTTCGACAGCGCAGCCGATGCGGCAGCCCGTTTCTCTGGTGAAGCGTCCGGCAATATCTACTCGCGTTTTACGAATCCAACGGTTAGGACCTTTGAACAACGCCTGGCTTCGATGGAAGGAGGAGCGTGCTGTGTAGCGACCTCTACCGGGATGAGTGCGATACTGGCAACCTGCATGGGATTGTTGAATGCCGGGGACCATGTTGTGGCGGGACGCGACTTGTTTGGCTCGACCATTGTCCTGTTCAACAATATCCTGACGCGCTTCGGGCTCAGCTTTACCTACGTAGATGCCGCCGACAATGAACAGTGGAAGGAGGCTGTGCGTCCTGAAACCCGCATGCTGTTTCTTGAAACGCCATCGAACCCGTTGTGTAATGTGGCTGATATTTCAGCTGTAGCCAACATTGCGCACGCAAACGATGCAGTGCTGGTTGTCGATAATACGTATAGCACGCCGGTATTGCAGCAGCCGCTGAACCTCGGTGCTGATATCGTCGTGCATTCGTCAACCAAGCATATTGATGGTCAGGGCAGAACGATGGGTGGCGCCGTTGTCGGCAACCAGAAGCTCGTTGGTGAGGACGTCTACAGTTTTCTGCGCAGTGCCGGGCCAAGCATGAGCCCATTCAATGCATGGGTGCAGCTAAAGGGGCTGGAAACACTTTCTGTGCGCATGCAGGCTCACAGTCAGGCAGCACTGGAGCTGGCCAGATGGCTGGAGGCACACGACGCTGTCGAACGAATCTATTACCCCGACCTGCCATCACATCCTCAATACGAGCTTGCACAGAAACAACAGATTGCTGCGGGTGGTGTACTGGCATTCGAGGTCAAGGGTTCTCGCGAAGCAGCCTGGCAAGTCATCGACAGTACAGAGATCATATCTATCACTGCCAATCTGGGTGACTCTCGCAGTACGATTACACATCCCGCGACAACCACGCATGGACGTCTTACGCCTGAAGAACGGGCTGATATGGGTGTACACGATAACCTGATCAGGGTCTCCGTAGGGCTTGAGGACGTGGATGATATTAAAACTGACCTGAAGCGTGGTCTTGACAGACTTTGACGCAGGAAACATCCGCAAATCTGGTTCAACGCGCACAGGATTTTGCCACCAGTGCACACAAACGCATCGATCATAAGCGTAAATACACCCAGCAAGCGTATTCAGTGCACCTGTCGACGGTAGCTAAAATTGTTTCGTCCGTCACCGATGATGAAGAAATGATCGCAGCCGCCTGGCTGCACGATGTTGTAGAAGATACTCCCGCCACACTTTTTGAGATAGAAACCCACTTTGGTGTAGGCGTCGCCGAACTGGTCGAAAACCTGACCGATATCAGCAAACCCAGCGACGGCAACCGTCAGCAGCGCAAAGAAATTGACCGGCATCATATTGCTGATGCGACTGTACGTGCCAAGACTGTAAAACTGGCAGATTTAATAGATAACTGCCGAGACATCTGCAAGCACGACCCACGTTTTGCGATGACGTATCTGAAAGAGATGAACAGCATGCTGGCCGTACTGACTGATGGCCATCCTGAACTGTTCAAACAGGCACGTAATGCACATGATCGATGTCAGCATAAATTATCAAGTCATGGTGACAGTATTCGAGCAGAATCTGTACAGCTTGCAACTCGCGGTCTGTCGACCAATCCGCACCTGGTGAGACTGTTCACAGAGGCTTTTACCGCTCAGGACATTGCCGATCCAGTTCGCTCATTTGACACTGGCACATCCTGCGAACATGTGAAGTCTGTTATGGCTGAACATGACCTGGAGGTCATTTGCTTGCGTGAACGGGGCGTAATCATAGGGTATGCCAGGCATACGGATCTGCTGGAAGGCGCCTGCGGTGAGTATGCTCGTGATTTCAGGGAAGGGCAGGTGATATCAGGCGGCAGCTCTTTGTCTGATGTCATACACATCCTCACGCTGCAGGAGTTCGGTTTCATTTCCGTGCTTAGCGATGTAGCCGGCTATGTAAGCCGAAGTGATATCAATAAACCGGTAGTGCGCATGTGGCTGTTCGGTATCATCACCTTTATCGAGATGGAATTGATGCGCCTGATCGAGGAATTTTTTCCGGATGACAGCTGGTTATCGGCCTTGACTGATGAACGCGTAGAGCGTGCCAGGATCATGAAGGATGAGCGTAAACGTCGTGGACAGCATTGCAGCCTGCTGGATTGCCTGCAGTTGTCTGACAAGGGACGCATTCTGATCAGCAACGAGCAGACTTTCGAGTTGATCGGCATGGATTCACGTCGTACTGCAAAGAAGGTGATTCGTGAAGTCGAATCCCTGCGCAACAACCTTGCTCATGCACAGGATATCGTCACTTACGACTGGGCACAGATCGTCAGGTTCACACACCGTATCGAAGAAACCCTGTCATTGCAGCGACCCTGAACCAGGTCTAGATAGGTGACTATGTCACTGTATATCAGGCATCTCTACCACTAGAATTCTCCGCATATTGTCTAACAGGAGAATTTTTAGATGCTGAATCCACACAAGCGATGTCAGGAAACCCGCAAGTTACTCAACGAAGGCGCTCAACTTGTTGATGTGCGCACACCGGACGAATATCGTGCCGGTGCGATACAGGGTGCGATCAATCATCCAGTTCAATGGCTGGGTGCTGGACACACACTGGAAGACAAGGAAACGCCGGTAGTCGTTTATTGCGCGACGGGACAACGCAGTCGTGTTGCGCAGCAAATCCTGCAGTCCACGGGTTTTAAGCAGGTACACGACCTGGGTGGTTTTCAAAATATTCAGGCTTGCTAAAGATGCCTAAATAACCTTCGAAAAGCGTTTTTCTTTCTGCTTGTTCAGGTGTGCATCGAAGGCCATGCAGATGTTCCGTATCAGCAGTCTGCCGACCGGGAATATTGTGATGCCCTGAGGATCCATTTCCAGCAGTCCATCTTCCTGCATGACAGCAAGTTCAGCTATTGAGCTGGCGAAATACTCGTCAAAATCAATATCGTATTGTGTAGCAAAAGCCTGTTTGTCGAGGCTGAAGTTGCAGATCAGCTGCGTAATGAGTTCACGGCGAATTGTATCGTCGCGGCTTAGCTGCATCCCACGCATGATCGGGATGTGTCCCGCTGATACCTGCTCATAATAACTGTCTTCATCCTTCACGTTCTGTGAATAGACATCACCCACCATACTGATGCCCGTGACGCCCATGGCTACCATGTCGCAGTCGGCATGAGTCGAGTAACCCTGGAAGTTGCGGTACAGGTTTCCCTGCTCCTGTGCGATGACAAGTTCATCATCGGGTTTGGCAAAGTGGTCCATGCCAACGTAAACATAACCCTTATCCATCAGATAATTGATGACAGACTGAAGTATGTCGAGCTTCTCTGCCGCCGAAGGCAGTTCGTCAGCATTGATCCTGCGCTGTGGCATGAACAAAGTCGGCAGGTGGGCGTAGTTGAACACGGAAAGCCGGTCGGGTTCAGCCTGCATGATCTTGTCCAGTGTTTTGGTGAAGCTGGAGACCGTCTGAAAAGGAAGGCCGTAGATAAGATCAACACTGACGGATTTGAATCCTGAATCGCGAGCAGCTTTTATCGCGGCAAAGGTGACTTCTTCGCTCTGTATCCGGTTGACCGCTTTTTGAACCTTAGGGTCAAAGTCCTGAACCCCCATGCTCAGCCGGTTAAAACCTATGCTGCGCAGAAAGTGCACCCCTTCAGGGTCGATCTCTCGCGGGTCGATCTCGATTGAGTATTCACCTGTATCATCATCTACCAGACTGAAATGACGGCCGGTTTCGTCCATCAGGGCCTTCATCTGATCGTTGCTGAGGAACGTGGGTGTGCCGCCGCCCCAGTGCAGCTGGTCTACACGTCGGCTGTTGTCATACAGTTCTCCCTGCATGGCTATTTCACTAAACAGATGCTCCAGGTAGGGGATGGCCCGATCGCGCCGTTTGGTGACGATCTTGTTGCAGGCACAGTAGAAACAGACGGTGTCGCAGAAAGGGATATGGAAATACAGCGACAGCGGCTTGGGATCATCCAGATTGCTGCGCTGTGCGGCAGCCCGGTAGTCATCTTCCATAAATTCATCACTGAACAGGTTGGCGGTCGGATATGAGGTATACCGAGGCCCCGCTTTGTCATAGCGCTTGATCAGTTCGGGTTGAAATTCAATATTGCTGTGTGTCATCATTTTAGCGATCTGAGTGTGTTAGTCGGGCCATTGTAGCCTTGTTTTGCCTGCTTGCAGTTGATTTTCAGCGAAGTAGCCGGCCTGTGCTTCGAGTGCAAATCGAAAAGGTTTGGACGGAGCGGTTAAGGGGCCTCTCTGTGATCCTTTCGGATAAGGGTGCATTTCCTGCACTTCAAATAAATTGCCTTCTGCGTCAAAAAATCCGATATCCAGTTTGGCCCGGACATTGCGCATATGAAACCTGGCGCGAAATGCCTGATCGTAGACAAATAATATCTGTGTGTCTTTATATGATCCTGAACAGATAGACTGGAAGCCTGCCGCCTGCTCCTGCGGGTCGTCTGCGATACGCACCCGCGTGAACCAGCTTGATTTGCCTGTCGTTAGTGTAATCTTGCGCTCTTCCATGTGTGCGAGTGCCGGTGTTGCTGTCATGCAGTCTGTATCGTTGCCTGAATCACAACTCGCCAGTTGTGAGGAAAGCAGGATAACAGCACTGACACAGGCGCACGTGCTTTTGTTTAGTGTTGTTGTCACAATAAACTTATTATCTGAGAGACGAGGACGATGTTCAAATTCCCACTGAAATTATTATTTACTTTTATGGCCTTGATGCCGAGCCTGGTTCTTGCTGGCGACCTGAATACAAGCGTACTGATTTTCAGTGAACAGGAGCCTGGTATTGAGGAGCCTTACCAGACAAGAATGCTCGTCACGGAAGATTTCCTGCGTTTCGATGATGGCGGGGCTGATGATGACTTTGTTCTGTTGAACAGGAAGACGCGTACTATCTATAGTGTCAGCCATGAGGATGAACGCGTTGTCATCATCAAGGACAAAAAGATTGACAAGTCACCACCAGAGCCTTTTCGGCACAGCACGGAAGAAGGAGATTCTGGCGGTGTACCAGATATAGATGGAAATGCTGTACGTCTGTTTCGATTCTATACGAATGGTTTGATGTGCTTCGAGGTTTATGCCGTGCAGGGATTTCTCGACGATGCTGTGAAATCAATGGCGAGTTTTGCCGAGATCCTGGCCGGGCAGCACGCCGGCACAATCGACGACATCCCTGCAGAGTTCCAGGCATCCTGCGACCTTGCCAATAATGTATTCGAGCCAACCCGCTATCTGAGCAAGGGTTTTCCCGTCCGGCAGCGCGATGATCTCGGTCGTACACGCAGCCTTTTGTCATTCAAGGAAAACATTAAGAAACAATCAGAACTATTTGTAATATCAAAGAAATATCAGAAGTTTTATCCGGGGGTGTCAGAAATATAGCTTGTTTGAAAACGGCGATATGCTTTAACCTGCCACCAGCTGCAACTGCGCCTGTACAGTATTGTCAGGATAGGACATCAGTTGAAATTCGCCGTTTTTGTGGCTCAGAAAACTGCCACTTTCGTACCAGTCTCCCAGTACGATGCGGTGCGCTAACTGGCCATCCAGCGTGAAATCATGAATTGCAGGGCGGTGGGTATGGCCGTGAATCAACAGGCGTACGTCATGTACCAGCATCTGCTGCTCAACCGTTGACTGGCTGACGTCCATAATGGACTCAGGTTTAATCTGCTTGCCTTCCTCCGAGCCCATGCGCAGTTGCTTTGCCAGGGCATCCCGTTGTTCCAGACTCTGGTCCAGCAGGGAATTCTGCCAGGATTTGTCCCGCGTCTGTTCACGAAAGGCCTGGTGTTCGTGGTCGTCCGTGCAAAGTAGATCACCATGCGAAAGCAGGATTTTCTGTCCATCGAGATCGAACACACTGGGATCGGGGAGCAGCCAGCCGCTGCAGGCAGATGCAAAATCCTTACTGACCAGGAAGTCCCTGTTACCGTGCATGAAAAGAATTTTTGTATTCAGGCAGGACAGACTCGAGAGCGCATCCATTACCGGTTTATAGCCACTGAATTCAACTGCATCATCACCAAGCCAGTACTCGAAAAGGTCACCGAGTATAAAAAGTCGGTCAGCCTGTTTCGCATGCTCGCTGATGAAATCCTCGAAGATGCGTATGCCTTCCGGATGATCCGGGTGCAGGTGCAGGTCAGATATGAAAAGAGATTTCACGGGATGAGCAAGTCAATCGCGATAGCTGCTGACAGCACTTCAGGCTTCTACTATTTCCATTTTTGTGATGACAACGTCTTCGACAGGGACATCACCATGTGGTCCGCTCTGGCCTGTCTGAACACCGGCAATTTTATCAACCACGTCCATACCCTCGGTGACACGACCGAAGACACAGTAACCCCAGCCCTGCATGTTCTTGCCGGAATGGTTCAAGAAATCGTTGTCTTTCAGGTTGATGAAGAACTGGCCTGTGGCAGAGTGCGGGTCATTGGTTCGAGCCATCGCGAGGGTGCCGCGCTCATTGGAAAGGCCATTGTCTGCTTCGTTCTCTATGGGATCACTGGTTGCTTTCTGAACCATGCCCTGGTTGAAGCCGCCCCCCTGTATCATGAAGTTGGGGATCACACGATGGAAAATCGTGTTGTCGAAAAAGTTGTCGTTAACGTAGTTGATGAAATTCTCGACGGTGTTCGGTGCCTTGTCGGCATCGAGTTCAATCATAATTGTGCCGTGGCTGGTTTCCATGCGTATCATTGTTGTGCCTCGTGTTAAAAAAAAGGGGAGGAGTATAACACGCAGTTGGCGGTTTTTAGTTTGAGGATAGGGGCTTCTGGCGAGTCTCAATTCAAGTTGACTCTGTAACCGTATGGTGGAATCCACCGGCCAAGGGCGTACGGTTTTTCAGGGGACGCCGTGAATACGTCCATGTAGGCTTAGCCGCGGCCGTCCATGGCCGCGGATACCCCTGAAAGCCGCACCCCCTTACCCGATGGATGTGACGAGTGGGTCTCCGAACTCACAGCATCTAAGGGGGCTGGGGGAGGCCTTCTCAAGACCTTCATTTGCATGGATGCAAATGCAGAGCGCACAGGGATGTGTTCACAGCGAGTCTT
>Ga0209013_10005913_pt1 | contig 10457 bp, 6 predicted proteins | sample Cruoilmetagenom2_FD_187291 | JGI IMG/M metagenome (GOLD analysis project Ga0209013, IMG submission 187291) | Oil polluted marine microbial communities from Coal Oil Point, Santa Barbara, California, USA - Sample 2 (SPAdes) (version 2) | ecosystem: Environmental > Aquatic > Marine > Oil seeps ...
GCAGGTTTTCATGCATGTAAAAGCAATGGAATATATGACGGTGAATGGGGAGCTTCCATGTAATGTAAAATTTATGATTGAAGGCGAAGAAGAAATTGGTTCAGTAAGCCTGGGTGCATTTTGCGATGAAAATAAAGATTTACTGAAAGCAGACATCATCCTTGTTTCCGACACGGGTATGATTTCTGAAGATATTCCGGCTATAACCACCGGTTTACGTGGACTTGCATACTGGCAGGTTGAGGTTATAGGTCCCAGCCGCGATTTACACTCAGGTTTGTTTGGTGGTGCTGTTGCCAACCCTATTAATGTACTTGCTAAGATGATTGCCCATATGACCGATGAAAATAACCAGGTAGTTATGCCGGGTTTCTATGATGACGTTTTAGAAGCTTCTGATAAGGAAAGGGAACTTTTAAATATGGCGCCATTTGATAAGGAAGAGTATAAAAAAGCATTAGATGTCGATGAACTGGCTGGTGAAAAGGGCTATACAACTATAGAACGCACAGGTATAAGGCCATCATTTGATGTTTGCGGAATTTGGGGCGGATATACGGGCGAAGGAGCAAAAACCGTATTACCTTCAAAAGCTTATGCGAAAATTTCAGCAAGGCTGGTTCCAAACCAGAATCATGAGAAGATTGCGAAAATGTTTGAAGACTATTTTACAAGTATTGCGCCTGATTCGGTAGAAGTAAAAGTAGAATCGTTGCATGGTGGACAAGCTTACGTTTGCCCAATTGATTTACCAGCATATAAAGCAGCCGAAAAAGCACTGGAAAAATTATTCAATCGGATTCCTATTCCTGTTCGTAGCGGAGGCAGTATTCCAATTATTTCCACGTTTGAAGAGAAACTTGGGATTAAATCATTACTGATGGGGTTTGGGCTTGAATCGGATGCTATTCATTCGCCTAATGAAAATTATCCTTTAAAGAATTTTTATGCAGGAATTGAAGCCATTACATATTTCTACCAGTTTTTTGCTGAAGAAATGAAATAACATAATTTGTTGGTCGCGGTTAATTACCGGGGCCAACATTTATTTTAATCTTGGTCTCTTTTTCCGTGATCCTTTTTTTCCATCACCGGTGTATTCCGTTTTTTCAGGTTTGCCTAAACCGGGTTTCCTGAAATGATCATCATCACGTTCTCTAAAAGAACCTTTATCATCGGTATCTTTCCATTTTGGCCGCTCTGATTTATTGTCCGGCCTTCTTTCATCACGCTTTCTAAAAGAGCCTTTATCATCAGTATCTTTCCACTTTGGCCTCTCTGATCTCTTAAAAGGTCTTCTTTCTTCACTGTTATCAAACTTCTTAGTCGTATCCCTTCTTTCTTTCTTCCAATTATCTTCGCGTTCCCTTCGTCCTGTATTCTTTTTTTCTTTATTACTCCCTTCGTAAAGTTCAAATTTTAAGAACCGGCTCTCAAGTGGGCCATTATATAGTTCAATTCTTGCTGAAGTTCGTAAACCAATGAACTTAGCCTCATCCATGTTTGCAGTAATAACCCATGCTTCAAATCCTGTAAAATTTTGTTTCAGGACATCTCCAATTCCCTGGTATAAATTCCTGATCTCATTTCTTTCTTCAAGGCGATTACCATAAGGGGGATTAAATACAAGTATTCCTGTATTCTCTTCAGGATTAATTGCATCAAAATACTTTGCACTAATATTGATATCCTTATGCAAAGCAGCATTTTTTAAATTTCTTTTAGCAATATCAATAGCCTTTTTTGAACGGTCTGAAGCGTAAATCGAGCAATCGATCTCTTTTATATTATCGTTAGCTTCTCTTTTAATCTTATCCCATAATTCGGCATCAAACCCTTCCCAGTTCATAAAAGCAAACTTTTCCCGATAGTATCCAGCCGGAATATTCATTGCATTCATCACTGCCTCAATAGGGATAGTTCCCGAACCACACATCGGATCATAAAAATCTTTGTCACCACTCCATCCGGTAATTTTAATCATTCCTGCTGCCAGCACTTCGTTAATAGGTGCTTTGTCAGCATCAATCCTGTATCCTCTCTTGTGTAATGAGCCCCCTGAGCTATCTAAAGAAATCGTGCAAACATCATCACTAATATGGACATCAATATAAATGTCCGCATCTTCTCTGGCTACCCATGGTCTTTTCCCTGATGCCTCTCTGAATTGATCTACAATGGCATCTTTTGCTTTTAAAGCAACAAACTGGGTGTGTTCTAACGCAGAATTAAATACATGTGCATTGATGTTGAATGTCTGATCTAAATTAAATACATCCATCCAGTTGATCTTCCTCACTTTTTCATACAGTTGCCGATCGTTTTTTACTTCGAAAACACCAATTGGCTTTAATATCCTTATAGCAGTTCTTAGTAAATAATTCGATTTGTATAAAATAGTTGTATCACCCCTGAATTTAGCGCCTCTTTTAATCACTTCTACATCATCAGCACCAATTTCGGTTAACTCTTTACTTAAAACATGCTCAAGGCCGGCAAATGTTTTCGCGATGTAATCAAATCCCAGCTTGAATTCCTTCAGTTCAGACATGGCTGCAAAATTAACTATTTTAGCAAGTCCTATAATGCTTACAGATTATAATTTATCAGATATGACAATAAATGAAGCTCAGAAAAGAATTGATGAATGGATAAGCACCACCGGCGTGCGTTATTTCAATGAATTAACAAATATGGCTATCCTTACTGAAGAAGTTGGAGAAGTCGCCAGGATAATAGCACGGAAATATGGTGAACAATCATTTAAGAATAATGAAGAAGAGGTTGATCTCGCCGATGAATTTGCTGATGTGTTTTTTGTGTTGATTTGCTTGTGTAATCAAACTGGAATAGATCTTACTGAAGCTCTTGAAAAGAACCTCCTAAAAAAAGAAACAAGGGATAAAAACAGGCACAAATCAAATACTAAATTAAAATAAATTATATTTGATAAACTACAGTACTTGTTGTGATACAATATGGACTTCCAAAGAAATCTGATGTTAAAACGAATAATTTATTTTCTTCTATTTTCATTAATCACGATGCATGCCTACACACAGTCGGTTGTTATTAAGGGGATTGTTAAAGATAAAAACAGCAAAGAACCTTTGGCTTTCGTGCATATAATAAGTGAAATTGGGAAAACAGGTGTTACAACAGATATTGATGGCAAATTCTCTATTAGATTAACTAAGAATGAATGTTGCCTTAATTTGACATATGTTGGTTATGAATCTTTTAAATATAAAATAGATTTTAACAAAAAGAATCAGATAATATTTCTAACGCCTAAGGCGTATCAATTAGATGAAGTGGAAGTTTTTCCCGGAATTAATCCTGCACATAGAATTATTAAGAATGTAATTGAACACAGAAATGAGAATGACCCGGAAAAGCTCAAAGCATTTACTTATACTTCTTACGACAAAATGGTAGTGACAATTGATGCAGATTCTCTTATGCTTAAAGACACTGCTTTACTTGATACCAGCCAGCTCGAAATGCGGGAATTTATTGAGAAAAGGGATATTTTCCTGATGGAAACAGTTACTGAGCGCAAATACATGTTCCCTGATCTAAACCAGGAAAATGTACTTGCAACAAGAGTTTCCGGATTCAAGGACCCTTTAATTGCTTTCATGATTTCACAAATTCAATCCACTTCCTTTTATGACGAATTAATTCAGATAGCAGGACGAAAATATATAAACCCGATTAGTAAAGGAAGTACAGCTAAATACCTCTTTTTATTAGAAGACACTACCTATAATGAAAAAGGCGACAGTGTTTTTGTCATCTCCTTCAGACCACTTAAAAAAACCAAATTCGAAGGATTAAAAGGCTTCCTGTACATCAACTCACATAAGTGGGCTATACAGAATGTAAAAGCACAACCACCCGATGACAGCACCGGAATTGTTATAAAAATACAACAAGCTTATGAGATAATAGATGATCATTGGTTTCCGGTTCAGCTAAACACCGACATCATTTTTACAAATTTTTCAGCGAACACAGGTCAGGGTGATTCATATGCATTAGTTGGTCAGGGAAGAAGTTATATCAAAGACATTAATCTTAATCCTGATCTTAAAAAACGACAATTTGGTTATCATGAAGTGGAAGTAGAATCAGATGCTGCAAACAAGAAAGGTGAATTCTGGCAGGAATATCGAATTGACAGTTTAACAGAACGGGAGTTAGAGACCTACCGTTTTGTTGATTCAATTGGCAATGAAGTCAACTTTGATAGAATGGCCTCAGTTGCTCAAACTATACTTACAGGTCGAATCCCCATCGGTTTTATTGATATCGACCTCGATAAAATAGCCCATTATAATAGTTACGAAGGATTATATCTTGGTATAGGTTTACACACCAATGACAAAGTATCAAAAGTAATTAAAACCGGAGGGTTCTGGGGATATGGATTTAGCGATAAAAGAGCAAAATACGGCATTGATTTCAGTGCCAAAGTGCATAAGAGATCTGAATCTCTGATCCGAATTGATGCTTACAATAAAGTAATTGCGAGCGGAGGAGTTGAGTTTTTCGATGATAAATACCATGTTTGGAATCCTAATAATTTTTATGAGTTTTTTACAAACCGAATGAATATCACATTAGGCGGAGAAATAACGTATTCATTCAGGTTAAGGCCATTAAGAGATTTTAAATGGAATCTGGGTTTCCGTGTCCAGGAAAAGAAGGCATTTTCCGAATATTATTTTTCTGATACCAATATTGACGATGGAGCACCACAACAAACATTTAACTTCACAGATTTCCAAATTGGATTCAGGTTTGCTTTTCGCGAGAAAGTAGTTGAAACCACCAAAGGCCAAATTTCATTCGGCTCAAAATATCCGGTTATTTGGCTTAATTATACCCGAGGTGTATCTGGTATTTTGAACGGATCATACAATTACGACAGAATTGATTTAAAAGTCGAAGGGAACAAATACATCAAGTACGTTGGTGACTTTACGTTCAGATTAATGGCAGGTATAGTTCTTGGAGAAATACCTGTGAGTAACTTATATATAGAAAACGGAACTTTCAGGACATTCACACTTTATGCGCCTAATAGCTTTGGAACGATGAGAACCAGTGAGTTTTTATCTGATCGCTACGCTTCTTTATACCTCACGCATAATTTTGGAAATTTATTGCTTGATTTTAAGAAGTTTCATCCTGAATTTATGATTGTAACAAACCTGACTTTTGGTAATCTGAGTAATAAAGAAAATCATCATAATATCGATTATAAAACGTTGAATCTGGGATATTATGAATCAGGTCTGGTTATTAGAAAATTACTCGACTTAAGAATTTATGATCTCGGAGTAGGCGTGATGTATAGATACGGCTCATACAGCTTCGATAATGTGTCATTAAACTTCGCATATAAATTCAGTATTTTTTATGGCTTTTAAACTCATTGAAATTTTGTAGCTTTACATTGGTAATAAAACCCGATTTCCCGGATGAAAGAAAATATGCTTCAATACTTAAAACCAATTGCTGCCATCGCTATTATTGCATTTATGGCATGGTATTTTTTAGACATAGTTGCTTATATATTAATAGCAACCTTTCTGTCATTATTAGGTATGCCGCTCGTTAAAAGGTTAAGACAAATTAAAATCGGAAAATTCAAATTTCCAAATGCGGTATGTGCATTATTTACTCTTCTATCAATGTTGTTTATTTTCTTTTTGTTCATTTTAATTATCGTTCCACTTATTATCAGGCAAGCTAATGTAATAGCATCTATTGATGTTGACGCACTATTGTTTTACTATCAAAAGCCAATGAATCAGCTTAACGAATTCCTGATTCAATACAATGTAATAGGTTCGGGTGAAACACTGGCTCATTATCTTGAGTCTCAGATTTCCGACATTCTGAATTTAACAGAATTTACAAACTTTTTCTCCAATTTGGTTTCAGCAACAGGTTCTGTATTTATGGGGACTTTCATTATTCTGTTCTTAACTTTCTATTTTTTACTCGAAGATAATTTAAGTAGAAGGTTTGTATTGCTTCTTACCCCTGAGGACCACATAGACAATATGGGTCGGATACTTAGCGACTCAAAAATTCTTTTAACCAGGTATTTTCACGGTGTTTTAGTTGAGGTTGTTATAATGATGACGATTGAATCAGTCGGACTACTGATATTTGGAGTTCCTAATGCTGTATTAATTGGATTTTTAGGAGGATTAATGAATGTAATACCTTACTTAGGACCTATAATTGGAGCTACACTAGGTGTTGTTCTTGCCAGTTTATCAGAATTAAGTTTGGGAAATTATGACATGGTGCCAATAACTATATTAACTGTTCTGGCTGTATTTGCTTTTGCGAACCTTATTGACAATCTTATTCTGCAACCCCAGATTTATTCTAGAAGTACTAAAGCGCATCCGGTTGAAGTTTTTCTGGTGATTATTATAGGCGGAAAATTAGCCGGAATAGCAGGAATGATCCTGGCGATACCCACATATACAGTAATTAAAATAATTGCACGTGAGTTTGCACAACGCATGAAACTGGTTAAATTCTTAACCAGTAAAATGTAATTACATCCAAATTTCGAAATTTTACAAGAAACCTTGAAAAAGGTGAAGAACTGAAACTTACTTATAATGAATCGTTTGATAGATTTCCTGTAATTTCGCATGATGGTAAAACATTATCGTTTTCATCAAGAAAAGATGCTGATGGTGAACGAAAATTATATTTATATTTAATGGATATTTCCAGTTTGAATTTATAAAAAGAAGAAATCAAAATTAGAAGATCATGAAAAAAACACTTATTTACATTTTATTATTAGCTTTTGCAGGTTTTGCTTTTAAAAGTGATAAGCCTGCGTATGTATTATACGACCAACAAGGAAAGATGACCAAGTATGAAAAAATGATTAAAGATTTGCAAAAGGCTGATATTGTTTTTTTTGGGGAATTGCATACTGATCCAATTGCACACTGGATGCAGTACGAAATTACTGTTGACTTGTACAAAGTTAAAAAACAAGACTTAATTCTTGGCTCTGAAATGTTTGAAGCAGATAATCAATTGCTTGTTGATGAATATTTGGCTGGATTTTATGCAGATAAAAAATTTGAAGCAGAAGCAAAACTTTGGGGTAATTACAAAACAGATTACAAACCTGTAATGGTTTTTGCAAGAGACAGTAGCCTACGTTATATTGCAACAAATATTCCCCGCAGGTATGCCTCAGTAGTGCATAAAAAAGGTTTTGAGGGTTTAGACGAACTTAGCGATGAAGCAAAAGCATATATTGGACCAGACTTGCAGGAATTGTACGATAAAGATGTTCCCTGTTATGCCAATATGATGAATATGATGGGAATGGGGGCACACGTTAACGAAAACTTTCCTATGGCTCAAGCAGCAAAAGACGCAACTATGGCTCACTTTATTCTTGAGAATTGGTCAGAGGGTAAGTTATTTTTTCATTTTGATGGTGCATACCATTCTGACAATTTTGAAGGTATTGTTTGGTGGATAAATAAACTTAAACCAGGACTAAATATTAAAACAATTAGCACAGTTTATCAAAAAGACATTGAAAAGCTGGACGAAGAAAATATGGACAGGGCAAATTATATATTCGCCATACCAGAGACAATGACACAAACTAATAGATAGATAATTTCAAATAATAAACAGACAATTACACGACTTGACTATAATATGCATCAAAAAATCAATCCATTTCATATAGAAGCATCAGCATAAAGCAGATATTATGAAACAGCAATATTTATATTTTGTATTATTAATAATTGGATTTATAGCTTATTCACCTAATTTAACAGCGCAACAAAAAACGCAGCTAAAAATTATTGACAAGCAGACTTCTGAGCCCTGTGCCTTTTCCAATGTTATTTTATACGATAAGAACAATAATTATTTAAAAGGAGCTGTTTCAGATATAGACGGACACATTGAATTCGATATTAAAGAAAAAACCAAAATTGTAATATCGTCAATTGGCTATCAGAAGCGTACCGATACTATTAATCCTGGTGAAAGCAAAACTATAAAACTTGCTGTAGATTATGTAGGTCTGGAAGAGGTGGTTGTTACAGGACAGTTTGAACCAAAGAAAGCAGACCAGTCTATTTATAAAATTGATGTTATAAATTCAAAAACACTTACAGAAAGGGGAGTAAACAATCTTGCCGAAGCTTTGTCGAATGAAACAGGTATCCGCCTTTCCGTTGACCCATCAACCGGAACATCAATTGAAATGCAGGGAATGGGAGGTGAGAATGTTAAGTATCTTATCGATGGAATTCCTATTGTAGGACGTGTTAACGGAGATATTGACCTGGCACAAATAAACATGGAAAATGTTGACCATATTGAAATAGTTCAGGGCCCGATGTCGGTGGTATATGGAACTAGTGCATTGGCAGGAGTGATAAATATCATTACAAAACAGAACACCAAAGCCCGTAACATTCTTAAAGCAAATACATACATCGACAATAAAAGCAATTACAATTTTGGATTATATGGCTCAATAATAAGGGGCAAACACTCATTTACCCTTTCGGGAAACAGAGATATGTTCCAAGGGATAGATATTAATCTGAATGTTGATACGACTAAATTCCCATCAGGAGAAGACCGATATATGGAATTTAAACCTAAAAGGGTTATTAATGCTGATGCGGAATATGCTTTTAGGAATAAATTTTTTCTACTTAAGGTGAAATCTCAATTTATGAATTTATTGCTAAAAAATTATAATAATCCTACACCGATGTTAATTGCGTATGATGCTGATTATTATACTACCCGCTCAATTAATAGTGTAACGGTTAATGATAAAATTTCAAATGCACTATCGTACAATATTATAGGGGCTTACACCTATTACGGCAGAACAACTGATTACATTAGTTCAGATTTATCAAGTTTAGAAAAAGTGAAAACAGGTTCTTCAAATACCGTTTTTCACAACTGGATGACCCGCGGAAATTTTACTTATGCAAAAAAAGAATCTGTACTATCATACCAATTTGGTTGGGATATTAATTACGATACAGGCGAAGGAGATAAAATTGAGGATGGAGCTCAAATAGGCGATTTTGCAGCATTTTTAAGCCTTCAATACACTCCCTTTAAGAGACTTACAATACAACCCGGATTAAGGTTTATATACAATACGGTTTACGGTGCACCTTTAATTCCATCAATAAATTTTCAATGGACTATAATCGAAAGTCTGAATTTTCGAATATCTTATGCAAAAGGGTTCAGAGCACCGTCTTTAAAAGAGCTTTATTTAGACTTCAAGGATTCAAATCATAATCTTGAGGGGAATAAAGACCTGAAAGCTGAAACAACTAATAGTTACAATGCCTCTTTTACATATAAGTATGGAAAAAATAAACAACTTTTTAAATTTGAACCAAGTTTCTTTTTCAATGATGGCAAAGATGCTATTACATTAATTGTAACTGATCCGGAAACCAATTCAGCTACTACTACCAATTTGGGTGGAAGAAGAACTTTTGGTGGGGTTTTTAATGCATCGTATATGCATTTTATTGGGTTAACCCTGGGTGCCGGATTTAGTATTACCGGAGAAACGTATGATTATTCGGGAGAAGGGGAATATACACCAATTGTTTATTACAACAATTATACATTTAATGCAAAATATAACCTCCGAAAATACAAACTTATTTTTATGGCTAATGTTAAGTATTACGGGATAACACCCTCTTTATCTGTAGATCCAAAAGATCCAGAAGACCCAGAAGATGATGAATACTATCAGGTTTATACTGAACCCTTTGGCGATTTAGAAGTGACCGTAACCAAATTACTATGGAAAAACAGGCTGACAATAGTAGCCGGAGGAAAAAACTTATTGGATAATTATGATAGAAGAACCTATGGCTATAGAGGTGATGAGTATGAACGTTTTGCACCCATGAATTATGGCAGGACCTTCTTTTTGAAATTGAATCTGAAACTTAGCAATTAAAAACATATGATCATGAAAAATATAATATTAATAGGACTTGTATCATTTGTTTTTACATCCTGCTTTAAAGAAATTGATACCGTACCATTAGAGAGAACCATCGAAAGTACTTTTACGGTTCAAAACAGCATTAAAACTACTCAAACTTATTATTATTTGTATGAAAATACTGCTGAAGAAGTGAGTACAGCCTCGCCAAGGAGTTGGGACCTGGCATTTGAGTCGGCAGGTGATAGCAGCAAAGTTATACTTGGATGGGCTACAGGTTCGATAGCGCATAAGACTGGGAAATACGTTATATCAGATGTAAGTCAGGATGAAATTTTAGATTATATGAATAACTCCGATGAGTGGACATTTGATGATCCGGCGTATACAAACTATCCCGATTCTTTAAGTCTGCAATACTGGGAAGATG
>Ga0209013_10005914_pt1 | contig 10455 bp, 9 predicted proteins | sample Cruoilmetagenom2_FD_187291 | JGI IMG/M metagenome (GOLD analysis project Ga0209013, IMG submission 187291) | Oil polluted marine microbial communities from Coal Oil Point, Santa Barbara, California, USA - Sample 2 (SPAdes) (version 2) | ecosystem: Environmental > Aquatic > Marine > Oil seeps ...
AAGCCGATCCTCGCTCGTGAGATGGAGACCTACGCCGGCTTCCTCGAGCACACCGACCATCACGTCGGTCGACTGGTCGACGCTCTGCAGGATCTCGACATTCTCGATGACACGCTGATCTACTACATCATCGGCGACAACGGTGCCTCCGCAGAAGGGACACTGAACGGTTGCTACAACGAGATCGCGGTGCTAAACGGGATGGGCACGATCGAGACCCCGGAGTTCCTCATTAGCAAGATCGACGACTTTGGTGGCCCGGAAGCCTCCAACCACTACGCCGTCGGCTGGGCTCACGCGATGGACACGCCGTACCAATGGACGAAGCAGGTTGCATCCCACTGGGGTGGCACTCGCAACGGAACGATCGTGCACTGGCCCAACGGGATCGAGGCGAAGGACGAGATTCGTTCGCAGTTCTCCCATGTCATCGATGTCGCGCCCACGATTCTCGAAGCCGCAGGGATTCCGGCACCGACGATCGTCAACAGCGTGCAGCAGGCGCCTCTCGAAGGCACCAGCATGATGTACGCATTCGACGACACTGACGCGGCTGAACGTCACACGACCCAGTACTTCGAGATGTTCTGCAACCGCGGGATCTACCACGAGGGTTGGACTGCCGTGACCCGGCACACCGTTCCGTGGGTCGGTCCGCTTGAACAGTCGTTCGACGAGGACGTCTGGGAGCTGTACGACACCAACAACGACTGGAGTCAGTCGAATGACCTGGCGGCGGCGCATCCGGAGAAGCTCGCTGAACTGCAGCGACTGTTCCTGATCGAGGCGACCAAGTACAACGTCGTTCCACTCGATGACCGGTCGTTCGAACGTTTCAACTCGGATCTGGCGGGTCGGCCGCAGCTGATCAAGGGAAAGACGCAGATGCTGTTCGGCGGCATGCATCGACTTCAGGAACACGTCATGTTGAATGTTCACAACAAGTCGTATTCGCTGACAGCTGAGGTCGAGGTGCCCGAGTCAGGCGCCTCCGGGGTCATCATCTCCCTCGGTGCCGGAATCGGGGGCTGGAGCCTCTACGCCCACGAAGGCAAGCTCAAGCATTGCTACAACTTCTTCGGCATCGAGAAGTACTTCGCCCAGAGCACCCGGGAGATTCCTGCCGGCAAGCATCAGGTTCGGGTCGAGTTCAGTTACGACGGCGGAGGCCTGGCCAAGGGTGGCAGCGTCTCGCTCTTCATCGACGGCCAGAAAGACGGCGAGGGTCGCGTCGACCAGACGGTGCCGATGCTGTTCGGCACCGACACCTGCGACGTCGGTAGCGATGCCGCCTCGCCGGTCTCGCCCGACTACGGGCCGAAGGACAACGCGTTCAACGGAACCGTGAACTGGGTGCAGATCGACATCGATGACAACGCCGAGGACCTGGATCACCTGATCACGCCAGAGGAGCGCTACAAAGTCGCGATAGCGCGGCAGTAACAGCTGCCCGCACGAAGCGCCTCCGGGGTTGGAGCGAGGCCCCGTTACACCTGTTCACAGAACCGCGTACCGGCAAGCGGGAACGGATTCTGGGCACGACGGGAAGACGAATCGGGTGTTGCTGACCGCGCGCCAGGCTCTACGCTTGCATTTCGCAGCGGCCCGGTATCGACGAGCGGGGTTTTCTCCCGCGGATCGCTTCGGCCCAGCCTCCCTAGCCCGATTGAAGAGCATTGGATTTCTAGCTCATTCGTTCAGGGATCGGGCCCCTGGGGATGCACCATCGCACGATCTGGTTGGGGCTGGTCGGAGTCACGATGACGGTTGTTGTTCGGGAAATGGGCGATTAGATCGCGGCTACTGTCCGTCTAATGGATGCTGGGCCGGTGCTGATATTCGTGAACTCTGCCAGCGATCCACAGAGCGAACGAATGGCCAAGGTTGTCCGCGATGTGATTCGAGCGAACAGTGCTGCTGGGCTCGAAGTCGAGCACCTCGACGTCGATAGGGACTTCGACGACATTCTAAAACTCGGCGTGATCCAGTCGCCCATGCTCGTCCTGCATTGCGATGGCGTCGAGCGCGGTCGCCTTGTCGGCACCCAGTCGCATCGAGCAGTGCTGCATATGGTGCTACCCGAAATCCACAGTGACCCCGATGTCGCTCTGATGGAACTACGCCGCCAGCTCAAGGCTCCGGGTGAGCAGTTCCCGCGGCGAGTACTGAAGCGCCACGAGCGGATCGGGAAGGCGGCCCGCGTCGAGATGCTCCGCAAGGTGCCACTGTTCGCGCCGATGGCAAAGAAGCAACTCGCCGAGATCGGCGCAGCTGCCGATGAGTTCGTCGTCGACGACGGCAGCGTCGTCATGCGCGAGGGCGACCCTGGAGATACTTGTCTCGTGGTGGCCGCGGGGTCGATGGACGTTCATCGACGGGGTCGGCGGTTGGCGACGATTGGTCCGGGCGACGTCGTTGGAGAGATGTCGCTGCTCGATGGCGGCCCGCGCACTGCAACCGTTACAGCGGCTGGACGCTGTGTGCTGTTGGCGCTCGACCGCCCAACATTCGCGATGATGTTGCAGCGCTCGCCCTCAGTTGCAGTCTCGATGCTCGAGGTTCTGTCCACCCGTCTACGTCGGGCCGACGCCAGACTCACAGACTGACGATCGATGCCCACTCGGTGGCTGTTCGTAGAGCTGAGGTCTCAGCTCGAGGTGGAGTCGGTTTCTGCAGCGGCTGCGAGTTGCTCGAGTGTCCGCTCCATCCCTGCCTGGTTGTGGCTGGGTCGGTCGGATACCCCGCTTCCCCATCGCGAAATTGGCTTGAAGAATCCGGGTCGCAGGTCGGTCCAGGTCTCGGTCACTTGACATCCAGTTTCTGTGGGCTCGATGTCGTAGCCCCAGTCGGCGATGCGCAGGCCCATGGCATTGATGCGGAACGAAAACCGCTGACCTGGTTCGACGTCGACGAGCGTTGCGACGGTCTTCCACTTCCGCTTGTCGTGGCGGTTCGCACCCCGAAACTTAGCCCCGCGTTCTGGGCCTGTTGCACCCTTGATCCATTCGCCGCCCTCGCACTCGGGTGACCACTCGCCCATCCTGGGCATGTCGGAGATCAGCTCCCACACGCGGTCCGCTGGGGCATTGATCTCACGGGTAACAGTGATGTCGGAGTCCATGGGCGGCGACATTAGTCCAGTCACAGGTGGTGTCACGCGGGCGCAGCTGTAACCAACCGCTGATCAGATGGCGCCGGCCTCGCGCAGCGCGCCGATGGCATCCCAGTCGTAGCCAGCTTCGATCAGGACCAGCTCGGTGTCCTGACCGAGTTCGGGTGCTGTAGCGGCCGGTTCCACCGGAGTATCCGAAAGTTCGATGGGGGTGACCACGATTTTCATCGGGCCGAACTCGGGGTGCTCGATGTCGTGCAAATAACCATTGACCGTGTTGTGGGGGTCTGCCGCCACAGCCGCGTAGTCGTTTACCGGGGCAACTCGTTGGCCGTGTGCCCGGAGCCTGTTCAGCCAGTACTCGCTTGTGTTGGTGATGAAGATCTCGTTCAGTATCGCGAACATCTCGCGCTTCTGATCGGCGTCCATGGCTAGCGCCTGCATTGCGGGATGCTCCATCAGCTCCGGCGACCCCACAGCTTCGCAGAAGCCCTGTTTCGCCGCGGGGGGCACACCGATGCAGGCAATCCATCCGTCCGCGGTCGGGAAGATTCCGTAGATCGCCGGAAGGTTCGGATGCGACCGATCCGCCGGTGCTGCCTGCTCTCCGGTGAGGAAGTACGCGGTGAGTTCGCTGGCCTGCGACCAGAGCTGGCTTCCGACCAGCGACACGTCGACCCGTTGGCCACGACCTGTTTCACCGCGCACGAGCAGCGCGGTCAGGATGCCGATGGTCATGTTCAGGCTGGCTACGTGATCGGAAATCGTGAACCCGACCGGGCCGGGCTCTCCGTTGGTCGTACCCGTTGTGGAAATGAGGCCCGACGCCGCCTGTCCGGCGAGATCGGCTCCTTCGGTCGCTGCGTTCGGACCGTTCGGTCCGAACACGCTTCCGGTTGCGTAGACGATGCGCGGGTTGCGGTCGGAAACCATCTCATAGCTCAGACCCCAATCGTCGAGCGTGCCTGGCTTGAAGTTGCTGATGATCACATCGGAGTCGTCAACGAGGCGCAAGAAGACCTCTTTGCCAGCGGGAACGCGCAGATCGAGTGCGACGGATCGCTTGCCACGGTTGCAGGCGTGGAAAAATGGTGGCCGATGATCGGCGGGGCCAGCCGGAATCCAGCGTGCCTGGTCACCGAAACCGGGGAGCTCGATCTTGATAACATCCGCGCCCAGGTCTGCCAGGGCGGCAGCGGACTGTGGCCCCTGCACCAGCAAACCAAGGTCAAGTACTCGAGTTCCTGTCAATGCGCCCATGCTCAAGCGTGGCATAAATCCGTCCCGCAAGGCCACGTCCCGTCAATAGTGGCGTCTCGTCATGGCCGCCCACGCCCCGCTCCCGATGTCGATCAGGCCCAGCCCAGAGGTCGCCGGTTGCAAAGGCACCCCGGTGGTAGACCTGGCTCAGTCCAAAGTCCCCATCCCTGATCCCGTGATGAGGTGGGTTCCGGGCTGGGTCGACAACCCGCAGGGCCGCGGCTAGCGTCGTCGTTGAGACGGAGACGAGGTGAGGTCAAGTGATCAAATCACGACCCTTGATGATCGTTCTTGCGGTGTTGGCTCTCGCCGCCACGGCGTGTGGCGGAAGCAACGACACTGATTCGAGCAGCGACACCACTGCATCCCTGGGTGTTGTGGATGTCGACCAGGTTGCTGCCGCGGCCGACACGATCGAAGCCCAGTGGGGTGCCGTTGACGGCTTCGCGGTGATGATGATCGCGGTCGACAACGGTTACACGTCCGCTCAGATCATCGAAAATCCGGCACTTGGCGCAAACGGCACGATCGAGAGTGTGGAACCAGCCAACGAAGCCGCGGGGCTGATCACAGTTGAGCCTGCTGAGGCTGATGGGTCTGATGAACAAAGCATGGGTGCCGACATTCAGCTTGTGTCATTGCGGCGTGATTCGGCTCCTGCCGGGTCGCCGGCGGAGAGTTATGTGTCCTTCATCGATGCGACGCTTGGAGAGATCTATGATGCGGGTCAGGCGCAAATTTCCCAGCTGGATGAAGAAGAGGCGTTCGAGGAACAAGTCGCCTACTTGAGCTTGATACTGCTCAACCGTGGCTATTCCCAGGAACAAATCATCGAGTCCATGGTTCTTGGGACGATCGACTTCGGGTTTCTACCGCAGCTCACCGGCTGCTTCGAGATCGTCGATCAAGTACCGGTATCCGAGGATGGGATGCCGCACTGTCCGCGACTCAAGAAGAACACTGATCCCGCACCCGACGATGCTTCCAGCGAGCCCACTACCGAGACCGCCGACCAGTCCGAGGTCGAGCTGGGAGAGGGTTCGTACGAAGATGGCACTTACGCCGGGCCTGTCGACTTCGACGAACTCTATCGGTTGGCTGCACCCGCGCTCGCCGACGCGATCACCGTGTCTGACAATCGATTCGAGGTGGTAATCGCGGATGGCGCGCTCGTTTCGCTCGCTGGTGGTGCTCGACTGGCGAATCCTGTCGTGCCGATGGAAGATGGCGAGATCTGCGCCGGTGACGACACACTGAGCTACGCGGCGGATCCATCGAGCGGAAAGATGTCCGGTAGCACCCTGAGCATCGATGTCACGGTGAGCCAGGTCGGAACGTCCACATGCTCGGATGGCGAGGTTGACTCCAACTCGGAAAGTTCGGTGTTGCAGGCAACCATCGTGTTCGCAGAGACGACAGCGACGGCCACGCTGGTCGCCTCCGAAGATGGGGTTACTCAGTCATTGACCGCACTGTTGACGCTCGAGTGACTTCCTCGCTCGAGCCCTCGGGGTGGCATCGAGTAGTCGAATCCTTGTCGAAGCCCCTTGATCAGATGCCGAACGACGTGTTCTTGACCGCTTCCACTGACGCCTCGTCGCCGGATATTTCGACGTTGCTCTGAGCTTGGCGACCGTAGACGAACAGCACCAACTCACCAACAGCGCCTCGCACGGTCACTGATGGTTCAGCCTTGTTGGCGGTGATCGGGCCATGGTCGTCGTTCGGTTCGAGCACGATGCCCACGTCCGAAGACCGCGTCAGTGGCTTAGCCATCTTCGACAGTACGCGGTACAGGCTGTCAGTCAGTTCCTCACCGAGTTCGCGCTCCTCCCAGCTTTCACCGGTCCGGCGGACATCCTCATGGTGAACGAAGAACTCGACGGTGTTGGCGAGCTTGTCGACGGCGGCAATGCGAGTTGGTGACCAGATCGGGGGCCCCGAACGCACAGTTGCGACGAGTTCGTCCCACTCGACGTCGGCAATCGATGACTGGACCTTGTCGGCCCAGCCGGCCGCAGGGGAGAAGACGATGCCGACGGCGCCATCGGGTCGACGCTCGCGCATCACCAGGTGGGCCGCGAGATCTCGGGTTGTCCAATCTCCGCACAGTGTCGGCGCGTCGGGCCCGACCGCGGTGAAGAGGTCGCAGAGTTTCTTGCGCTCAGATTGGGCGGGCGTGCTCGGCATGTACGAACCGTATCGCGATCGGAGATGGTGGTGTGACGCCTGTCGGGCGGCGAAGTGAACCGCGGCGTTGGCCTCGAGCTGCGATACGGGTACTTTCTGCTATGAAACGCAGTCGTTTCATAAGTCTGAGGAGCATGAATGCCCAACCCCGTCCCTGCGATGACCGAATCCGAGGTCCCGCTATACGAGCGTCCCGAAATCTACGAGCGGCGCTGGTTCCTGCTCGGCGTGATGTGTCTGTGCCTCGCGATGGTCGTCATGAGTGTGTCCGGATTGAACGTCGCGATCCCGCAGATCCAGGCCAGCCTCAATGCCACCGCTACCGACCTGCAGTGGATCATCGACTCTTACACGATCATCTTCGCGGGCATGCTGCTGACGGCTGGAGCGATCGGCGACCGGTTCGGTCGTAAGCGAGCGCTGCAGGGCGGGCTCATACTGTTCGCGCTCGGCTCGGTAGTCGGCGTACTGGCCTCTTCGGTAACGGTGCTGATCATTGCCCGTTCAGTGATGGGGTTCGGAGCGGCATTCATCATGCCCGCAACGCTCTCGATCCTTTCCGCCATCTTCGGCCCTGAGGAGCGGCCCAAGGCGATCGCGATCTGGGCCGGATTCGCCGGCGCCGGTGGGGCCCTCGGACCAGTCGTGGTCGGGTTCCTTCTCACCGATTGGTGGATCTCGCCCTCGTACTGGTGGGGAGCGGCCTTTGTCGTCAGTTTCATTGGTGCGGCGGTCGTGCTGATCGTCGTATCGATCTATACGCCACGCTCGCGCGACGACGCGGCCACCAAGCTCGATCCTGTCGGCGCGGTGTTGTCGTTCTTCGGCCTCGCGGCGCTCCTGTACGGAATCATCGAAGGACCGGTGAAGGGTTGGAGCAGCACAGAGGTCATGATCGCGTTCGTCGTCGCGGTCGTCTGCCTGCTGGGGTTCGTGTTCTGGGAACTCCGCCTGAAGCACCCGATGCTGCCCATGGACCTCTTCCGCAACGACGGATTCTCGATCGGCTCGGGTGTGATCACCTTTGCCTTCTTCGTGATGTTCGGATTCTTCTTCCTGATCACCCAGTTCCTGCAGTTCGTCCGGGGCTACTCGCCGCTCGAGGCAGGCATCGCGACGATGCCGATGGCCGTACCCATCGTTCTCGTGTCGCCGCGTAGCGTGGCCATCAGTGCGCGCATCGGTGCGGCCGCGGTGATCGCTGCCGGATTCGCCTTCCTCGTTGCCGGGTTCGCGGTGCTCGCGATTGTCGACACCAGCACGGCGTACTGGGTCATCGCCGCGGCACTCGTGCTGCTCGGTATCGGAATGGGAATCACCGTGGCGCCTGCTACCGCCTCGATCATGGAGGCTGTGCCGCTCAATCGTGCCGGCATCGGATCGGCTGTCAACGACACCACGCGCGAGGTCGGCGGTGCCCTTGGGATTGCCGTGTTCGGATCAATCGTCAACTCGGCATACAGGTCGGAGATCGACGCCGACGCGCTATCGGCGCTCCCGCCCGAGGCCGCGGCAGCGGCCAGTGAATCGGTCGGTGCGGCTACCTACATCGCCGCGCAGCTCCCCGCCGAGATCGGGGGTCGGTTGTCGGCCGCTGCCGGGGATGCCTACACGACCGCTTTCGGCACCTCCATGAACTCTGCTGCGGTGATCGCTGCGGTGGCCGGCGCGGTCCTCTATTTCGTTGGTCGACGTAGCTCGCTGGCGAAGCCGGCGCCTGAAGTCAAGACCGAAATCTCCGACACAACGCCATGAGCGACCGGGTCGGTCGAGGAGAACCAACCCTCGATCGCGATCCGCGGGTCGAGCGGTCACGTCGGGCGATCCAGGAAGCGACGGTCGACGAACTCGCCGAGGTCGGCTACGGGGCGATGACGATCGAATCCATCGCCAAACGAGCGGGAGTTGGCAAGGCGACCATCTATCGCCAATGGCGAGGCAAGGTCGACCTGGTCGAGTCTGTCTTGGAGATGATTCGAGAGGACGCAGTTGTTCGTGTCGACGGCACGGTCCGTGAGCGCGTGACGAGTCTCTTGCAGTGGTTGGCTTATTACCTGAGCGACTCGCGGGCGGCATCGTGTATGCCCGCGATGGTGAGTGCTGCGCACTTCGACGACGCTGTCGGTGAGTTCCACTTCCGATTCGCGGATGAGCGCCGGCAGGTTCTGGTCGACCTCCTGTCGGAGGGCTCGGCATCCGGTGAGCTCGATTCGGATCTCGATGCCGGACTGACTGCAGAGGTTCTCGTGGCGCCGTTCTTCTATCGACGATTGATGACCAACGAAGTGTTCCCAACCGCCGATGTTGATCGACTCGTCGGAGCGGTTCTCGGCCCTCCGACCTGACAGCTCACCCCAACTCCGCATTGCGTGAACGTGTTGCGCACATAGTGCGCAAACTGTTCACGCAATGCCGGGCTGTTGTGGGCTGGGGCCAGCATCAGACGGTGATCGAGAGGGCCTCGCGGACGTTGTTGATCGCACGAGCGCGGTGATTGCGAACGGTCCGTGTTGTGACGTTGCGTTCGCGAGCGACGGCACCAGGGGAGTTCGCGCGAACGAGATGGCGGATCAGATCGATGTCGTACGTTGGGACACCAGCTGCTTGCGCGTCACGTACTACGGCCGCAAGATCTTCGAGCGTAGTTGACGGCTGGCTCGGCGCCGCCGTACGGAGGAATGCTTGCGGAGGTCGGGCGACCTCGTTCGCGGAGAGTCGGCGAAGCTGCTTTCGAAACGCCAAGAAGGTCGCGTCGGACAGCAGTGACGCGGCGACATGACGGCGGCGCTTGCTTACGTCATACCTTCGCATGGCGAGCCAGGCTGCCGGAACGATGATCTCTGCTGGATCGATGTCGTCGTAGTAGCTGCGATACGGGGCGGCTCGCGTTATGAGTCCTGGCAGCAGCCGTTGGATCACGATTCGTCCTGCCAGCTGGTCGTCCTGAGCGATCTCTACCAGGCGAAGTAGCACTGTGTCGTCGGCCCCGTGGTGGCCCCGGGTGCCGCGCGTCGCGGCCAACAGGTCGTCGAGGTCTGTCAGGTCGGCCAGAATCGCCGTCAACCGATCGTCGGGACCCGAAGCAGGCCACGCCCTCGCCCTTCGCAGGGAGCGTCGTTGACGTCGCAGTTCTTGCCATTCATCGTCGAGTCGCGACGTGAAGTGATGGGCGGTGCGAGGGGGTGGGTCGTATCGGCTGGTCATGGCCGGAACTTTGGCGAATCACCCTCACTGCCGGTCTCACAGAGGGGTTCACTGTCGCCCGATTTGCCTCACAGAGCGCGCCCGGGAGGCCAATCTGTGGCTCACAGGCCCTGGCCAGGGGCATGTTTCTCCGATCGGACGATTGGTCGGAATCATGTTCCAGCAGAGGAGCAGCGGCACCCACTGTCGTGGCGTGACCGGACAGCGACCCCCCGAATTCGACATCGTCGACCCTGATGGTCGGCGCGCAACAGTGGTGCCCGCCTCGCGGACCGACACACTTGGCGACCTGGCTCGGGCGCTCGGCTGCCCGTCCGGGGCGATGGTTCACGTTGACGGTGAAGAGGTGGATTCGCACACGAGGCTGACGGCCGTCGAATCTCTGAGGTCAGGTTCCAGCGTCTCCATCGGCGAGGATGAAGAGACGGGACGCTCTCCGCTCGGATCCCCGCGGCACGCGCTCGTGGAGGTGGCGGTCGTCTTGGGGCCGGCGTGCAGAAGGTGGGTGCCGCTTGGAGTAGGGCGTCACGGCGTAGGACGATCGCCGTTGTCGGCCGTCGAGGTTCTCGATCCCGCTGTCGAGCCACACCACGGTGTCCTCGATGTCGACCCCGACGGAAGCCTGAGTTTCACACAGCTGACGGGCCGAATACCGGTGCGGCTCGGTGGTCGGCCGTGTCAGGCGGGGG
>Ga0209013_10005915_pt1 | contig 10452 bp, 10 predicted proteins | sample Cruoilmetagenom2_FD_187291 | JGI IMG/M metagenome (GOLD analysis project Ga0209013, IMG submission 187291) | Oil polluted marine microbial communities from Coal Oil Point, Santa Barbara, California, USA - Sample 2 (SPAdes) (version 2) | ecosystem: Environmental > Aquatic > Marine > Oil seeps ...
TAAATACAGTAACAATAAATTTATATCATTTCATATAGATTAAATTTTTAAATAATTTAATAGATTGGTTCGAAAACAGGTCAATGTAGTGTACAAAGAAAATCCGTAATTACTTTATTATTAAAGTATTACGGATTTTTTGATTATTATTTCGACAACGATTTGGAGGTTTTTGTAAATAGCTTTGAACTTACTTAAGTCACTGAACTCCCTAATTGGTATATACATTTTTAGCTCTAAAACCTATCGCTAAGTTATTATTTCATTGATAGAGATTTTAAAACAACTACTATTCTTTTTCACTCAACTCTTTCACTTTTTGAGCCCAATTTGTTAAAATACTTTTTTGGGTTTCAAAATCATCACCATATGGGCCGCAAACAATTTTTAATTCTGTATTCTTTGTTTGTGCATTTTCTAAAAGAAGGAATTTTTCATTATACTGTAAATAATCATAATCATTTTGAATATAAAAATTCCCAAACAATTTATTCGCATATGAAGAGATTATAGTTCCGTTATTTGGATAATGGTAGTTTACATTTGATGTTTTCCTCCAATCAGTTTTTAGTTTATTGTCTTTGTCAAAAATTTGCTGAAGAATTTCAGCATTTTCAGGTTTTGTAAGTACTTCCCAAATCACATCTTGATTGGCTTTTATTTTTATATTATGTGAGACAAATCGTGATGGGGGAATCATCTTAATTTCATTATCATAAAGAAACCTAACTTCTTTTAATCTTGCACTACCATTACCTCCATTTAAATATCTAAAACCAACGATAGAGTCATTATCTACATTGATGGCTTGTATAACAATTATAAGGTCTTCTCTTTTTGAATATTCATTATAAAAACTAGCCAATTTAGGCATGGTCATATCCAATGGTTTTGCATCTGGGTATTTTTCAGCATCAATAAAAATTAATGATGTACCATTTTGGGTTTCTTCTTTTGTAGCCATTCTTCCATTTACAACGGGCACATTTTTCCAATTAGCAATATCTACAGATGGAAAACCATTTAAATTATCAGGGCAATACCAACCACCATATTTGTGTGGCTCGGTCTTTCTTGTTTCATTTTCTTGATTTGATACTTCTACGTCTTTATTGTCATCAGTTTTGTTGTTTTGCGCACAGGACACAAATGAAATTAGAAATAATGCGATCAGAACTTTAAACATTTTATTTTTCATGATTTATATTTTTTGATTATTCCCATAAAAGTATATTAAGATCATTCATAGTAGATTTATAAAAGTGTAAATTAATGTAAATCTTGTGTAATTTAATCCAAAACAATTTCAAACCAGTAAATCAACCTAGATTAAACTCATAGTTTATTCATGAATTCACTTATCTTCACTAGTAATTTGATATTCTGGTTCAAGAACAGGTTAATCAAGTGTACAAAAAAAGCCTTTATCAATTAAGATAAAGACTTTTTAGTATAATAAATTTTTATGCTATGGTTTTAATAGGTAAAAATTATAACCACATTAAAAAATAATTCATCATATCTTCTTTGAGCTCGTAATGTAATCTAATATAGGTTTTCATGTCGTCACGTAATGTGTTTTGTTCATATTGCAGCCTTCCATCAATATCTTCACTATAATTTACACGGCTTATATTACCCATTTTACTCTTACATCTATGCGCTAATTTAGAAATTGCATTTTTTTCAATCATTATCCTATTTTGGAAACTCTCTAAAGGTTTTAATGCTTTTGGGTTGTATTCTCTGCTAACAATTTCTTCGAGTTTTTCTTGGAAGGTATCCATTTCGTTATAATGAAATTTTAGTTCTCTCCTCCAGGTTTCTAAGTTGAATTTTAGATCACTTAAATATGATACTTTAGCTTGCATATGATTATTGTTTTATAGTTTATAAATTAGTTTAATTCAATCATCTAAGTTATTTAAATGTGAATGATTTTTTTATGAGAAAAATCATATTTTAATACATGAAAAGGATGTTAATTTGTATAAGTAAAATTCATGATTTAGTATTTTTAGTTGATAAATTGTTAATAGCAGGATATGGGATAATTTGTAAAAGAGTTATCCCTTATCTTTTTTGCTTAAAGACAACATTTTAATTAGAGCAAAAAAACAATACAAGTTTTGGGGAAATTGTTTAAAGGATAAAAGTAAAACTAAAGATTAATTATTTGACACTTGATTTATCTTCTCTCGTTGTTTAATCTTGTTGTTTAAACCTTCTAACCATTTAAAATGCTTATTAATTTCGTCACTACGATCTTTAAAAAGCTTCTTTTTTTCATCTCTAATTTGTTGTTTGCTAGCTATAACTTCTTTATATAATTCTTCTTTTTTTATTTTCTCGTTCTTAATTTTTTCTTGTTTTGCTTTTTCAAAGTAAACAGAAGAATAAGCCCAAAGATACATTAGCCCAAACATTAATATTATTATTAATAATATAATTAATCCATCTTCCATAGGGTAATTAGATTAAAATTTACTAAATATAAGAAATTCAGTTAAAAAATAAGAATTATTGTGACAAAAAAGCCTTACATAACGATGTAAGGCTTAATATTTTAAAAAAGTTAAACGGGTAGTTAATTGTCTTTTTTCAATTTATCAACAGCTTTTGTGATTTCATCACCAGCTTTTTCTTTAGCATCGTCAACTGCACCATCAACGGCTTCTTTAGCATCGTCTATTGCGCCGTCAACAGCTTCTTTAGCATCTTCTACTGCACCATCAACAGCTTCTTCTATAGATGCTCCTAAAGAATCAGCAACTTCAGTCGCAGCTTCAGTAGCTTCATCTGTTGCTTCTTCTACAGCATTTTCTACTGTTGTTTCATCTGTTGTAGCTGCTTCTTTTTTCTCTCTACAAGATGTGAATGACAAACATAACGCCAATACTAATGCAGAACTTAAAATTAGTTTTTTCATTTTTAGTGTTTTAAAGTTAATTTTTATGCAATTAATAACATCTTATGTTTTTAGCAAAATATATTTAACATTTTTTTAAGATATTATTAAAAGCATATGTTTTTTCAATCTATTTACGTATATAATCTATGATTTGGATTACGGCTCCTTTATTTTTTAGAATATATGATGAATTTGCATTCCCAGATTGGATTCTTTTTTCAGTATCTGAAATAAATGAATTTACAATGGTATTAAATTCATTTTGGTTAGAAATTGCATACATCCCTCCATTTTTTATCATGTCAAACGCTTCAGGAAATTTTTTATAGTTTCCCCCAATAATAATAGGTACGCCAAAAACTGCAGGCTCTAAAGTGTTATGCAATCCTGTATTTCCAAATGCGCCGCCTATATATACAATATCGGCATAGCTATATATTTTTGATAAAAGGCCAATAGTATCAATTATAAAAACTTGAAAATTTGAAATTTCAAAGTTTTCTTTTTTAGAAAAAATTAAGGTCTTTTTTTGTATTGAATTATATAAAGTCTCAATTTGTTGAGACTTTATATTGTGTGGTGCAATTATAAATTTTAAATCTTCAGGAGCAGTATTAATATAATTTATCAATAAATTGTCATCTTCAGGCCATGTGCTTCCTGCGACAAAACACAATTTATTTTGCTTAAACTGCTCAATAAAATCTAAAGTATTATTTGTTTTTAATTGATTTGAAACACGATCAAACCGTGTATCACCAGAAACAATAATATCATTAAAGCCAATAGATTCTAATAGTGTTTTTGAATTCTCATTTTGAACAAAAATGTGCTCAAACACTTTTAAAGACTTGCGCATTATAGTTCCATAAAATTTAAAAAAAGACTGATTTTTTCTAAACAGTGCAGAAATCAAAATAGATTGAATTTTTCTTTTACTAAGTTCATTTAAATAGTTAGGCCAAATTTCATATTTCACAAAAATTACCAAATCCGGATGTACTAAATTTAAAAATGTTTTAGCATTTTGTTTAGTATCTATAGGCAAATACACTACAATATCTGTAATTGGATTATTTTTCCGAATTTCGAAACCAGAGGGCGAGAAAAAACTTAAAACTATTTTATGATTGGCATATAATTTCTTTACTTCCTGAAATACAGGAAGTCCTTGTTCGTATTCACCTAGTGAGGCACAGTGAAACCAAACCACCTTGTCTTTATTTGTAATTTCTACTTTTAAATCTTTAAATGCACGTGTTCTTCCATTAACACCTAGACGAATCTTAGCATTAAAAATTCCAACAATTTTTAAAAGAAATACAGCTAAGTATGTAATTATGTTATAAAGAATTCTCAAAGTTTTTTCTTTAAAGCTAAAATACACTTCTTTGAAATAAATTCATTGGTTAACGTTGATGAATTTTGTAATTTCGTGCTTATGAAAAAAATACAAATGGTTGATCTTAAAGGTCAATATAAAGTAATAAAAGAAACCGTTAATTCTTCAGTTTTAAACGTTATAGAATCTACTGCATTTATAAATGGACCAGAAGTTCATAGCTTTCAAAAAAACTTAGAGAATTATTTGGGTGTTAAGCATGTAATTCCTTGTGCCAATGGTACCGACGCTCTACAAATAGCAATGATGGGTTTAGGTTTACAACCAGGAGACGAAGTTATTACTGCCGATTTTACTTTTGCCGCAACGGTTGAAGTTATTGCATTATTACAGTTAACACCTGTACTTGTCGATGTTAATCCAGATGATTTTAATATAAATATTGAAGCCATTAAAAATGCAATTACACCTAAAACTAAAGCAATTGTTCCTGTACATTTATTTGGTCAATGCGCTAATATGGATGCTGTTATGGAGATAGCATTAGCTCATAACTTATTTGTAATTGAGGATAATGCCCAAGCGATTGGAGCTACTTGCACTTCAAACAATGGTGCAAAGGCAAAAGCTGGGACTATTGGTCATGTGGCTTCTACATCATTTTTTCCTTCAAAAAACTTAGGATGTTATGGTGATGGAGGTGCAATTTTTACTAACGATGATGATTTAGCACATACCATTCGAGGCATTGTAAATCATGGTATGTACACACGTTATCATCATGATGTCGTTGGTGTAAATTCAAGATTAGACTCTATACAAGCGGCAGTTTTAAATGCTAAGTTGCCTCTTTTAGATGAATATTGTAATAAAAGAAGAGAAGCCGCCAATAAATATGATGAAGCCTTTAAAGGTCAGGGACAAATTACTATTCCTTATAGAGGCGGAAACGAAGATAACCATGTATTTCATCAATATACTTTAAAAGTAAAAGGTATAGATAGGGATGCTCTTGCACAGCACCTTAATGAAAAAGGAATTCCGTGTGGCGTTTACTATCCAATTCCTTTACACAATCAAAAAGCATATCAAGATTCAAGATATAATGAAGCCGATTTTAAAGTAACTAATCAGTTAGTAAAAGAGGTCATTTCTCTTCCTATGCATACTGAATTAGATGATGAACAAATAGAATTTATTACTTCTACAGTTATAAAATTTGTAAATGAGTAAAATACTTGTCACAGGAGGGCTTGGGTTTATTGGGTCTCATACAGTAGTCGAGCTTCAAAACAAAGGATTCGATGTCGTTATTATTGATGATTTATCTAATTCTTCAATAAACGTTTTAGACGGAATTACATCCATAACAGGAATTACACCAATTTTTGAAGAATTAGACTTAAAAGATAAAACTAAAGTTCAAGAATTTTTTAAAATACATCAAGATATTCAAGGTGTTATTCATTTTGCTGCTAGTAAAGCAGTTGGCGAAAGTGTAGAGAAGCCCTTATTGTACTATGAAAATAATATTAACACATTAATTTATGTCCTACAAGAATTGCATCAATTAAAGAATGCTAATTTTATTTTTAGTTCGTCATGTACAGTTTATGGGCAAGCTGATGAATTACCAATTACAGAATGTGCACCAATAAAAAAAGCTGAATCACCTTATGGTAATACCAAACAAATTGGTGAAGAAATTATTCAAGATAATTGTAAAGTAAATAATAATTTTAACGCAATTGCATTACGCTATTTTAATCCTATTGGCGCACATGAAAGTGTAAAAATTGGTGAGTTACCAATTGGTGTACCACAAAACCTTGTTCCTTTTATCACACAAACTGCCATTGGAATAAGAGAGCAGTTGTCTGTTTTTGGAGATGATTATCCAACACCAGACGGCACTTGTATTAGAGATTACATCCATGTTGTTGATCTAGCAAAAGCACATGTTGTTGCTTTAAAGCGTTTAATTAATAACAAGAATGAATCAAATTACGAAACCTTCAACATAGGAACTGGCACAGGCAGTTCTGTATTAGACGTTATAAAATCTTTCGAGAAAGTTTCTGGAGAAAAATTAAATTATAAAATTGCAAAGAGAAGAGCAGGAGATATAGTTTCAGCTTATGCAGATACTACAAAAGCAAATCAAGAGCTAGGTTGGAAAGCCAATTTGACTTTAGAAGATGCCATGTTGTCTGCTTGGAAATGGGAACAATATATTAGAAATATAAGAAAGCTTTAAATTAAAAAGGCTTTACCTTTCAATCTCTTTTTTTCTATTAATAAAACTAGCTATTAATATCATAATCATTCCTGTAGTTACAGAAAGGTCTGCCATATTAAAAATACCCGTTCTAAAAACGCCGCCTAAATCTATATGAAAAAAATCGGTTACTGAACCATAGAGTATTCTATCATAGATATTTGCGAGTCCTCCTCCAATAATACAAGAAAATCCTATTAAAGAGAGTTTATCTATTGATTTATCTTTAAAAACATAGCGTAATACAAGCCCTAAAACTACTACTGGTAAAATGAGTAAAACAAAGAGTTTAATCGTTGGATTTAAATCACTTCCTATGCCAAGAAAAGCACCAGAATTTTCTACATTATGAAGTGTAAAATAGTTTCCCATTATTTCAGATTCACTTCCAGCTAAGACATAAGTTCTTACCCAAAATTTAGAAATTTGATCGAAGACAATATTTAAAACAATTAGTATTATTATAAAAGTAGAACGCCGTGATAGTTTCATAGATTAGTCTTGGATTTCAAAAATTGCTGAAGTTGTTTCAACATCTCGATTAATTTTTCTAACTAAGCCTTGTAAGACCTTTCCTGGACCAACTTCTGTAAAATGGGTGGTTCCATCTGCAATCATTTGTTGTATGGATTGTGTCCAACATACAGGAGAAGTTAATTGTGAGATTAAATTTGCTTTTATTGCTGTTTCATCTATAACTGCATTTGCAGTGACGTTTTGGTAAATTGCACAATTTGGTTTACTAAACAATGTGTTTTCAATAGCTGTAGCCAATTCTTCTCTGGCAGGTTCCATTAAAGGGGAATGGAATGCTCCACCAACAGGCAATACTAAAGCGCGTCTTGCACCTTCTTCTTTAAGAGATTCGCAAGCTCTATTAATAGCATCCACATCGCCCGAAATTACTAATTGCCCTGGACAGTTATAATTGGCAGCGACTACTATGCCTTCTGTAGTAGCACATATTTTCTCTACAACATCATCGTCTAAACCTAATACTGCAGCCATAGTACCTGCTTTTATCTCACAAGCTTTTTGCATAGCTAGAGCACGTTGCGAAACTAATTTTAAACCATCTTCAAAAGTTAAAGCGCCATTAGCAACTAATGCCGAAAACTCTCCAAGCGAATGCCCTGCAACCATATCTGGTTTAAAACTTTCACCTAAAGTTTTTGCTAAGATAACCGAATGTAAAAAAATTGCTGGTTGTGTGACTTTAGTTTGTTTAAGGTCTTCAGCAGAACCTTCAAACATAACATCTGTGATATTAAACCCAAGTATATCGTTAGCTTTTTCAAATAGCTCTTGTGCTAAAGGGGAATTTTCGTAAAGGTCTAAACCCATTCCTGAAAACTGAGCTCCTTGACCTGGAAATATATATGCGTTCATTTAACTATAAATTTAAAGTTGCAAAAATAGGAATAATATTAAAATTTATAAGCCTTTAATAGCAGCTTCTGCACAACGTTCGCCATCCATTGCGGCAGAAATTATTCCGCCAGCATAACCTCCTCCTTCACCACAAGGGAAAAGGCCTTCTATTTCTGGATGTTGCAAATTTTCGTTTCTTGGTATGTTTACTGGAGATGATGTTCTCGATTCTACACCAACAACATTGGCTTCGGATGTATAATAGCCATGCATTTTTTTACCAAAGGTTTTAAACCCTGTTCGCAATCTTCCACCAATTAACTTAGGCAATAAGGAGTGTAATGGTGCCGATTTTAATCCTGGTTGATAAGATGTTGCATTCAAATTGTTTGATAATCGTCCTTCTACAAAATCGGTTAAACGTTGCGCAGGAGCAGTTTGATTTCTTCCACCAGAGGTAAATGCCAATCGTTCTAAATCTTTTTGATATTCTAATCCTTTTAAAACCCCAAAGTGTTCATATTTTGGTAAATCTTTATCCACATTAACTTCAACCACAATTCCCGAATTGGCAAAAGGGTTATTTCGCTTGGAAGGCGACATACCATTAACGACAATTTCTCCATTTGCTGTTGCTGCAGGCACAATAAATCCACCAGGACACATACAAAACGAATACACACCTCTATCATTTACTTGCTGCACCAAGCTATAAGCTGCTGCTGGTAATAATTCATCACGTTTTCCTTTACAATGATACTGTATAGAATCTATAATGTGTTGAGGATGTTCTACACGAACTCCCATTGCAAAAGATTTTGCTCGTAATGCAATATTCTTTTTATGAAATAAATAGAAGATATCCCTTGCAGAATGCCCTGTTGCTAAAATAACACGCTCAACATACATTTCTGTATTGTTTAGTAATCGGATCGCTTTTATTTTATTATCCTTAATGGTAAAATCTATAACGCGACTTTCAAAATGAATTTCACCACCATATTTTAAAATGGTTTCCCGAATATTCTGAACTACTTTTGGGAGTTTATTGGTGCCAATATGAGGGTGTGCATCTATTAGAATTTGTTCAGTAGCACCATGGAATACCAAGTTTTCAAAAATACGTCGTACATCACCACGTTTTAAACTTCGTGTGTATAGTTTTCCGTCACTATATGTGCCTGCACCACCTTCGCCAAAGCAATAATTAGAATCTTCATTAACAAAATGGTCTTGATTTATGGCTTTTAAATCTCGTCTTCTGTCTTTTACATTCTTACCACGTTCTAAGACAATGGGTTTGTATCCTAATTCTATACATCGCAAGGCAGCATACATGCCTGCTGGTCCAAAACCGATAATATGAATCGCTTTTGCATTCGACACATCTTTATAATTGAATGTATAAGCTGAAGAATTTGGTAGTTGCTCTTTAACGTAAACAGCAACTTTATAATTGAAAATAATTAAAGATTTTCTAGCATCGATAGACTTACGAACCACTTTAATGCCATTAATGTCTTTAGGATTAATATGAAGAAGTTTTGCAGATTTTTTTGTTAGGATATCGTCTTGTTTTTCCTCTTGAAGTGTGACACGAAGCTGAATCTCTTTTATCATGTGGCAAAATTACTTAAAATAGAAAGAGGAATAGAATGATATTATTAAAAGAAAATTTTTTGAATTTTTGAAGATAAAAAAGTATATAAATTTTGTAGGTTCGTTTAACGTTCAGTATAAGAATCGTAGGGCATTAAATATACACATGCTTTTCTAATTAGAGAATTTTATAAATAGAAAAGGGCATTTAGTTTAGCACCAAATACCCTATGCTTTTTATACAGTGTTACCACTCGTTTTACTTATGTCCCTATTTTTTGAATTGCAATATTTCCTTTAGAAAAAGATTCTTTTCTATATCTTTCTCATAGAACCAAATATCTCTTAATTTTCTGTCTGACAACAATTGCAATTGATCCCCTTTGAAAGGTGAGTTATATTGGGAAGCGTTTCCATAACTTAGTATACCTTTAGCTTTAATTTTTTTTCCAAATTCAACTACTGAAGTATATGCTGAACCACCAAGCAAAGTATAGTTTGTATTGGACATTGGGCGGTAAAAACCGGCATTAAAACTACCTACTTCACTCAATCCTAATCCTCCTTTTACTTTTTTATCTGCATAATTCATCTCATAAACCTCACCCCAAGCAATAGATAAGCTCCCATATTTTTCATTTGTGTCTTTGGCTGCTGACTGAAGTAGTTCTTTAACTTCAAGTGTTAAGGTGTTTGGAGAATTTAAAGCATCATTTTTAGAAAATTCAACTTCAAACATTTTCATTTTTCTAGACTTAAAATACCAATTTACAAAAAGAACAGCTCCTTTACTAGGTGTATCTAATTTTCTGTCCCAATTTTTTAAAACTATTGCAGCTTCATTCAGTTGTGAATCTTTTGCTTGCAAACCAAAGCTAACTAATTCATCAACTGTCCTGTCAGCCAATTCTGCATATGTTGAAGATTGCATTTCTACAAGTTTATCAAAAC
>Ga0209013_10005917_pt1 | contig 10448 bp, 8 predicted proteins | sample Cruoilmetagenom2_FD_187291 | JGI IMG/M metagenome (GOLD analysis project Ga0209013, IMG submission 187291) | Oil polluted marine microbial communities from Coal Oil Point, Santa Barbara, California, USA - Sample 2 (SPAdes) (version 2) | ecosystem: Environmental > Aquatic > Marine > Oil seeps ...
AGGTTTTTCAGGGTAATACTTGCCTTTTTTAGACGCAAATATCCCTTGCCGATTGAATCGGAAAATATTCATAATTCAGAGATGTGGATTAAGTATCACATAACGAAGAAATCTCCTTTGATCAGGTAAAATGAGCCGTTTGTTGAACATAGCTTGCAGACATGTCGACTAAACGAGGATATTACCATTTTTTGTTTCATCCTTATATCGGAATTTCAGGTTTTCCTTTTAAAATCGCTTGACAATGAAATATTGTGATGTTATTTAAAAAAATTTTTAATTACTCCTTGTTCCTCAGTGGGTGTGTTTAAAAAGGCCCCTATTACTATAATATTAGAGGAACCAAATTAATCCTTAATAACTGGAAAGGCCGAAAGGAGAATGTACATGCGATACTATGAGACCCTTTACCTGATCAACCCCACTCTATCCGACGAAGACTGTGGAAAGGTCGTAGTCAAATTCAATAACATTATTGAAAAGAATAAGGGCGTGGTTGTCAAGGTTGAAGAATGGGGGAAAAAAATACTGGCTTACGAGGTGAAAAAGTATGACAAGGGTTATTATGTGCTCTTGCGGTACTGTGGAGGACCTGGTATTACAGAAGAGATTAAGAGGGCATTTAGTCTGGATAGCAAAGTGATCAAATATCAGACAATAAAACTAAGTGACAATGCAGACCCAGAGGCCTTAAAAGTCAAAGCAAATGAAGGCAAGGACAAGGCAGTTGAAGAGGTCCATACAAAAGAAGAAGTAGACACAGAATAAACCACTGAAACAGAAGAGGATCAAGAGGACTAGAATGGCTTATGATAATAGCAACAATAAAAAAAGCTATAGAAGCAGCAGACCTAAAAGGACTTATTATAGAAGAAAGGTATGCAAATTTTGTGCGGACAGCAGCCTTATGATTGATTACAAGGAAGTTAGAACCCTCAGGTATTTTATAAGCGAACGGGGTAAGATTACTCCGCGCAGGATTTCTGGAAACTGTGCCAAGCACCAACGAAAGTTGACGCTTGCCATCAAAAGGGCCAGAAATATGGCATTGTTACCTTTCACTACATCTCTTGTGTGATAATCCTTAGACCCCTTGCCATAACCCTGAAGTTCACCCTTTAGTTGCATAAATAAAATGTCAAAATGGGTTTAAAGCCAATAATTATAAGCCTTTTTCACCTCTTCAACTTGCATTTTTAAAATACACCGCAAGTGGTATCATGAAACCAGTGAAAAGTTGCCGTTTTATTTACCCTTGTAGAAAATCGAGGATTCCCCATCTCCTTCGTTTCCAAGGATTCGCGGTAAAGTACTACAGCTTTACCCTTGGCGCCTTAGATCTGGAGCATCCTCGACTCTTGCAACGTTAGGGCTCAGTCTTTAATTTTTTTATGCCTTGCAATTTCTGAGAACCAATGAAAATAACAGACGTTTTGGGATGTGTAGGCTGGGTTGCTTTTTTTCTCTTAGCTTACGCCTTGGTCCCCTTTGTCGGCCCATTTTTTAGCCTGCTGATTCCTCTACCATTCCTTTATTATTCAACTAAATTGGGTTTTAGCCAAGGTGTAAAGGTTGCTGTTTTTGCCACATTTATCATTGGTTTGATAGTCATACTGGCCGGCAGGAAACAGATTATCCTTATTAGCCTGGAGTTCGGTCTGTTGGGACTGGCATTGGCACAGCTATTCAAAGGGAAATATAGTCTTGGGCAGACGGTTTTTTGGGCAACCATATTTATGCTATTGTTGAGTCTGGGTTTCCTCACCTATCTCGGGTTTTCAAGGAATATGGGTCCCTTGGAGATGATAGACAACTATCGTCAGTTTAATGTGGAGGCAACAATAAAAACCTACAAGGATATGGGAATAAAGCAAGAAAATATCATTGAAATTGAGACATACGGAAAGTTCTTTATGGATATCGTTTCAAGGATTTTTCCCTCTCTTATTATTATTGGAACCGGGTTTGCTATTTGGCTGAATATTGTAATTGCCAAACCACTATTCAGGATAAAAAAACTTAAATATCCTGATTTTGTACCGATGGATCGTTGGCAGGTGCCTGATAGTCTAATTTGGGGTTTAATTATTTCAGGTTTTGCTTTATTATTGCCATCGGAAGTTATAAAATTTGTAGCCATTAATATCTTGATAGTCATATTGGCCATTTATCTATTCCATGGCCTGTCTATAGCTGTTTTTTTTCTAAATAAATATCATGTTCCGCCCTGGATTAGGATAGGAATATATTTTTTAATAATAATACAACTGCTTTTTTTGGTGGTCTTGGTTCTTGCCGGAATTTTTGATCAGTGGGTTGATTTTAGAAAGATTCACAGGAGGGTGACCACTTAGGGTTCGCGCAGGTAAGCGCAGACTCCGAAAATAACTTAAAATTTTCGCATCTCATTTTTAGGCTGGCTTTGAGCGATCCTCAACCGGAGGTAACCGAGCGTAGCAGACTCCGAAGCCCTCTAAATAATTTGCTGTTTCTGCCTGTCCCGTTAAATGCGAACCTATTTCACTGGGGTGGTTTGATTGATCGGATTGTGAAAGTCCAATCTAAGGTTGAGCACAAATTCTGTAGACTTATTTTTGGTCACTCACTAATCTGCTGAACCCCTTTGTTTTTATGATCTTACGGAACATTATCAATTTTTGAATGGACACAACTTAAAAGAAGGAGGAATCCCTGATGGAAATTATTTTACAACAGGACGTGGATGAGCTTGGTCTCGAAGGGGATATGGTGGATGTTGCCAAGGGATATGCTCGTAATTATTTGATACCGAGCCGCATTGCTGTTGAGGCTACCACGCAGAATAAAAAATCCTTTGAATTGCGAAGAAAAAAGATTGAGATAAAGAGGCTAAAGGCAAAGGAAAAGGCCGAGAAGCTGAAACAAGAGATAGAGGAGATTACAATAACGTTTTCACATAAGGCCGGCGAAGAGGGAAAACTGTACGGCTCAGTCACCAGAATGGATATCGCTTCGCACCTTGAAAAAGAGGGTATTCTCATTGATAGAAAAAAAATCCTCCTGGAAAAACCTATAAAAACCCTGGGGGAATTTGAAGTGGCGCTTAGGATATATCCGGAAGTGATAGCTTCTATTAAGGTAGTCGTATCTCCTGAAAAGAAAACAGAAGGATAGAAAATAAGAAACAAAATGCCACAGGCAAAAGAAAAAATAACACCTTCCTATTTAAAGGTCCCCCCTCACAATATTGAGGCGGAACAGGCCATATTAGGTGGTATATTGATAAACAATGAAGCCATGAATCAGGTAATGGGCATTTTGTCTCCTGATGATTTTTACCGTGAGGCCAACACGGACCTTTTTGAGGGAATGGTCGAATTGTATAATCATAACGAACCAATTGATATTATTACCATATCTCAGTTTCTTACAAGAAACAATCTTTTGGAAAAGGTGGGGGGAAATGACTATCTGGCTTCCCTAGTTGATGCAGTTTCAACTTCCGCAGGTACTGCTTACCACGCCCAGATCGTTAAAAATTTATCTGTGCGAAGGAAGTTGATAGGGCAGTGCTCGTCTATTTCTGAATCCTGTTTTCAGGAATGGGAAAGGACAGAGGATCTTCTTGAGCTGGCTGAGCAGTCTATCTTTGATATTGCCGAGGAGCAGATCAAAGAGGGTTTTCAGAGCCTGAAAGAAGTCATTACCGGCAGTTTTAAAAAGCTTGAAAGTACAGCGGAATTTGATGGATATGTAACCGGGGTTCCTACTGGTTTCGAACGTCTTGACCGTTTGACGGCAGGTTTGCAACCTTCAGAGTTGATCATTATTGCCGGCAGACCCAGCATGGGGAAAACAGCTTTGGCTCTCAATATTGGGTACAACGCGGCCAAAAAGACCAGAAAGGGTGTGGCCATTTTCTCTCTGGAGATGTCCAAGCAGCAGCTGGGTCTCAGGATGTTGGGGTTTGACGCCGGGATTGATGCCGGCAAGCTGAGGACAGGGTTTTTAAGGGATAATGAATGGGGCGTGTTGACGGATTCAGCAAATAGACTATCGGAACTGCCGATTTTTATTGATGATAGCTCTGCTGTCACTGTGCTTGAAATGAAAGCAAAATGCAGGAGATTAAAGAGAAGGCAGAACCTGACCCTTGTTATTGTTGACTATATGCAGTTGATTCATGGCCGAAAATCTGCCGAGTCTCGCCAGCTTGAAATGTCAGAAATATCGAGGTCGCTAAAGGCATTGGCCAAAGACCTCAATGTGCCTGTAATAGCCCTTTCCCAGTTAAATAGAAAGGTAGAGGACAGGCCTAACAGGAGGCCCCAACTAGCAGACCTGAGAGAAAGTGGAGCCATAGAGCAGGACGCGGATGTGATTGCATTTATATACCGGGACGAAGTTTACCACCCAAATTCAGAAGAAAATCGGAATATGGCTGAGATCATTGTGGGTAAACAGAGAAATGGACCTACCGGTTTTTTTAAATTGACTTTCCAGAAGGAGCTGACTCGCTTCAGAAACTACATAGGAGAGGATTCCCCCACATAAAATGGCCAAATCCATTACCCCAAATTATTGAGCAGATACAATCCCTGAACCTTGAACCCGTGAACGGTTACCTTTTTTATTTCCTTCCAGGATATTTTTTTATCTGGATGCGATATGAGTAAGCAGGCCTCCCGCAATCAGAATTTCCCGCGAGCGATAAGAAATATTTAAATTGGTTTCCACCACAAATTCCTGGGTCACATTTTCAATATCTAAAGATTTCCCTTCTCTGATGCGGGAGACAACATTCCTCAAACGCAGCTTATCTCCCGGAGAAAATAGATTATAGTCCTGTTCATTTGCAAATTCCAAAGGGAGAATGCCGAAATTGATAAGGTTAGCCTTATGGATCCGTGAAAAGGACTGGGCCAGCACTGCTCTTACCCCAAGAAAACGAGGCGCAAGGGCAGCATGCTCCCTGCTGGATCCCTGTCCATAGTTTTTGCCGCCTAAAATGAATCCATCCCCATTATCTTTGGCCCGACCTGCAAAATCAGGATCAATTCGAGAGAATACATACTGGGAAATAACCGGGATGTTTGATCGCAGAGGCAGGATCTTTGTTCCGCCGGGAAGTATATCGTCAGTTGTGATATTATCGCCCAGGATAAGTAAAATGCTGCCTTCCAGTTTTTTAGACAAGGGTTCAAAAAGGGGCAGGGGCTGTATGTTAGGACCGCGAATAATTTCGACCTCTTGCTTTTCAGGGGTAGGAGTTGTTATCATTTTATTATCCACAAGAAATTTTTCAGGGAGTGTAATAAAAATGGGGGCGCCAAGGTCCCGTGGATCGGTGATAACACCCATCAAGGCAGATGCAGCAGCAGTTTCAGGGCTTGCCAGATAGATAAAGGCATCCTTTGTGCCACTCCGGCCTTTAAAGTTGCGGTTAAAGGTGCGTAGAGTAACTCCATTTGAACAAGGAGCCTGTCCCATACCAATACATGGCCCACATGCAGTTTCAAGAATACGCGCCCCAGCAGTGATCATTTGAGAGAGGGCGCCTCTTTTAGTTAGTTCAAGAAGGACCTGACGGGTTCCGGGGGAAATAACCAGACTTACATAAGGAGGCACAATCTGACCTTTAAGAATTGTCGCTACCTTCAACATATCTTCAAGCGATGAGTTAGTACATGAACCAATGGCTACCTGGTTTACGGAGCGGCCCGCTTCTTTTTTCACTGGAACAACATTATCTGGAAGGTGGGGTCTTGCAATAAGGGGTTCAATAGAAGAAAGATCAAGAAGCATTTCTCCGTCATATTCAGCATCAGAGTCTGTCTCGATTCTTCTCCAATCGCCTTCACGTCCCTGGGCACTGAGGTATCTGTGAGTCACTTCATCGCTTGGGAATATTGCCGTCAAGGCGCTGGATTCAATGCTCATGTTGGTTATGGTTGCGCGTTCAGTGGCATTGAGGGTCTTTACTCCTGGCCCGGCAAACTCCAAAATTTTTCCTCGTCCTCCGTACACCGTCAATCGGCGCAATATTTCAAGGATAACATCCTTTGCTGATGACCAGGGGAGAAGCTTTCCCTTAAGGTCCACCTTTAAAACTTCAGGCATAGTCAGATAATAAGGCTCACCTGCCATGGCAGCAGCCACGTCCAGGCCACCGGCGCCAATGGCCAGCATACCCACACCGCCCGCTGTAGTGGTGTGGCTGTCCGCGCCAAGCAGGGTATCTCCTGGGACTGAAAAACGTTCCAGATTTACTTGATGGCAGATTCCATTCCCAGGTCGAGAAAAATAGATTCCATACTTGCGGCAGACAGAGCGTATGAATTCATGGTCATCCATATTCCTAAAGCTTGTCTGAAGTGTATTATGATCAATGTATGCCAGAGAGCGTTTTGTCCTAACCCTTGACACCCCCAGTGCCTCAAACTGGAGCAGCGCCATAGTGCCTGTGGCATCTTGGATAAGCGTGTGGTCAATGGAAATTCCCACTTCTTTTCCGGTAGTGAGAGTCCCCGATACTAAATGAGACTGCATTATTTTATGGACAATGTTTTTTCCCATGGATTTTCTCTCCCACATCAAACATAATTCTTTTTGTTAAACATAACCCTCCATCAACCTCCGCGCAGTGAAACTGATTATGGCCTCTTTGTAGTGCAATTTACCGGATTGTTAAATAGGTAATGCCAGATAAGCCTTAAAGAGAGCAGGAGATTTTTCTTCTGCTCCGAGTATCACGGGCTGGTTCACGGACATTATCCAGGATATCAGGGCAAAAGATCATTGGAAGACCAAAAGATATATTTATTAATAATACATCAGCCCATATAGTAATCCAAGGCCTTTATGATATCGCCTGCTTTTTTAAGTGGCAATCAATTTTTGTGATTGATTATCAATGTCGGAAAATATATTGTATCTTCTCAATAAATCGGGGCCATCGGATTTGGCTGTTTCTTTCAGGTCCTCTCAAAACCTGACGAGAATTAGGCCCATTATTTGGGATTTTGCGGAATTTTATTATAGCTTAATGGGGTTCGTTGCTGCAAACCCCAACATATCCGGCTACGGCAAAGGATATTGAAGGCGCACTTTTAAGAAAGCGCCTTCAAGAAATGCCCAAATCCTTACGCCAAGGCCTGGTGCAACGCCCTTATTTGTTGAGTTTATACAATATATGTTTAATGATTCTAATTTGAGCCTGACGCAGAGATTAGGAAAAATAGCAATTTTCGGACCGCCTCCTAGGTTATCCTGACATGGCAAGTTGCTATCCCTGTTTTCATCAAGTCTTGCCGGCCTACAGCCGGACCAACGAAAGAAAGGTAACCCTGAACAAGTGAACATTTGCTAACTGAGATAATGCATAAAAAAATAGAAAAAAAGGTTGGACAAACAAAAAGAATTTCCAGATCGACCTTGGTAAAGGCATTAATTCTCTTTGTTTTTATCGGTGCAACTATTTGTATGTTCCGTATGACACCAGCCGAGAGTTTCCTGACACCGGAAGCCTTGGGTCGTTTTCTGAATAGTTCAGGCCTCTTGGCCCCTCTCGTATTTATAATTATTTTTGCCACCGGCATATGTCTTTTCATACCGGCAAGCATCCTGACAGTACTGGGAGCTGCCCTTTTTGGAGCCTACTGGGGTTTTTTGTATGTATGGATAGGGGCCTTGGCAGGCGCCAGCGGCGCCTTTTTTATCGGACGAACCTTGGGAAGGGACTTTATTTCATCCATAATCGGGAGCCGACTGAAGAAGTATAACGATGCCATCGAGAGAAACGGGTTTACAGCGGTACTCTATCTTCGGCTGATAAATTTTCCCTTTACCCCGTTGAATTTTGGCATGGGCTTGACCAAAGTACATTTCTGGGACTATTTTTTCGGGACGGCCCTGGGAGTCATCGCAGGACTTTTTATTGTGAGTTTTCTCGGCGGGACTTTGAAAGAGATGTGGGTTTCCGGTAACTGGGAAGGACTAATATCTTTTAAGGTATTTTTATTTATGGCGCTTTTTATTTTCTCATTTTTTGTCCCAAAAATTATCAAAACAATCAAGGGAGAGAAATAATAAGAAAAATTCGGCCAATAACTTTTGAAAGGAGCATGAGGTAGGAGAATGGAAATAAAATTGAATGAGCTTTGTGTAAATACGATTCGAATGCTTGCAATTGATGGAATTCAGAAGGCCAACTCCGGTCATCCCGGCATGCCCATGGGTGCGGCTTCTATGGCCTATGTATTATGGACACGTTTTCTGAAACACAATCCCCTGAATCCAAAATGGCCTGACAGAGATCGATTTATCCTTTCTGCCGGCCACGGATCTATGCTCCTTTACAGCCTTCTTCATCTATCCGGATATGATCTGTCCCTGGAAGATATTAAAAATTTTCGCCAGTGGGGAAGCAGGACACCGGGCCATCCGGAATACCCATTAACTCCTGGTGTAGAAACAACCACCGGACCGTTAGGTCAGGGGTTTGCCAACGGAGTTGGAATGGCCATTGCCGAACGTTTTCTTGCAGCCCATTTTAACCGGCCTGATCATACTATTATTGACCACTATACTTATGGCATAGTCAGCGATGGTGACCTTATGGAAGGTATATCACATGAGGCTGCATCCCTGGCAGGTCATCTTGGGCTTGGCAGACTTATTTACTTGTATGATGACAACCATATATCTATTGAAGGAAACACGGATATTACTTTCACGGAAAAACGGACAGCCCGCTTTGAGGCCTACGGTTGGCATGTGCAGGAAGTTGAAAATGGAAATGACCTTGATACCATTGAAAATGCCATTATTGCGGCCCAAAAAAAGGACACCCGCCCATCATTAATTGCGGTCAGAACTCACATCGGCTATGGCAGCCCCAATATACAGGACACTTCAAAGGCCCACGGCGAACCCCTGGGGCCGGAAGAGGTCAAGTTGACAAAAAAGAATCTGGGGTGGCCTCTTGAGCCCGCCTTCTTTATCCCTGATAAGGCATTAGACTATTTTAGACAGGCAATTGATATAGGCAAGGAGCTTGAAGACAAATGGATGGCTCGGTTTAGCCTTTACAAAGAGACCTTCCACGAACTTGCAAGGGAATTTGAAAGTTGGATGAGCGGAGGATTGCCGGGAAATTGGGATAAGGACATTCCCTTCTTCCCTGCAGACTCAAAAGGCATAGCTACAAGGGTTGCATCAGGGACTGTCCTGAATGCCATTGCGCCTTACGTTCCAAACCTGTTGGGCGGTTCGGCAGATCTGGCTCCATCAAACAAAACTGAGGTTAAAAACGAAGAGGATTTTCAGGCAGATATCTATCAAGGACGTAATCTTCGTTTTGGTGTCCGGGAACATGGGATGGGTGCTATCTTGAATGGACTGGCCCTTCATGGCGGGGTGATTCCATATGGCGGGACTTTCCTTGTTTTTTCAGATTATATGCGTCCCGCCATTCGTCTGGCAGCGCTAATGGGTTTGAGGGTAATTTATGTTTTTACTCATGATAGCATCGGTCTGGGTGAGGATGGTCCTACCCATCAGCCCATAGAACAATTGGCCGCTTTGAGGTCCATTCCGGATCTTGTGGTAATACGTCCATGTGACGCCAATGAGACGGCCGAGGCATGGCGATACGCAATTAAATCCGACAAAGGCCCTGTGGCTTTGACGTTGACCCGGCAAGGTGTGCCGGTTCTAGATCGCTCATCCTGCTCCCCTGCGGCAGAATTATCCCGCGGGGGCTATATCCTTCAAGACGCTCAAAACGGAAAACCGGATCTCATTTTAATCGCCAGCGGTTCCGAGGTTAAAATCGCCATGGAGGCGGCTAAAAAGCTCCAGGGAAAGGGTGTGGATGCACGAATAGTTAGTATGCCTTCATGGGAATTGTTTGAAAGGCAGCCTGAGTCATACCGACGTCAGGTTCTTGATCCCGATATAACGGCCAGAATCGCTATTGAAGCGGGTGTTTCACAAGGATGGTATCGGTATGTAGGAAACAATGGCGAGGTAATAACTCTCGACCATTTTGGAGCGTCTGCCCCATCAGGGGTGCTTTATGAAAAATTTGGTATTACGGCCGATCACGTGATAGAAAAGGCATTGGCTATAATTAAACGTGTCTAGGTGCAAGGTCTGTGTTTATTTAAACATAAAAAACTTGGTCTTCAAGGCCCGTCGAAGATCCCGCATTGCGGGATTCAGAGATCAGAGGCTTTGCCGGAATCATTCCGACAAGGAATCCAGGAGTCACAATTTAGAATAAGGTATTCGCCTTAGGCTCAGTAAAAAAATACTAAATTTGTTGGAGCAAAGCGACATCTTATTCCTTATGGCTCCTGACTTCTGAATTCTATGTTCCATCAGTTATCGTGGGTAATAGCTCAATAGATAGGGGTGCTTCCTTAACCCATATTGGAAAAGGTGATTGGGCTCCTTCCTCTGCTCCA
>Ga0209013_10005918_pt1:5000-10446 | contig 10446 bp, 5 predicted proteins | sample Cruoilmetagenom2_FD_187291 | JGI IMG/M metagenome (GOLD analysis project Ga0209013, IMG submission 187291) | Oil polluted marine microbial communities from Coal Oil Point, Santa Barbara, California, USA - Sample 2 (SPAdes) (version 2) | ecosystem: Environmental > Aquatic > Marine >...
TCTATTTTTTCTCTTTCAGTTTAATGAAAATATATTCCAGTTTTTTCCTGAATTTATCTTTTTCCAGATCAGTCTCAGCATACTTTCTCCCTTTTTTCAGGTATTTTTCGGCCATTTCAAGTTTACCCAGTTTGTAATAGGCTGCTGACAATTTTGTATAAAATTCAGATTGTTTTTGATCTCTTTTTATCGCCCGTTTAAAATGTAATATAGAATCTGCATAGTTATTGTTCCCATATGCTGTGATCCCCTGGCGATAATGAAAATATGGATTCCTGCTCAATATTTTTTTAATTTTATTCCTTAAATTCTCAGCGTTCTTAATATTCCCTTTCAATTCATAGATCACCGCAAGGTTATATTTTGCAGTATGATTGTGTTTATCTAACAATATAGCCTTTAAAAAAAAAGTCTCAGCTTTCTCCATCTCCCCTTTTCGCTTCGACAGAACACCGAGATTTGTCCACGCAAATGAAAATGAACCGTCCAGTTCTGCACTTCTGGCAAGCAAAGTCCCGGCAGATGAAAGATCACCCTTAAGTAAAGCTTCAGATCCGATATTGTTGAAGTAGTGTGCTTCCGCTCTCCGATCACTCACAATTTTTCTGTTCCAGAATTTTTTTTCACTCCTGTATTGAAAATCAACTTCATAAAATTTTGTACCGACAATCACAATACTATTCATATGGCTGCTGAAAATAACAATATCACCCTGCATGTCCCAATCAGAGAAATCTGCAACTTCCTGGAACTTTGCATTAAGTCCCGCATACCTTGCCATTGAAATGAACATTGCTGTATAAGAGAGACAATTCCCGGACCTGTTATTAAAGGTTTCAGAAGCTGTATAAGTTCTCACACTTGAGTAGTCAAACCCGACAACAGAGCGATCGAATATTAGTTCAACTATTTTATCCAGCCTCCTTTTCTCTCCTCTGATAGGAATAACTTCCCTGTCGAGAAGGTCTTTCATTTCTGCACTTATCATAAGAAAAGAGGATGGATCTTCATTCCCACTGGAAAAAATTTCTTCAGCTGAGTAACAAATGAAGGAGAGAAATAATATGATCAAACAAGAAATAATCTGATTCTTCATCTAGTATATTATTATTACTATAAAAGAGGAATTTTCAACAAAAGTAAAAAGAAGATGAAGGGAGGGGGAGACCCCCCTCCCTGATTTTCAAATAATATATCTTTAAAACTACTACTTAACAGCTTTAAATGCGTTAACTCTCCCTTTACCGTAATAAGGATCCTTCCCGGGTTTACCGAGATCATCAGAATATTTCCCGAGATGATTCTTTAATACATTCGGTTTCATTTTCCCGTATTTAGAAAGAACCAGTGCAGCAACTCCTGATACCACTGGAGCAGCCATACTTGTGCCAGCCATAAATGACCAGCCGCCAATGGATGTTGAGAGAACCATATCCAAGTGCCATCCCGGGGAAGGGTACAGTGTAAAATCTCCTCCCGGAGCAGCCAGAGTGATTGAAGAACTTCCATAATTTGAATAGGAAGCAAAATTATCAAAGTTCTGAAGACCGACCGGCCCGGTAGCAGAAACTGTCACTGCATTCCCTGCTTCAGACGGAATATGGATATATTCCCACAGATGGTCAAGATCATAACCGTCATTGCCCGCTGCACAAACCACAAGACTTCCTTCGGAGATCGCCCAATTAATCACATGTGTATATAAATTTTTGATCTTAGCTGCATCGCTGGCAGTATAATATGGTAAGTATCCACTCTTTTTAAGAATACCACCAAGACTCATATTGATTATGTCCGCATCAACCTGAACTGCATGAATAATCCCTGCGACTATCCAGCTCTGATAACCTGATCCGGTATCATCAAGTACCTTCACCCCTATCAACGTTGCATCCGGAGCGACCCCTATTGTTCCCATATTGTTATCTGCAGCGGCAATAATTCCCGCAACATGGGTCCCGTGACCGTCTCCATCCATAAAATCTGTCGTACCGGGAACAAAAGTGGTGCTGGAAGCGAAATCAATATTATAATAAAGGTCTGGATGGTAATACCAGATACCTGTATCAAGAACAGCAACCCTGGCCCCGAATCCTGTAACTCCTGAATCCCATGCCTTATCAGCCTCGATGACCGGAAGATGCCACTGATAATGATAATAACTTTCGTTATCTCCTATACTTTCCGCTTTTTGAGTTTTAATACCGGGGAGCCAATTGATCTTTACGTCAGGCATCACATAAACACCATGGGTTTCAATCGCCTCAGCATCTTCCCTTGAAACAAATTCAGCTGTGGCAATACCGGCAGCTTTCCAGATCTTCTTCAACTTCCCTCCTGAATTGTCAACTATCTGTTTAAGGTTTGCCGGAAGTTTTCCCGATTTTGAATTAATGATCCAGTTACCGGCAAAACTGAAAGACAACCCCAGACACAGCATAAAAACAAGAAACACAATTCCTCCTGAAAATCTCTGCTTCATGTAAATCCTCCATGCCTGACTTTTCTGTCAGGCTTTTTATTTTTTTTCAACCGCTCTTCTGAAACCAGAGAGGTTCTTTTTTGGGTATACCATTGTAAATTCATTAAAACAATCGGGAATAAGTCTTATTTTTTATCTTTTTTAGTATAGAGCCGCTTATAGAAAAATATCATTATAGAGCTGAGGATTATTGTTGCTGTTATAGTAAAGTATATAGTGTCAATTATTATCTTATCCTTAAGAATTCCTTTCTCAATGGCCATCAGGGCAATAGCCACAGGAGCAATACCCCTTGCAAATACTGAGGAGATCAGGAATACCTCCCCTTTCTGGAAATGTTTCTTCAGGGGGCTCATTACATGGGCTGACTGCCGGATCACCAGGATGATCACCCCAGCCAGGGTGCCTAGAAAAATAGCTTTCTCATTTGAAATATCCAGCAGTATCCCTATATATACGAAAAAAAATGTTTTAAGGAAAAATGAGATCTCATCATAAAAATCTTTCTCCCGTGCAGAGATGATCTTTTTGATTGAACCATCTTCAATGTCCTCATTCTTGATAATTTTTTTTACAGATATCCTCAGTTTCACAGAGTTGGTCAGAACCAGTCCAAAAAAGAGGGCTGCCATCGCTCCGTTACCACCAAGATATTCGGTAAGAAAATAAAGAAGGACAACATATCCGATCGTCACCATATAGTCTCTGTCCTTGACAAATTTTTCCTCAAGATAGATCCACAATGCGCCGGCAATAATACCGACAAGCGCAGCAACTGCAAATAATGCGACCAGGTGGCCCAGGATATCAGCAACCTTGAACACATTTGTAATTCTAAGGTCTATCATTGCCAGGGCAAAAACAATAGCAAGGACATCGGTCATGGCCGCTTCCACTATCAGGACCGACCGGATCTCTTTACCCGGATTCAACTGGTTCAGGACTGGCAAAACGAATGAAGTTGATACTCCACCGAGCGCGAAACCGATCATCAGGGATATTGTAAAATCGAATCCAGAGAGAGAAAATAAAAGCGTGACTCCCGCAGAAGACAGAATAAAAAAGAAGATCGCAATAAGCACACCGGAGGAAAATCCCCTGAAAAATGACTTCAGATCCAGCTTCAATGATCCTTCAAACATAAGGAAAAGCAGTGTGAAGGTGGTAAAAAACGGAGCCAGAACCCCCAGTGACTCCGGGCGGATATAATCCAGCACATTAGGCCCGATAAGGAATCCCAGGATAATCAGCAGAAGGGTATCGGAAATGTTGAATCTTTCAAATATAAGTTCGGCAATATATCCCAGAATGATTACCAGAGAGAACAACAACAATATATAATTCACATCCATACTAAATCTCCTTTAAATGGGATGCAACAACCGTTTGATCCCGACCAGTTCAAATTTATCTCAAGAAAAATAAGATCTAAAATGCAGCTATTATTCCCGTTACAATTCTGAGATATTCTCCATAATTACTTTCAAATATATAATCTAATTCGGCAAGGAAACGGATGTTTCTGGTGAAAAGATACCCGGCATGAACAGCTACTGAGCTATATTTCTGCAAAGCATCATCAGAATCAACCCAGTTGTAGAGGCCGGCAGCATACCATGGGGAGTCAACTCCGCCGAAAGTATAAATCAATTCAACAAGTCCACCTTTCGTTTTAAAATCCCCCGGAGCTTCAGGTACCATCCAAGGATTATCATCGGTTCTGTCCAGATACTGGAAATTTACTTCAAGAGGATATAAAGATATTGTGAAATCACCCCCGAACATAGAAACTTTATTTGTTATCCCATCAGCAGATTCCCTGCCGAAAAAAGCCGCGGCACCGACCCTGAAATGTTTTCCAATATCCTGAGAAACCCTTCCGAAAAAATTCTTGAAACTGTCATCATCAAAATTCTTAAATTCATTCGCTTCATGAATACCAGTACCATTTAGAAATTCAACAACCAGATCAGGCCCGCCTTTCGGGACTGTGTAACTCAACATTACTCCTCTGTCATATTTGAGGTCAAGGTGTGATAATCCCGGCCTTGCTCTGTAGACCATATAGTTTTCGAAAGTTAGTTTCAGTTCTCCTTTGAAGAGGGGATCCGATATCTGAAACTGACCCAGAGCAAATGAAACTCCGGTTCCAAATACATCGTTGAACATTATGAATGCATCTTCAAGACCTGCGATCTTGCCTCTTTCACCGAAGAAGAAATAAAAATAGTATGAAACATTTTTTGCTATCACTCCTCCTGAAACCAGTTTAACATTGTAGGGGGAAGAGATATCCACAACCTCTTCACCATATTTGTTCCTTGTGACAAACAGGTCTAATCTAAGAGCGATAGGAAAGCTCCTCATAAGTGATAGTTTGTCGTCACCGGTATCAGTATGATAACGGGAAGGAACTTTTCCGTCTATTGTAAAACCATTCCCCGCAAACTCGTCCCCGAATGGTTTGAGCCTTGGGAAAGGATCATGACACGTTTTGCAGGATAACTTATGCTTCCTTGCAAATGCCGGAACGCCTTCAAGATCAACTGGTAAAAAACTTATTAAAAACCCTATAGTAACTGCTAACAATGCAATTCTTTTCATTTAACCCTCCTCATTAATCATAAAACACTTCTATTTTAGTACTATGCTCATTTACTTTTATTATCTCCGTTTCCTCCTCCGGGACCTTAAGGAGATCTGCAACCGGTTTAACCAGCTTCTGATAATTCAATACTGCCCTGACCACAACCTCTCCTTCTGCGATCTCATCAGGCAGGAGGAATGTAAATGTTTCGATCTTCGTCTCTCTGGGCCCTATTCTGTAATCAACACCGAGTGATTTGGTATTCCACTGTTGTATCGTCATCCTTCCCTGAGGATCAAAATAAGGCATCCGGAAGATCCTGTCACCGAGGGGTACACCATCTCGCTGAACACCTTTAAAGTCAGGATCTTCAAGAG
>Ga0209013_10005919_pt1 | contig 10446 bp, 8 predicted proteins | sample Cruoilmetagenom2_FD_187291 | JGI IMG/M metagenome (GOLD analysis project Ga0209013, IMG submission 187291) | Oil polluted marine microbial communities from Coal Oil Point, Santa Barbara, California, USA - Sample 2 (SPAdes) (version 2) | ecosystem: Environmental > Aquatic > Marine > Oil seeps ...
GCGGCAGCGAGGAAATCATCGCGGCCAGGCTCGACCCCGACCCACTGCGCTATATTACATGGGGCAGCAAGAGTCCCCAAACATTTGATCACCTCGAAGATCGCAACCTGGAACTCTACGAGGAGATCCTAAAAGAGGCCCGATCACGATTCGAACTGGGGAAGCACTTCCCGCGACAATAGCAATTATTGGTTTCAAAGATAAGAACACAGCAGCACTCAATTCTTTTTCCGCTCTCAGATTCCCGGAAAGGTAGGATCGATGGATATTACCAAAGCAAATAATTTGTGCACACAGCGAATGATCGAAGCCCGCCCGATCGTAGTAGGCCTTGGAAAGGCTCGCGATGTGATCCCTGGCATGCGTGACGACTTACTGATGCACGCCGGCCCACCCATCACCTGGGAGCGTGCATCAGGGCCAATGCGAGGTGCGATTACCGGCGCACTGATATTTGAGGGAAAAGTCAAAACCGAGGGCGAAGCACAAGCCCTGGTCGAATCGGGTCAGATCCAACTTGAACCTTGCCACCACAACCAAGCTGTCGGGCCAATGGCTGGCGTTATCTGCCCTTCTATGTCGGTCTACATTCTAGAAAACAAGACCCATGGCAACACATCCTTTTCCAACCTGAACGAAGGCTACGGCAAAGTACTACGTTACGGCGCTTACAGCGAAGACGTGCTCGAGCGTCTGCGCTGGATGGAGTCTGTCATGGCCCCTGTGCTGGGGGCGGCCATTGAATTGAGCGGTGGGATTGATATCCGTGCTCTTTTGGCCGAAGCGCTGCACATGGGCGATGAAGGGCATAACCGCAACAAAGCTGGCTCGGTGCTTTTCACCAAAACCCTAGCACCTTTTATCGTCAAAGCGACAAAAGATGCTGAAGTCGCTTCGGATATCATACGCGCTTTGGGCGACAATGCCCTCAGCGTACTCAACCCGGTGATGGCAGCCTGCAAGGCGATGGTTGACGCCGCTCATGACATAGAAGGGAGCACAGTTGTCAGCGTAATGGCCCGTAATGGCACCGACTTTGGCATTCGAGTGAGTGGGATGGGGGATCGGTGGTTCACTGCCCCGGTTGCTATCCCGCAGGGACTCTATTTCCCCGGCTTTACTGCCGAAGATTCCAGCGGCGATATCGGCGATAGCACCATCACCGAGACGGCCGGTATTGGGGGTTTTGCGATGGCCACAGCACCCGCCATTGTCACCTTTGTCAGCGGCACACCCAAAGACGCAGTCAATACCACATTGGAAATGTACGAAATCTGCCACACGGAACATAAATACTTTACAATCCCCTCATTGGACTTCCGAGGCACACCAACCGGGATTGATATCCGCAAGGTGATTGAAACAGGCATTACACCGCGCGTCAACACCGGCATCGCCCACAAAGATGCTGGCGTAGGACAGGTTGGAGCCGGGTTGGTACGACCGCCAATTGTCATGTTCGAAGAGGCGCTGGTGGCCTTTGCCGAGAAATACAATTATTAACAGTAGCAATCTTTTTGTGCAAAACTCATCCGCGCAGCTATCGACGTGAGCAGAACGCCGCCGGTGACCGTGGCACGATCGAGTTACGTAACAGGAACTAATCAAACAGTCTGACATCCGGGCTATCAGAGTCTCTGGATGTCTCAAATGAAAGTGAGGTGCCTATGAACCGGGACCAATTCATCAAGATCATGGCTGACGCAAAATTGCATGACTTAACTCAGGGCTGTAGCATCTTTACACCTCCATGGCCGGGTGAGAAGGCGCTGGAGGTGCATTTCTTTAAGCGAGTCACAGGCGCCTACGGCGGAGGGCAAGGCGCCAACGGTCAATTACTGAATTGGAGCAACACCGTAGGGACACACCTGGTTGGCGAGACAGCCTTCCATTCTGGTGGACGAGCTATTGCCGATGTTCCGTTACAGGACCTTTGTGGGCCTGGAGTTGTGGTGGATATTTCAGATGCTGTATCCGATTACAGCCTCTATACCCCGGAGATGATTATGGAGCGTGCCGTGGTTAAAGAGGGCGACATCTTGATCATCAACACCGGGTACCACAAGTATTCCTGGGATTTGCCCGACATCCACAACCCAGATGCTCAAGGTGGAGTGGAGTCTAAGGAATTTGGATTCCTGGTAAGACACCCTGGTCCCTCTCCTGATTTCTTCAAGTGGGCGCTGGATTTGAAACTCAAAGTCATAGGTGTGGATTGCGGCTGCGCCGAACACCCCATGAACACACCGATTCGTTATATGCATGAGAACGAATTTAATAAAGCCGAAGCCAAGCTGATAACAGAGTATGGTAAGTCGTGGGACGAGATGTTCCCCCAGGGGGAGTACTACGAGACGACTCATATCACTATGCCCAAAGCGCATTTGCTCATGGCGGAATCAATTGTGGGCGATATCGACAAGCTGAACAACCAACGGGCCTGGATCATGATACATCCAATCCCTTTCATGGAGGTTGAAACAGCCTGGTCGCGCGTTTGCGCCCTGCAACCACCCGATGGCATGGATGAAGATGAATTCTTCCAGCTCATGGATTCGGCTGAAATGTTGGATCTCACCATACCGTTCAGCATCCAAACGCCCCAGTGGGCCAACTATGTGCCGCTAACCGTCACCTATACAAAACGAGTTGGCGGACAGAATTTTGGCATGGGGCGAAATGGCTCCATCTGCAACGCCAGCATCCACCTGGCAACTCATATGGATGGTGAAAAGCACTTCTGGCCGTCTGGCAGGACGATTGGCGAAGTACCTCTGCAGGATTGGGTTGGCCCTGGCGTGATCGCCGATATCTCCCACTTGGTCAGCGATTCGAGTGTTTACACGCCCGAGATGATCGAGAGCGTCGTTGATGTCCACGAAGGAGATATCCTCATCCTCAAGGTTGGCTGGCACAAATTCGGCTGGATATCCCCTGACTCGGATGAATTCCGCTACATGATCAAACACCCAGGCCCCTCACCCGATTTCTCGCAGTGGGTAGTCGACAAAAAGATCAAGTGGCTGGGCATAGACGCCGTAAGCCAGGATCATCCCATGAACACCATCCAGCGAATATGGCATCCTAAAACCTTCGAGGAAGCCAACCGGAAGCTAGTCGCTGACTTTGGTAAGGATTGGGACGAGATGTTCCCGCTGGATAAGTATTACCAGGACACACATCTGAACCTCTTCCCGAAGAAGATCGTCCACGCCGAGAATCTGGGCAAGGATATCGGCAAAGCGGAGAGCGGACGTTATTATATTGGTTGCTACTTGCAGAAGGGCATGGAAATCGCCTCCATGTGGGGACGTTTCGTGGCCTGGAAAGAGGGCAGCTGACCCTTACCTTGATATGTCGATGGGTGCTCGATGATCCTTCTCACTGGTGCGGCAGGAAAGACAGGCCGGGCAGTTATCCGATCGCTGGCGGGGAAGGGTGAGGCCCTGCGAGCATTGGTACATCGTCGCAAGCAGATTCAGACGGTCGAAGCAATCGGTGCCCAGGAGGTGTTCGTTGGTGATATGCGAACCCGGGAGGATATAGACCAAGCTACCCAGGGTGTCCGGGCTGTCTACCATATCCCACCCAACATCAGCCCAGACGAGGAGCTTTACGGCCAGAACCTAATCGCCAGCGCCAGGTCTGCTGGGGTTGAGCATTTTGTCTTCCACTCAGTGCTGCACCCACAGACCGAGGCCATGCCGCACCATTGGAAGAAGCTGCAGGTTGAGGAGAAGTTGCTCGAATCCGGGTTGCCGTTCACTATCATTCAACCGGCGGCTTATATGCAGAACATCTTGACCCATTGGCAAAAGATTATCGAAGATGGTATTTACCCGGTCCCTTATCCAACAGAGACCCGCTTGAGCATGGTTGATCTGCACGATGTGGCCCAGGCTGTTGCCATCGTCCTCACCGAGTCCGGGCATGAGGACGCTACCTACGAATTGGTCGGTACGGAGGCAATGAGCCAAAACGAAGTCGCCGTCATTCTGAGCCAGGGGTTAGGCCGCCCGATCCGCGCCGAAAGCGTGACAATCGATGTGTGGGAGCGGGGGGCGCGAGCTTCGGGACTGGGCGATTACCAGGTCGAGGCGCTGTTGAAGATGTTTGGCTATTACGAACGTTATGGGTTCTCGGGGAACTCGCTCCTACTCAGCTGTCTATTAAAACGCCAGGCGACGAGTTACCCCGCTTTTGTTGAGCGAACCTTGCGCGAACGGAAAAATGAGGCGGCCACTTAAACCTATGGCAGATAAGATGATTGGGGTATTCTATGATAGGAATTGTCGCCTTTAGCAAGAAATGATCTTGCATTAAGGAGTAGAACACACATGAAACCAGCTCCATTCGAATACTATGCCCCGACCACAGTCGAAGAAGCGTTGGGCTATCTGGGGGAGCATGGCTACGATGCCAAAGTGCTGGCAGGCGGGCAAAGCCTAATCCCGATGATGAACTTCCGCCTGGCTCAGCCAGCGGTTCTCGTCGATTTGAACAATATCGCCGAACTCGATTTCATTCGTCTAGGTGATGATGGCGGTCTGGGCCTGGGAGCGATGACTCGTCATGCTCGTGTAGAAAGGGACTCAATCATCGCCGAACGGACACCCTTGATCCACGAGGCGATGCCCAAGATTGCCACTTCGCAAATACGCAGCCGGGGCACCTTCGGCGGTAGTATCGCCCACGCGGACCCCTCGGCTGAGCTGGCCGCGGTGAGCGTAGCGTTGGAGGGGCGCTTCCGGCTACGCGGCCCAAATGGGGAACGCTGGGTCAAGGCTAGCGAGTTCTTCGTAGGCATGTTTACAACTCTACTGGAACCTGACGAATTGTTGGTGGAAGCTGTATTTCCTCCTTTCCCACCGCATACAGGGTGTGCGCTGATGGAAGTCGCTCGCCGGCCTCACGATTTCGCCCTGGTCGGTGTCACCGCCGTAGTGTCGCTAGATGGGATAGGTCGATGCCAGGAGGCGCGGTTGGTGTTTTTGAGTGTTGGCGATGGTCCGGTGGAAGCGCACCGGGCTGTAGGGATGCTCAAAGGGAGTGCACTGACCTCGGAGACCATCCGCTCTGCCGCTGAGGTAGCTGCATCTGATGATATCGATCCTGGGAGCGATATTCATGCCACGGCCGAATTTCGCCGCCACCTGGCAAATGTTCTCGCTCGCCGGGCTCTGGAGCAGGCCTACGAACGAGCCAGAGCTTAGGAACTTCAAAAAAATCACGAGGGGTAGACCATCACCCGTATTCCGTTGCCACGCAACCCAGGAGACCTATATGAGGAATGTTTTCGATATAGCAGTCACAGTCAACGGTACCCGATATGATCGTACCGTAGAGCCGCGTCTATTATTGAGCGATTTCTTGCGCCGCGACCTCGATTTGACCGGCACGCATATCGGCTGCGAGCATGGCGTTTGCGGGGCGTGCACGATTTTATTCGATGGACAACCGGCTCGTTCCTGCTTGATGTTTGCCGTACAGGCGAACGGTCATGAGATTCTCACCGTCGAAGGGTTGGGGACGATCGACGAGCTGCACCCTATTCAGGAGGCCTTTCGCGAGGCGCATGGCGTGCAATGTGGCTTCTGCACGCCGGGCATTCTGACGACCCTGGTGCCGTTCCTGGAAGAAAATCCCAATCCGGACGAGCAAGATATCCGCGAGGCCATCTCTGGGAACATCTGCCGCTGTACTGGTTACCAGCATATCGTTGACGCAGTCAAAATAGCGGCGGAAAAGATGTCAGCCAGCGCAGTTGATTAACATTACCTCACGTTTTCGTATATCTTCAGGAGTGATACTGTGGCCAAGAAATTCATTGGTAAACGTATAAGACGAATCGAAGACCCACGCCTGTTGACCGGACAGGCGCTGTTCGTGGACGATGTCGAGATCCCCGGGATGCTTCATGCAGCGTTCGTGCGCAGTGATTATGCTCACGCTCACCTCAAGAGCATTGACGTTTCCGCAGCCCGTGAACGGCCGGGTGTGGTAGCCATTTTCACCGCCGAGGATATGGGCGATGATTGGGAACCAGGCCCCCCACTGGTATCTCCACCTCCTACGGTGAAGGATGTGCTCTTTAACTCACGCACCCAGGTTCCGTTGGTAAAGGACAAGGTTCGTCATGCAGGCGAGGCTATCGCTGTGGTCATCGCCGAAAGCCGCTACATTGCCGAGGATGCCGTTGAAGATATCTACGTGGACCTCGAGCCTTTAGAAGCGGTGGTAGACCTAAAAAAAGCGTTAAAACCCGAAAGCGTGCTCGTGCACGACGACCTGGACTCGAATTTGGCTGCCCACCTGGTACAAGAGAAGGGTGATTATGCCGCGGCTCGAGAGCAGGCTGACCTGATTGTGAAGAGGCGTATTGTCATTGACCGAGGCGCTGCGGCGGCGATGGAGAATCGGGGCATCGTCGCACATTGGGAACCAAAAAGCCAACACTTGACGGTCTGGGATACAACTCAGGCCCCGATCCCCATTCGTAATGGCCTGGCGGCGCGGCTGGGACTGTCCGAATATCAAGTAAGGGTGGTAGCACCCTTCGTGGGCGGCGGATTCGGCCCTAAAATGATGATGTTTTATGCCGAGGAGATGGTTATACCCTGGTTGTCGCTAAAACTGGCCCGACCCATCAAATGGATCGAGGACCGGCGGGAGAACTTCTATGTCACCACCCAGGAGCGGGAGCAGATCCACGAAGCCGAGATGGCTCTCACCAACGACGGGCGTATCCTTGGGATTAGCGATATTTTCCTGCACGATAGTGGAGCCTACGATCCTTATGGCTTGACCATCCCCCTCAACACGCAGTGCCATGCCATGGGTTCATACGATGTGCCCAATTTCTACTCTGATGTAAAAGTCGTCTTCACCAACAAGATGATCACCACGCCTATCCGCGGGGCCGGACGACCACAGGGTATATATTTAGTTGAGCGATTACTGGACCTGGCCGCCAAAGAGTTGGGCATAAACCCGGTTGAAATCCGGAGACGAAATTACATTCCCCCGGATGCTTTTCCCTATGACCACGAGATCATCGATCAGGCCTTTGCCCCGTTAATTTTTGACAGCGGAAACTACAAGCCGGCGTTGGAGAAGGCAGCCGACATGATTGGCTATGACCAGTTTGTGAAAGAAGAGGGGCCATGCCTGCGCGCCGAGGGTCGCCATGTGGGTATCGGTATCGTCTCTTTCGTCGAGACGACTGGCGTTGGCCCCTACGAGGGCGCCAGAGTCACAGTCGAGGCCAGCGGTAAGGTGAACGTGGCGACCGGTGTGGGTACACAGGGGCAGGGACACTTTACATCCTTCGCCCAAGTGGTAGCCGAACAGCTGGGGGTGGAAGTGAGCGATGTGCACCTGGTGACAGGCGATACTGCTGAGTTCCATTGGGGGACGGGGACTTTTGCCAGCCGCGGTGCTGTGGTGGCTGGGAATGCCATCCATGCCTCGGCTATGGCTGTGCGTGGCAAGGTCCTCAAACTGGCCAGTGAGGTCCTGGAAGCGCCTGAAGATGAACTGGAGATTGAAAATGGTATGGTGCGGGTAGCGGATATCCCCCGGCTATCTATCAGCCTGGGCGAATTGGCGGTGCTGGCTAACCCCTTACGTGGGGCGGTCGAGCCCGGCACGGAACCCGGCCTGGAAGCTACAGCATACTTTGGCCCCCGCTACGGAGGTACGGCCTTTGGCACCCACGCCATGATCCTGGAAGTAGACGTGGAAACCATGATGGTGGAGATCAAGAAGTATGTGGTCGTCGAAGATTGCGGAACTATGCTCAACCCGCTCATCCTTGAGGGCCAGATTCATGGCGGTGTAGCAATGGGCATCGGCAACGCTTATTATGAGAAGCTGTTCTACGATGAGAACGGGCAGTTGCTCAACGCCTCCCTGGCGGACTACTTGATCCCCACGGCCACGGAGGTGCCAAGGGTTGATGTCGGTCATGAGGAGACCAAGTCACCGCTCAATCCACTCGGCGCTAAAGGGGTTGGTGAAGCTGGAACCATCCCCGTCCCAGCACTATTTGCCCAGGCACTGGAGAACGCCCTGCCCGAGTACGACCTGGAAATCCTTGAGACACCTCTCAGCCCCAACCGATTATTTGAGTTACTATATGATAAGTAGGTCGAGCAATGAAAGTTGAAGGAGAATACCAATTTGATGGTCCGCGGGAGGATGTCTGGGAGCTGGTGCGGGACCCGGAAGTGCTGGCTACCGCACTGCCTGGTACGCAGAGCCTGGACCAGGTCGGCGACAACGAGTACGAAGGGGCGATGAACGTGCGTATCGGTCCAGTGGGTGGTGAATTTTCTGGGAAGGTGCTCATTTCGGACGAGCAGCCGCCGGAAAGTCTAACTATGACCGTGGAGGGCAAAGGCAAACCAGGGTTCATCAACGGCTCAGGGGACGTGAACCTAATCGATCAAGGTGATGGCACAACGCTGATGAAGTACGAGGGGGAACTGCAAATCGGCGGCAGGCTGGCCAGTGTAGGCCAACGGCTCCTGGATACAACGAGTAAAAGTATGATCCGCCAGGGGTTAGATGCGCTGAACAACGCCTTGTCTGCGCGGATGGCGGCCAAAAGTACAGGAGAAGAGGTTGAATATACAGCTCCCTCGGAGAGTCAATTTGCCGCTTCGGTGGCCAAGGATATGGCCGGGGAGATGCTCACCCCTTCGAGGATTATTTGGATTGGAGTCGCCGCTATCGTGACTATCGCCATTTTGGCTGCGATAATTATGAGCATAGGAGGAGGCTAATTCTTTGCCACAGCCTACAGAGTCATTTGTTGATAGATTAAACACAAATATCCATACTTTTCCAGACAAATTGGCTATCGAGTTCCTTGATCCACCCCTGCAACAGGTCACTTATGCCGAACTGGATGCCATTACCCGACGATGTATGGCGTATCTGGCGGACCTGGGCATTCAACCCGGGGATAAGGTGGCGGTGCAATTGCCAAAGTGCCTGGAATTCATCGTTTTGCATCTCGCCGCTCTGCGCATCGGCGCCGTCACGGTACCGCTCAACCTCGCCTATCCCCCCGCTGAACTGATTTATTTCTTGGATGATTCCGAGGCTCGCCTGTTTTTTGCCGACGAGAGTAAGAGACAGGATATTCAAAAAATCATCCCCCGGTTACCGGCTTTAAAAGATTGTACCTTCCTCGACCCCCGGGCGCCGCACAAATTTGAAGCGCTCATCGCTCAAACCACGCTACACGCCCCTTCAGCGCCTCCTTTCAGCTACGATATCGGTACTACCGCCTTGATGATCTATACCAGCGGAACGACTGGTAGGCCAAAAGGGGCACAGCTTACCATCAGCAATTTGACCTCAAATCTGTATGCCCTGCACACGGCTTGGGGCTGGCAGCCCGACGACCTGCTACTCCACGGGCTGCCCTTGTTCCATTTGCATGGCTTGCTGGTGGCCTTCCACGGAGCCTTGTACGCCGGAGCGAGCATGGTGGCTTTGCGCAACTTCGACGCCCGCCGGGTTCTCCGATTCCTAGTAGAACGGAACTGCACCGTTTTCATGGGCGTGCCTACTATCTATCAACGCATCCTGGCTCTCCCGGACGCCGTGAGCTACGATCTGAGCTCCATGCGATTGCTGACATCGGGCTCCGACCGTCTACCCGATGAGACTTTTCTCGCTTTTCAAGAGACTTTTGGACATACTCTGCTAGAACGTTACGGTATGACAGAGACCGGGATGAATATCTCCAATCCCCTGGAGGGAGAACGCCGCATGGGCTCCGTTGGGCTGCCTTTACCTGGAGTGGAAGTTCGCATTGTCGACCCAGAAACGGACGAACCTTTACCCGATGGGAAGGTCGGGGCCATCCTAATTCGCGGCCCGAATGTCTTTGCAGGTTACTGGCGCCAGCCCGAGAAAACCGCCGAATCCTTTAGCCCGGATGGATGGCTGCGAACGGGCGACCTGGGTCTGCGCGAATCGGATGGCTATTTCACCCTCAAAGGCCGCGCCAAAGACCTGATCATCACCGGCGGGCTAAATGTCTACCCTGCGGAGGTGGAGCGCGTGCTAAGCGAAAACGAAGCCGTAAAAACTAGTGCGGTCATCGGCCTACCTGACACGGAGTGGGGCGAACGGATCGTAGCCGCAGTCGTCATTCAAGCGGTTGCGTCGGCTTCATCAGAGGAGTTGATCGCTTTTTGCCGGAAGCGCCTGGCGGCTTACAAATGCCCGAAAGAGGTGATATTTGTAGAATCTCTACCGCGCAATGCGATGGGGAAGGTGCAAAAGGGGGCAATCCAGGATCTTGTACTCGGATAATCTCTCGCAATGTCGTGCCAAATAACTGCGCCAAAACACCGTTAAAGAACTGATAGCGAGCGTGGATCAGGTGAGAAGAGTGATACATCTGGGGTTGTGATGATATTCAATGAA
>Ga0209013_10005920_pt1 | contig 10445 bp, 8 predicted proteins | sample Cruoilmetagenom2_FD_187291 | JGI IMG/M metagenome (GOLD analysis project Ga0209013, IMG submission 187291) | Oil polluted marine microbial communities from Coal Oil Point, Santa Barbara, California, USA - Sample 2 (SPAdes) (version 2) | ecosystem: Environmental > Aquatic > Marine > Oil seeps ...
ATTAACCTGTTAGTTTTGCATATTTTTTAACTCAAATCTCACTAATTATTGAGCTTCTGTGATAATTAGTATTAATCGAACTCAGGTTTATAATAATAATACAAAAAGACAGATAGAACAGAAGTAAGCCACATAATGATAGCCGATGTAATCGCTGCACCTAAAATGCCATATTTTGGAATTAGAATAAAATTAGAGATCAAATTGACCAAAATTCCAAAAGAAGATATCCAATAATTTACAGAAGCTTTTCCTATAGAGGATAATAAATTTCCAAAAAGACCTCGAAAAATTAAAATTGCACTGACTCCAATAATTAATATTCTAAAAACAAGTCGGTGTTGGACAAAATCTTTATCAAAGAATCCAAGGATTAAATCAGTGAATAAGAAAGATAATAGGATGATAAGTCCAGTGATCATTAAAAACAGATAAATGTAATTTTTAATATATTTTTGAATGTATTTCTTATCCATATATTTTTTTGTTAGAGTAACAAAATCAGTAGTTAGAATCGCTCTGGGTAAAAACAAGAGGGAAAACGGAATTAAGGAGATGTATTTATAGATGGTTACCAATTCGGGATCTTTTAAAATAATACCAATTAAAATAATGTCCAAAACAATCAGCAATTGAGTTGCAACATTTGATAAGCCCGTAAAAAAACTATATTTCCAAAACGTAAAATCCGGTTTTGTAAAGTTTACTGATGTATTAAAAGAGATGGTCATCTTTGATAAAAAGACAATGAAAGTTACTAATGGAGCTATTATTATTGCAGCGATATATCCCTTTTCTTTAAAAAAATAACTACCAAAAAAAACTAATATCAAAAGGATGACATTATACACTATTTCAGTTTTAGCAAAAAGTTTATTTTGCTGTAAAACTCGAAACTGAACTTTTAAGCTTTCGAGTAAAAAAAGAGTAAAAATCGATATAGAAATTGCAATTAAATAGGGTTTTGAGTCTAATAGGTTTCTGCTTAAAAATGAGCTGAACAAAACTATTGCTAAAATTAAAAAGATAGAAATGACACTCCCTTTTTTAATGACGTAGGCGAATAATTCATTTTTTTCCTTGTCAATATCCAATAAAGCACCATAACGTAAAAGCCCCTGGTAAGATCCAAAGCCACTAAGGGGAATAATTAAGGTGATGATATTCAAGGCATAAATTACCAATCCTAATTCAAAATTTGGAATGAATTGTAGAGCTATCCATGATGCTAAAAAGGAAAGGATCCTTGCTATTATTGTAGAACTTAATATGTGGAAACCACTTCGATCCAAAAATCCGGAATAAAAGCTTTTTAGATCTTTCATACCATCTTTTCATTTAGAGATCTGTAGTATAATTTCGAAAATTCATCACAGATTCTTTCAATTCCAAAATTACTTTTAGCATATTGATGCATTTCAGTTTTTCCAATAGGGTTTTTATTCTTCTGAATTTCCAGAATTGAGTTCAGTAACGCAACTTCATCTTTTGAAGTAATCAATGTGCCAAAATTATCTGGAAAAAATTCTTTGATCCCACCAACATTGCTTGATATAACTTTGGTGCCACAAGCAAATGCTTCTAAAATTACACAAGGTAAATTTTCATAATTACTGAATAATATAAATACATCCGATTTTTGTAAATATGTTGCCACTTGATCATGGGGAATTTGGTCAATTAATTGAATATTATTTGGATCTATATTTAACGAATCGATCAAACTTTGATATTGAAATGGGTTATCTCCTATTAAGTAAAATAAAAATTCAGGAATATAATTTTGAAGTTTGGCAATTACATTTAAAATTCCAGTCACATTTTTATGGTCATCGATCAAACTTGATATATGAATTATAGTAAATCGCTTGTTTATAGCTTTATTTGGAGTAAATATTGAGGTGTCAACTACATTTGGTACCCGATAATAATCCCCTTTAAAACCCAAACTTTTCATGTTTTCTTCTAAATTTAGACTCACCGGACAAACAAAATTAGCTTGTTTTGTAATGAATTTCGATAATAGAATTTCTGTTTTGCTCAAATGCTTGGAAAGAGGCTTTAAATACCCCGTAAAATGTTCACTTATAATATACGGTTTTGAACGGTATAACTTTAACCAAACCGCAATAAGTCCAACCGGATACAATCTATTCACGTGCACAAGATCAAAGGAATCACTTAATGAGATAAGCTTTTTATAGCTGTTGAAGAACCGTATTTGTTTTATAAAATTAGAACTGGCTGGTTTTATATACGCAATTAAGGTTCGAACTTCATTGATAACATGATCTGTTATTGTTTCTTTTTTAATAGTTGCATCGGAGATCACATGAACGGAAGTTACCTTGTATTTTGTTGAAACGGCTTCGGCATGCCTTTGAATAAAATCACCATTATTGGGTAAAACCTTTGAGGGATACCAACTATTTAGAAATAAAATATGCAACTTCCTTTTCGTCAATTAATTTGGTTATTTTAGTAAGCTAAAATAAAACACTTTTGTTAAACTAAACACTAATGAACATAAAACATATTTTTTTTGATCTTGATCACACTTTATGGGATTTTGAAGCAAATTCAAAAAAAACTTTTGAGTACATCTTCCAAAGGAATAATATAAATATTGAGATCAATGTTTTCCAAGAAATTTATAAGCCAATTAATCATAAGTACTGGAAATTATTCCGTGAAGAAAAAGTATCAAAAGAGGATCTTCGCTATTCCAGATTAAAAGACTCTTTTAAATTATTAAACTATAGTGCAAATGATGACCTGATTGAAATATTGTCAGAAGAATACATTGCATATTTATCTACGCACAATGCACTTTTTGATGATGCTTTGAAGATTTTAAGATATTTAAAGACAAAATATGAGATGCACATTATTACCAATGGATTTGAAGAAGTGCAATTTAGAAAATTGAAAAATTCAAATTTATTACCATTTTTTAAACATATCATTACTTCTGAAAAAGTTGGAGTTAAGAAACCAAACCCAAAAATATTTCAATACGCATTAGAAATATCCACAGCAAAAGCTAATGAAAGTATCATGATAGGTGATAATTTTGAAGCGGATATTTTAGGCGCAAAGAATGTGGGAATGCATACTATTTTTTGTGAATTCAATGGAGAAATTGCTACAGAAAAAGTGCCATCTGTTTCAAAACTAATTCAATTAAAGAATTACCTGTAAAGTTTGCCAAACATGAAAAAAGGAGTATTTAGTTATTTTAATGGAATTAATAATATAAGAATTAAACTATTGAATCAAATTCCAAATTCCAAATAAATCACAATTTCTAATTATCAAGTTTCCATACAATTTTATATTGATGATAAAAGACAGAATATCAGCACAATATGGTCTATATTTTTGAAATTTATCGATTTGGTTATTATTTGTTTTTTGATATTTGTTTTTTGAAATTTTTATGGAATTCATAATAAATATAAACTGTCAGTAATTACTTACCCTTTGAATTCATGGAAAAACAAAAAAATTAAATGTATATTTAAACTTTATAAAAAAGATTGCTAGAAATTCCCCTCATGAATTATAAACTTTGTTTATATCTGCCGTTTATTTTATTTTATGTAAACTCATTTACACAAAACAATCAGGTTTTATACGATTTTGATCAATTACCTCAAACATTATTATTGAACCCAGGGGCTGAAGTTGATTATGATAAGCATTTAGGAGTTCCTTTTTTGTCCAATGTATATTTTGAAATTGGTGCATCAAATAAAGATATAACCTACAATAATATCATAGCACCATCCGATAGTGCTGAGGATGTTTTAAGAAATGTTTATAACCAGAATTTAAGTAATAATGATGTTTTTTTGATCAATCAACGAATGGAATTCCTGAGCGCAGGTTTAAGATTGAAAAATCCTAAATATTATTTGAGCTTTGGAATGTACCAGGAAACCGAGGGTTTTGCAAATTATCCAGTTGATCTTGCTAACCTTTATTTTAAGGGTGACGACCAAAATGATGATGGGGTTCCTGAATATGGTAATCCTTTTTCTTTTGCACCATTGAATTTTGTCGGTGAATTGGTAGGTGTCTACCATATAGGTATATCAAAAACAATCAATGAAAATCTAACTATCGGAGCTAGGGTTAAACTCTTATCCGGTTCATTAAATCTAAGTACTAAAAATAATAGTGGAGAATATGATTTGAGCTCTTCAATTTTTGGAAACCATCACAATTTTAATGATATGAATCTAATTATCAATTCTTCAGGTTTGATAAATCCTGAGGGTACTGAAAGAATAGCCACAAGTTCAACAGCTTTTAAAGGATTATTTTTTGCAGGAGGCAATTTTGGGTTGGGTTTTGATCTTGGACTTACATATCATGTTTCTGAAAAAGTGACAGTTACAGGTAGTATAAGGGACCTGGATTTTATTAATTACTCCAATGAAGTTGTTACTTATCAATTTAATGAAGATTTTATTTTAGATGATGATACCTATTTTGATCCTACGGAAGGAGACGAATTGAACTATTGGGAAGACAAATTTAACGAAGATTATAATAACGGATTAATACCAATTGACACCATACAAACCAGTTATAACATTGGTCGCTCTCCAAAACTTAATGGATCAGTTAAATATAAATTAAGAGACAGGAGGAAAAGCCGAAGTAGTAGTGGTAATTCGGCATTTAGAAATGTTGCTTGTGATGCTGGTAATACAGGAGATGTTTTGAGTAGTGAAGTTGGGATTCAGCTTTATGCCAATATAAAACCAAACAGCACGCTTTGGGCAATAACTACTTTCTATTCAAGAGAATTATCAAAAAGTGTAAATGCAAAGGTCACCTATACTTATGACGAATTCTCAGCAAAAAATATAGGTTTGGGAATATCTGCACATATTAAAGATTTTAATATATATGCTACTGCAGATAATTTATTAGCTTTGCCGAAGCTAAAGGATAGTAATTACCAATCTTTCCAGTTTGGTATGAATTTTATATTTAATTGAAATCATATTTAAAATGAAAAAAGGATTATTGAGTGTTTTTGTATTGTTTTTATTTGTTTCGTTGTCATTTTCTCAAAATAAATTAGATGCCTATAAATACGTTATTATACCTCAAAATTATGATTTTTTAAAAGAGGCAGATGAGTATAAAGTGAACTCCTTAACCAAATTTTTATTTGATAAAAGAGGATACAATACTATATTCGAGGGTGAAAGTTATCCTTCAGATCTGCTGGGTAATCCTTGTTTGGCAGTAACCGTTGATGTAAAGAGTGAATCAAATATGTTAACTACAAAATTGACGATCGTGTTATCCGATTGTTACGATAAGGTTGTATTTACCTGTGTACAAGGTAAAAGCAGAGAAAAAGACTATAATAAAACGTATAGTGATGCTTTGAGAAAATCCTTTGTATCCATTGAAAATTTAAATTATAATTATAATCCTGAATTGATCATTAACTCTAAGGATACGATTCATACCGAAATTACTACGGCTGCGGTAAAAACTGAAGAACCAAAGCCGGTTGTTAAAACTGAAGCACCAAAGGCTGTAGTTGTACCTGTAGTAACAGAAACAAATAAAGAACCTGTGGATATTGATGTTGAAGACAAGAAGGAAGAAACCATTGCTAGGTCATATAAAAATGAAAATATCTCCTTCTTTTTGATCGAACAAAATAATGAGTTGGTTGCTTATGTTAACGAAAGTAACAATGAAGCCTATAAAAAAGGAGAAAAAATAGGGACTTTTATAAAAACGTCCTTGCCAAATGTATTCAGAGTTTCCTGGAAGAACAAGCAAAATGATATTGATGAAACTACGGCCTATTTTGACGAAACCGGAAATTTAAAGATCGATGTTAACAGAAATGGCAAAATAGAAGTATTGGTTTTTGAACAAGAAAATCCTTAGAAAAACTTTTCGAAACAATTTATTCAATATCATATAGTTATAACGCAATGATCACAAAGAACAAATTAAGTTCGTAAAGAAAAATTATGATTTTTGTTCACAACTCTATTCACTTGTTCTCTTTATCTCTCCATCTCTCCGTCTCTATTTTCAACCCAAATTAACGTCTTGTATTAATACCCATATTTATCTTTCCATCGTTTCTTTAAAAACTCTCTAAAACTATTTTCTCTCGAATTGATTCCCGGATCATAGAGTTTTGTGTTTTTAATTTCTTCCGGTAAAAATTCTTGCTCTGCAAAGTTATCCTTGTAACTATGTGCATATTTATAATCTTTACCATAATCCAGATCTTTCATCAATTTAGTCGGCGCATTTCGCAAATGTAAAGGCACAGATAGATCGCCCGTTTCACGCACCAATCTTTGTGCTTCATTTATGGCTTGATAGGAGGCATTGCTTTTTGTTGAATTTGCCAAATAAATGGCACATTGACTTAGAATAATTCTTGATTCCGGGTTTCCAATGACCGAAACAGATTGAAAAGTATTATTTGCCAATATCAAAGCAGTTGGATTTGCATTACCAATATCTTCCGAAGCCAAAATAAGCATTCTACGGGCAATAAATTTCACATCCTCCCCTCCTGCAATCATTCTTGCTAGCCAGTAAACAGCAGCGTTAGGATCGCTTCCTCTGATGGATTTTATAAATGCAGAAATGATGTCGTAATGCTGTTCACCTGTTTTATCATACCGAACTGTATTTTTTTGCACTTTGTGCAATACCATATCGTTGGATATTTCTATTGGCTCTTGTTCAGAATTTACGATCAATTCAAAAATGTTCAACAGTTTACGGGCATCACCACCTGATAATTGAATTAAAGCTTCTGTTTCTTTTAGAATGATTTCTTTTTTTGAAATGAATTGATCTTGATGGATTGCCCGATTTAAAAGTGCGATCAGATCATTTTTATCAAATGAATTTAAGATATAAACCTGACAACGAGAGAGCAGCGCAGGAATTACTTCAAAACTAGGGTTTTCTGTTGTAGCACCCATTAGTGTTACCCAACCTTTTTCAACAGCTCCCAATAAAGAGTCTTGTTGGGATTTACTAAATCTATGAATTTCATCAATAAACAAGATCGGGTTCTTACTGGTAAATAAACCTCCGCTGCTTTTTGCTTTTTCAATGATTTCTCTTACATCCTTAACTCCTGAATTTATAGCACTTAATGAATAAAACGGTCTGCCTGACTCCGTGGCAATGATATTGGCCAAAGTAGTTTTTCCAATTCCCGGAGGCCCCCATAAAATTAATGAAGGAATAATTCCTTGTTTTATATGTTGCGTTAAAGCACCATTTTTACCCACCAAGTGTTGTTGACTAATATAATCATCAAGAGATTTAGGGCGAATTCTTTCTGCTAATGGTTCATTCATATGGTAAAAGTAAAGTATAAAGTTAAAAGGTTAAAGTAAAAAGTAAAAAGTTGAAAGTAAAAAAAATAATCGCTGCTAATTCGCGAATAAATATTAGTGCATTCGCGGCTAATAAAAAACAACTATTAACTATTTTTGATAATGAAAAATTAATAAAAACCGGTCAATACTAATCAGGGACGTTCAAGTTGAGTTGAAATTATTAAATAAAAAGGTAAAAGGACAAAAGTTGGAAGACCTATGTCGAAGGTGAAATAATTCCAATAATTTTAATTCGAGTTGTGTATGTCTGGCCTGCAAAGGAAGGGATTTAGGATGGGAAACTATTAACTTTATAGAATTAACTTAATAATCCATTCAATTTAACCAAAATAGCTGAATAACCATTTACCCAATTACCAATTGAAATATCGTAGTTTTGTGACATTAATACGATCACAATGAACAAGGACCAGCATTTTAAATTCTCACCTTTAATATTAGCGATTCCATTGTATTTTGTTTTGTTCTTATGGGTTGTTTATTGGGTTGAAGTCAAATATGGATACAATTTTAACAAATATGGTATTTTTCCAAGATCTTTTGCAGGATTAAGGGGGGTCATATTCTCGCCTTTTATTCATGGCGATATTAAGCATTTGTATCATAATTCAATTCCGCTCTTTGTTTTGTTATTTAGTCTGTATTATTTCTATAGGAAAATTGCTCTGAAAATATTTATTTACGGAGCCATATTTACCGGATTACTGACCTGGATATTTGCGCGAAGATCTTACCATATTGGAGCAAGTGGAATTATTTATTTGTTATTTAGTTTTATATTTTTTAGTGGTATTATTAGAAAAAATTACAGACTGGTAGCAGTGTCTTTAATGGTAATTTTTCTTTACGGTAGTATGGTGTGGTATTTATTACCTGTAAAAAATGATATTTCTTGGGAAGGTCATTTATCGGGATTCATTGTGGGTTTGATCTTTGCTTTTCATTACAGAAAAATTGGTCCGCAAAAATTTAAATATGAATGGGAAAAAGAAGGCTATCAAGAAGATGAATTTGATCAGCGATTTGATGCAGATGGGAATTTTAAGAATTTAGAAGAGGAAGAGATAAATCATTAAGTTTAAGAATTTGAAAGCCCAAATACTCTGTGGCATGGTCGTTATGGGTAGTAGAACGCCGTGAAGCTTGGCAAATATTTTTGAGATCACCGCGTCGCTCTCCCGATAGTTATCGGGATCGCTCCCTGCCAAGGGGCAGACAGGCTCGTGAAGACGTCATTGCGAGCGAAATGAAATGTAGCGTGGCAATCTCTTGTTGCTCATGTGTCCAATTTGATTGAGATCACCACGTTGCTCATACTTCGCTCCTCGTGAACTCGTCTGCAGGCAGGTCTTCAAATTTTCAAATTAATCCATTTTCAAATTAATTTATCCTTTGTCTCACAATTTCATAAAGGGCAACACCACAAGCAACAGAAACATTAAGCGACTCAATATCACCTAGCAGAGGTATTTTTCCTTTAGCATCAGCATTTTTTAATACGGAGTTTGAAATTCCTTTGTGTTCAGAACCCATGATCAGCGCAGTGGGTTTTGTAAATACTATATCATATAATGAAGTATTGGATTTTTCGGTAACTGCTACAATTTGAATGTCCATTGCTTTTAATTGATACACAGCATCCAAAATATGATCAACCTTGCTTACAGGCACTTTAAAAGCGGCTCCTGCAGAAGTTTTAATGGCATCTGCGTTGATAGGTGCACTTCCATGTGTTGGAATAATAATTCCATCAACACCTGTACACTCCGCTGTTCGGATTATAGCTCCTAAATTACGTACATCGCTAATTTGATCGAGTAGGAGGAACAGGGGTGTTTTATTTTGACTTGTCACATTCTCGATCAGCTCTTCGATTTCAGTAAAACTGATGGAAGATATTTTAGCAACTGCTCCCTGATGATTTTGAAATTTTGATAGTTTGTTCAATTTTTCAATAGGTACATAGCTAGATGAAATTTTGTTTTTATGAATGATCTGATTTAGTTCATTGGCCAGACCTCCCTTGATCTCTTTTTGCAGGTAGATCTTTTCAATTTCTTTACCGGAGTTTATGGCTTCTATAATAGCTCTTAATCCAAATATTTTTGTGGTTTCATTTTCCATATGGCAAAGATATGTTAATCATTTAAAATGAAAAGATTAAATAATTTAAAAGTCAGGGCTTCACTTTGAGTGAAGCCCTGACTGTACTCACCGGGTGACTTCAAGTCACCCGGTGAGTATGATTGAATTGATTCATAAGATGACTAATAACCGAAATGAATATAGTCATCTTATGAGTAACCTCAATATTTGTCACAAGGTAACTACCAGTTATCTTTAGACCAAAAAAAAACCATCCGTCAGCTGACGGATGGTATTAACATATAAAAAGTGTCTAATCTAAATTATATATTATTTTGTTATAAAACTAGGTTTTGGTGTTCTCATTTTTCCATCAACCATTTTTCCGGAAACGATTTCATCTCCATTCTCCGCTGTAACGGTATAGGTATCTCCGGCAATAGAGCCAATGTTACTTCATTCTTTGCAAACGATCTCTATTTTGCATTGTCCGAGAAAAATGAAACACTCGGTTTTAATGTCTATATGGGCGGTAAAAATACAGAAGTCGCTCAGGACGCCGACATTTTCTTGCAACCTGATGAAGTAATAGATTTTTTCAAAGCATTCGTTGAAGCTTTTTATCTGCACGGTTCACGTTTCTCCAGATCAAAAACCCGTCTGTTTTATCTGCTTGAAGATATCGGCATAGAAGGCTTTAAAGCACATATCCAGACTGAATACGGCAAAACACTGGAAAATGCCGGACAACTACTACTGGAAAAAGCACTGTTTTCCCAACACGAAACACTAAATGATGGAAGCTACTCTTTTTGTTATCAAACAGATTTTGCACGCCTTGATGCCGATGAGATCAAACAAATCGCCGAATATGCCACGCAGCATGAAGCAGAAATCCGTATTGGAATTGACCAAAATGTTTATCTCCTGGGGCTGAAAGAT
>Ga0209013_10005921_pt1 | contig 10445 bp, 8 predicted proteins | sample Cruoilmetagenom2_FD_187291 | JGI IMG/M metagenome (GOLD analysis project Ga0209013, IMG submission 187291) | Oil polluted marine microbial communities from Coal Oil Point, Santa Barbara, California, USA - Sample 2 (SPAdes) (version 2) | ecosystem: Environmental > Aquatic > Marine > Oil seeps ...
AACTTGAAACTTGCTTTCTGGTTCTTGTCCGAGGTTCGCAAAGAGTTACCGATCAAGAACCAGAAAGCAAGTTTCAAGTTTTAGAAAAATATGCGCAGAATTTGACAAAACTTGCCAAAGACAAAAAGCTTGATCCCGTTATCGGCAGAGACGAAGAAATCAGAAGAGTGATGCAAGTGCTTTCTCGAAGAACAAAAAATAATCCTGTTTTAATTGGCGAAGCAGGCACGGGGAAAACAGCGATTGCGGAAGGACTTGCCCAACGAATAATTTCTGGCGATGTACCAGAGAGTTTGAAAAATAAAAGTTTGCTTTCTTTAGATCTCGGATCATTAGTTGCAGGAACAAAATTTAGGGGAGAATTTGAAGAACGATTAAAAGCGATTTTAAACGAAGTTGAACAAGCGCAGGGAAAAATTATTTTGTTTATTGACGAGTTGCATACTTTAGTTGGAGCAGGCGCATCGGAAGGATCAATGGATGCTTCTAACATGTTAAAGCCCGCTTTGGCGAGAGGAAAATTGCATACCATCGGCGCAACGACTTTAAAAGAATATCAAAAATATATTGAGAAAGACGCCGCTTTAGAAAGAAGATTCCAACCAGTTTATGTTAATGAGCCAAGCGTGGAAGATACAATTTCCATTTTAAGAGGAATCAAAGAAAAATACGAAGTTCATCACGGCGTTAGAATAACTGATTCCGCTTTAGTTAGCGCAGCGGTTTTGTCTTCTCGCTATATCTCGGATCGGTTTTTGCCAGACAAAGCGGTGGATTTAATGGACGAAGCCGCTTCAGCATTGCGAATGGAAATTGATAGTATGCCCGTTGAATTAGATACTGTAAAAAGAAATTTAATTAAATTTGAAATTGAAAAAAAAGCGTTGCAAAAAGAAAAAGATACGGAAGCAAAAAATAGATTAAAAAAACTTGAAAAGACGATTGCTGATTTGAAAGAAAAAAATAAAGATTTAGAAGTTCAGTGGAAAAACGAAAAGGAAATAATTTTAAAGATTAGAAATTCAAAAAAGGAAATAGATAAATTGAGACAAGAAGCGGAAATTTCTGAGAGGAATTCCGAATTGCAAAAAGTCGCTGAAATTAGATATGGAAAAATTCCAGATTTAGAAAAGAAAATTAAAGAAGAACAAAAGAAACTTTTAAAAATTCAGGGCAGTCGTCCAATTTTAAAAGAAGAGATAACAGAAGAAGATATCGCCAAAATTATTTCCCGCTGGACCGGAATTGCAGTAACTAAAATGATAGAAGAGGAATCTGCAAAACTCGCCAAAATGGAAGAAGAAATCTCTAAAAGAATTATCGGACAAAAAGAAGCAGTTGCTGTTGTTTCCAACGCTGTGCGACGAAGTAGAGCGGGTATCGCCGAAGAAAATAAACCAATTGGATCATTTATTTTTATGGGACCGACAGGAGTAGGCAAAACGGAATTAGCAAAAGCGTTAGCAGAATTTATGTTCAATGACGAGGAGGCGATGATCAGAATTGATATGAGCGAATATATGGAATCGCACACTGTTTCAAAAATGATCGGTTCTCCACCAGGCTATGTCGGTTTTGAAGAAGGCGGACAACTAACAGAAGCGATTAGAAAAAGACCTTATGCTGTGATTCTTTTTGACGAAATTGAAAAAGCGCATCCTGAAGTGTTTAATATTTTTCTGCAAATACTAGACAACGGCAGATTGACCGATTCAAAAGGCAGAGTTGTTAATTTCAAAAACACGATCTTAATAATGACTTCAAATATTGCAAAAACGGAATTGAAAAATCATTTTAAGCCAGAATTTTTAAACAGACTTGATGAAATTGTTGTTTTTCATTCTTTAAATAAAAAAGAAATCGCACAAATTGTGGAACTGCAAATAGATATTATTTCTAAAAGATTAGCAAAACAGAATATAAAAATAGAAGTCACCACAAAAGCAAAAGAACTAATTTCTTCTCAAGGCTACGATCCATCCTACGGCGCGCGACCGTTAAAAAGAGTTCTTCAAAATAAAATTTTAGATAAACTCGCTTTAGAAATTATTGAAGGGAAAATTAAAGAAAAAGATGTAGTTAAGATTGATGTGAGAAAAGAAGAGATTGTTTTGGAAAAAATATAAATAAAAAAAATGAAAATATCATCATCTCTAAAATTTATCATCCCTTCTCTCATCTTTTTTATAATGATGAAGTTTTTCTTTGAAGGTCTAGGATTGTCTTATTTATCGCTTCTCACTTTGTTTTTAATTTCTGTCTTCAGCGCTTTTTGGATAACCAAACACAGGTTTCTGCCAATTATTTTAACGATGCTTTTTACAACAAGCAGTGTTTTATTTCTGCTTACTTTGGGAAGAAATAATTTCCAGCATTTGTATATTATATTTTCATCACTATTGTTTACGATTACGCTTATTGGACTAAATAGATTTTTTGGACAAGAAGAAAGTTTAAGACAAGAAGAAAAAATAAAAGCAAAAATACTTGATTCGGGATTTAATCTAAATCAAACAATTATTTTAGTCTCAATTTTTTTGTCGTCAAGCGGAATGTATGGAATATATCTTGATCTTGATTTACCTGTTTGGTCAATTATGCTAGCGATTTTCATTAGTGTATTTTTTTCAACTTTGTATCTCACAAAAATAAATTTTCTGAAAAGCAAAGCTCTTCAGCTTCATCTTGATTCTTTTAAAAACAGGACATTTACTTTTTACTCTTTTCTATTTGGATTTATAGTGTTAGAATTAGTTTGGATAATTAGTTTTCTCCCCGTTAATCATCTAACTGTCGGCGCGATAATTTTATCTTTTTATTATTCTTTTTGGAATATTTTGCGAAGCTATTTAAGAAATGAACTTAGCAAAAAAACTGTTTTTTTGAATCTGCTATTTTTCGTAATTATGATTGGATTTATTTTTACGACCAGCAAATGGAGCATTATTTAATTTCCAAACAACAATTTAACAATATAGCAATTTAATTATATGAAAAACATTACCATAAAATCATTAAGAAAAAAACAGAGCGCTACCGCAAAAATCACAGAAGATTTTTTTAGTAAACCTAAAGATGAAACTACGAAATTAGAAAAAGAACAATATCAACCGAAAAAAAGTAAGAAAATAATAAACTTCATCGCTCTTTTAATCTTCGTTCTAATTATCGGCGGAGCTGGTGGAATTTTGACTGATCGCTTTGCTTTGCCATATCTTTTTGTAAAATATCCAAATCTTAATCAATATGAATTTTTAAAACCAATTAACGAACGCACGACTGTAGTTGAAGTAATTAAAGAAATAAAAATATCTGAAGAGAAAGTAGTCGTTGAAGCAATAAAAAAAGCCCGCCCCTCAATTGTTAAAGTAGCGGTAATAGAAAATGAAAATGATGAACCGATTTTTAATAGCACAGGAATTATTCTGACAAATGATGGTTTAATAATAACCTCTTTGAAAAATATTGATAAGGAAAAAGATTTAACAAAAATAAAATTAAATAATAATGAAATTTATTCAGCGAAATTAATTCACAAAGACAAATTCAATGAGATAGCAATTGTAAAAATTGAGCAAATAAATTTACCAGTAGCCACCTTCGCTAATTCTAATAATTTAGAGCTCGGGGAGAAATTAATTATTTTAAACAGCTCAGTAGTAACAGATATAGTTTCAAAGTTAATTAATGATTATGAAATTTCAATAAAAAATAATTTAAGCGAAAATGAAGATGAGGAAACAGAAGAAGAAGAAATAAAAACAAAAACAATCATCCAGAAAAGAATTAAAATTATGAATATTTTAGACGCCTCATTTGATAAAGCGCCGGCGATAAATTTAAAAGGAGAAATCGTCGGTTTTAGTCAAACTGGAGATTTGCTAATTCCAATGAATGAAGTGAATAAATTTATAGATGAGATTTTGTAATTTTACAATAAATCCATAATCCTCTTCTCTTCTTCTTCAACAACTTTTCCGTTGTATTCCCCACTATGCGCAGTTTCTTTTCCATAGCTGGGTTTTTTTTGATCAAGATGAAGGTTAAAAATATATTTCTTTTCCTCTTCGTTAATATACAAATGAAATCGCGGATAACCAGAACTGGAAAGAATTTTTATATAACTATCATAAAAAGAAGTGTATCCGCACTTTCTTAGAAAACTATATAAATTATTCTTGAGATCAGATTTTTGGATTTTAATTTTCATCTAACAAATGTTATGAGTTATGAGTTAAATTTGTGCAGGCGGTGGGAGTCGAACCCACACTCCGAAGAACGCGGTCCTAAGCCGCGCGCGCATGCCAATTCCGCCACGCCTGCGTATTTTGGTATTTTATATGAATGAGCAGTTATGTCAATGTTGTTGGTCATTAAAACATTTAAGTATATAAACAAAGTTTTGAAATCTCGACATGTTTAAATGTTTAAATGCTTAAATGTTTCTTCCCTGTGGATAACTTTTTTGCGTTATTTTTTAAAAATGGTAGGGTTGAGATATAAATAGGAGAGTGATAGAAATGGAACCATTTGAAGATGTCCTCACAAACGTTTGGAGAGCAGTTTTAGAACTGCTCTCAGGAAGACGTCAGACTGGCGCTGTATAACTTAATTTGTTTTTTAAAAGTTATCAGCGCTTTTATTTTTATGTTGAGAAAAAACTAGAGTTCACTCTTTAGAGTGTAAAAATTGCAATTCCGAATTTTATTTACAGGTTAAAACCTGAACTCTAGAAATATTTAATATCCAATATTTTAATTCTCAACCACAATCCCATAAACCCTATCCTTATTTAAATCTATTTCAACAACCATCTCATTCAAATTACCAAATAACAAATTTTCCGAGTTCCAAATCATATTCCAATTTTCTGGTAATTTTATTGATCCGGAAAATTCAACATCAGAACTGCCAGATTGTTTTTGAATTAGGACGCTATATTTATCAGCTGGTTTCGTGAAATTATTAAAATTAATTTTGAAAGGCAATTTATATTTATAAAAAACTTCCACTGTTTCTCCAGGACTGACATAAACCCAATTTCCGAAAACAGTTTTCTGAGCTTCTTTAAAAATATGCGTTCCGTTATCAGAATCTATTTTAAGAGTGTCTTCAATTCTTTTAACATCGGGATCAATTTTAAAATCGCTGTAATCAACTGGCGGTTCGTAATCTTGTAAAGTGTGCCCTTTCGCTTCCAATAAAATACTTCCGAGAGGCACGAATACTCGCATATAATCAGAATTAACACGATTATACCAATCGTAATTATTCTCTCCTCCAGTATGTTTTCTAATAATTTTAACTGTATCAATAATAGAACCATCATTCATAATTTCCGATCTGTGAATAATTTTTTCTTCAATCACAGCATCTGTTTTGTAGCCGTTGATATTGCTATGAACCACGCTCAAATAATCTCCGCTGAAATTTAAAATCTGTCCTCCCAATCCCCTCTTGGTTATTACTTTATTTATTTTTGAATCTCGGTGATAAAATAACAAATGTTTTTCCTGAAAGCTCTCTTCTATTATACCAATTAAATCTAAATATCTTTGCGCTTTTTCTTTGGGATTTAAATTCTCAGCGTTAAATAATTCAGTCATTATTTTAGGCGTAAGATCCGCTAAAATTTGTTTCGGTTTATTTTCCTCTTTGTCATATAATTCTTCAACTTGTAATTGCGTTTCTGTTAGAAAATTATTTTGATTAATAGTAATATTATATTCCGCCATTTCAATCGGTCCCGTAATTTTCAATATTTTTTCTAGAACTTTTGGAGTTATACTAATAACTCCATCAACTGTCGGTCCTCCAGTTTTTTCATAGAACAAAGATATTTTTTTCGCGCTTGTTGGAAAATCAGCAAACCAATTAGCGTCATGCATACTCCAAGAAGCGCTAATTTTTTGGATGGGCATCGGCGGAATTACTTTTTCTGTCAACTGTCCGTCTGGATTAAATATTCCATCAATAAATAAATTTTTTATTCTACCATCTTCTATGTCTAGAATTCCATAACTGCCAATAAATCCTCCCGTCGCTCTCATCTCGCTGCTATTTTGAAAAAGAAGCAGATATTTTTGCGAACGATCGCTCCCAAATGCTTTGGCAATCAATGGAAAATCGTTTGATAAATTGCTGAAGTTTTTAGAAATTAAAGGCAATTGACTTTTTGCCATCTCCATTTTTCCTTGTAAATTTTCTGGGATATAATCTGTATTTACTTGCTCTATATTTTTCTGCGCATTATTTAAATTAAAAGCTATCTCATCTATATCTGTTTGAAAATCAAGAATAGAATTTAGAGAAAATTCGTCCTGATTTAAATTCGTAATTTTATTTAACAAGCCTGAAATATTTTTTCCGACTAAAGATATATTCTCTCCCGCTTCCGCTAAATTTTCAGCTGTGGAAACTGGCGTATCTATTGGAAGATTATTTAAGATAGCTCCTATTCCAAAACCAAATTCGTTAATCGTTTCTTTTATTTCGCTAAAATTTGTCGTTGCTAAATCAAAATTCTCAACACTATTTTCAAAATCAGAATCAACCGCCGACTGCCCAGCGGATTTCAAATAATCATAAGCCTGAGTTCCAACTCCAAGAACTTTTCCTTTTTGTTCAACACTTTTTTGGATAAAAGAAAGAGAAGAAATTATGAGAGGAATAGAAAGAATTATAAAAATAAAAGTTGCGAAAGATTTTTTTAGTAGATTTAGTTGCACATATTTTCGAAGCTGGACTCCGAAGTTTTGGAGTCCAGCTCCGAAAATATTCAATGATTCTTTTTTTTCATAAAAATTATTTTGCTCAACTTGCTCAACTATTTCAACTTGCGGCTTATCTTCTATTTCAATCTTTTTTTCTTTTCTGATAATTCCAGCGACTATTTTATTATTTCTATAATCTATTTTTTCCCGTTTTCTTTTTTCATCACCAAAACAACGCAAGTCAATAACACCTTTCATTTTCTGATCTCCTCTTTGATAAAGGAGCTTTGATTTTTTATTGAGGATTATATCCATAAATATCTTAATATTCAATATTTTTTTTATAAACTCTCATCGTCTCCTCCCCCATTCTCTCCCAACTATATTTCCTAATCTGCCTAAATCCATTTTCCCTTAATCTATTATACAACTTTTTATCAGTTAAAACCAATTTCATTTTCTCCGCCATTTCTTCTGGATTATGCGGGTTAAAATATATTGCTGCTTCGCCTAATATTTCTGGCAGACTTGTAGTATTTGAGGAAACAACAGGAATTCCGCACGCCATTGCTTCAAGTCCGATTAGTCCAAAACCTTCATAAAAAGATGGGATTACAAATAGTTCCGCTTCATTGTAAAATAAAGGCAAACATTCTTGATCTATAAATCCAGTTCTAATAATATCTTTTTCTAATCCTAATTTCTGCCAAGTTTCTCTTACTTCGGGATAATAAGGATCTTCTTTTCCGCCTAAGACAAGTTGATAATTTAATTTATATTTATTTTTTAAAATAGCAAACGCTTTGATTAGCCCCACTAAATTTTTATGATTTCTCCACACGCCGGTGTAAAAAATAAATGGTTTAGTTATTTGGAGTTCAGTCCCGAGCTTTCGGGATAACCTGTAAGATTTTATTTTATTTAAATCATTTTTTTTACAATCTAAAAAGTGAACTCTAGCAAGAGTTATTGCTCTAAACTGCTCGTCAACTCCTTCGTAAATAACTTTTATTTTATTCTCTTTAATTTTAAAATAATTAACAATATCATTCTTTGTATTTCCAGAAACCGCAATAATTTTTGACGCTTTTTTAACTGAGGAAAAAAATACTAATTTAAATCCAATTCTTCTAATTAAAGACTTCATTTTATGTCCTGGAAAATGAAGAGGCGTAACATCATGAATTGTGACGATTGATTTTTTAAAATATAAAACAGGAGAATTAAAATGTGTAAAATGCATTAAGTCTAATTTTTCTTGATATAATTTAATCGGAAATAAAAACTGCTCTTTCCAACCATACCACTTTGCAGAAACTTTTACTTTTTTAATTCTTTCATTTGGTATTTTAAAATTATCAAATTCTTCAGACAACAAAAAAACGACGAAGTTGTTTTCTTTGTCTAATTCAAAAATAGATTTTAAGAGATGGCGAATATAATTCCCAATCCCCGTCTGTGCATAACCATACATCCGCGCATCTATGCCGATTTTCATATTAGTGTTTTAAGATTATATATCATAAAAAAATTATATAGCTGAAAAGCTATTTTTTTATTCTAAAATAAAATCCAAACTCTCTCTTGCACATTTTTGCCAAGAGAATTTTTTTGCTTGCACAAATCCTTTTTTAATTAAATTATTTTTCAAATTCTCATCACTCAAAACCATTTCCATCGCTCTGTAAAGCTCGTCTAAGTTATATGGATTAACTGTAATTGCCGCATCGCCAACCGTTTCAGGAATAGAAGAAACATTTGAAGTTATTACCGGAGTTCCGCACGCCATTGCTTCAAGCGGAGGGAAACCAAAACCTTCGTAAAAAGAAGGATAAATAAATAAATCAGCTAAACTATATAAAACAGACTTATCTTCATCGTCAATAAATCCCGTAAAAATTATATCATTTTTTACTGGTGAATTTTCTATCGTTTTAAATATATTTTTATAAAGCCATCCTTTGGATCCAGCGATGATTAATTTAAATCTCGAAGGCGACATTCCGGAATGTCGCCTTCGAGATTTAAATTTTGTTTTGAATATTTCAAACGCCTTGATTAGCCCAATAATATTTTTCCTTGGTTCAAGCGTTCCTAAATATAAAATATATTTCTCTGGCAAATTATATTTTTCTTTAACTTTCGTAACTCTAAATTCCAAATTCCAGATTCCAGATTCCAAGCTCACTCCCGAATAAATAACTTTTATTTTCTCAGGATTTATTTTATACAACTCAACCAAATCATTTTTCGTAGATTCTGAAACCGCTATTATTTTGTCCGCCCTGCGCGCTTGCTTTTTTGGATTCATTGAAAAGTGCCAATAATTTTTACTGTTAGAATAAAACTCTGGATATTTTTCAAAACTAAGATCGTGAAAAGTTACTACAGATTTGCATTTCTGAGAAGTAGCTGATAAAAAAATATGCGGCGAGAAAAAAACATCTATTCCTTTTAATAATTTATTTATTTTAGGATAGTTTAAAAAATATAGAGAAGTATCTAAAATTTTATTAGGAATATTAAACTGGACTAATTCCACATTTGGCAATTTCAGCCAGTCATAATTAAGCTCAGTTTTTCTATATCCATTATAAAAAAGCTTGAATTTTATATTTGGATTCAAGCTCAACATATTTGCAAGAAGATTTACAACATATTCTTCAACTCCAGTTTGCATCCCCTGCGCTAACATTCTAATGTCTATGCCGATTGTCATAATTTATTTTGACTTAATCTGTCATTGCGAGGAGCGTAACAAAGTCTCAAGGACTCGGGATGACTATGTGCAACGAGTTTAATCATCCCGAATTCTCGGGACTTCGTCGCCATCTCACTCACTGCGTTCATTCAGGCTCCTCGCAATGACAGTTTAAATATCTTTTCCCAAAAACCACAAACCCTCCCAACACTAATCCTGAAATAAATCCAATAATCAAATTCAAAATCGCATCTGGTTTACTTTCAACTACCACTGGATTTCCACTATTTATTGAAAAAGATATTTCCTGCTCGCTCGCCTTTTTTAATTTTTTAGTTTTAGCGTTTATTATTTCTACAGTTGCCATTGAGATTTTTTTTGCTTCTTTTTTTGTATTACTTTTAAATTTTACTTCCACAAATTGCGAAGACATTTTATAAGCGGTAAATTTTTTCGTATAACTTTTTATATTTTTAAAATCTTGTTTTACTTCCGCTTCTTGATAAATTGCACTTACCACCTCTGGACTTTTCAACCATTGCTCTACAGAATCCGCTATTATTTCGCTACTCTGCAAAGCATAATAACCATCATATTTGAAATCATTAGTTATCTGCGTTTTGTCTTTAACTATTGTCAAAGACAAGGACACTTCATATTTAACTGGCTGCATAATTGAAAATACAAAAGCAGATATAGCAGTAATAATACCAATTGCTATAATTATTTTAAAATTTTTTCTGATGATTTTTAAATATTCTTTTAATTCCATAGTGTTCATTATTTGTCATTGCGAGAAGTGAAATTATTCGTAAGATAATTGAGCGACGAAGCAATCCCGTAACTATGCACAACGAGTTTAATCATCCCGAGTTCTCGGGACTCATTCAGGCTTCTCGCAATGACAGTTTATTATATTTTCTTTCAACAATCTTCCAATATTCCTTTTAAATATCTCTTTATCAAACCCCAGCGCATACTCCCTTATCTCCTCTGAATTAAATCTATCAGAATTAAAATTTTTGACAACC
>Ga0209013_10005922_pt1 | contig 10445 bp, 9 predicted proteins | sample Cruoilmetagenom2_FD_187291 | JGI IMG/M metagenome (GOLD analysis project Ga0209013, IMG submission 187291) | Oil polluted marine microbial communities from Coal Oil Point, Santa Barbara, California, USA - Sample 2 (SPAdes) (version 2) | ecosystem: Environmental > Aquatic > Marine > Oil seeps ...
GCCGTTAATAGCAAACCGATGCCAGCTGCATAAAACAGGTTCATCGTCGACACAGCAACACCGTCAACCATAATACTCTCGCCCAGTATTGACTGTGTAACAAAATAGTAAGAGGCGAATGCGATGCCACCTGAGACAATCAAGCCCTTATACAGCGCCATCATGACACGGCCTTTTTCGGTCACTTTTACAAAAAATGTTCCGATGACCGAAGCAATGATAGAAACTGCACCAAGCAATAACGGATAGACAACGACGCCAGACCCGGCTTCAGGGAACAGGACACCACCAAGAAACATGGTAGCGATAATGGTCACAGCATAGGTTTCAAACAGATCCGCAGCCATACCTGCACAGTCACCAACGTTATCACCGACATTATCAGCAATAACTGCAGGGTTGCGTGGGTCGTCTTCCGGAATACCAGCTTCAACCTTGCCGACAATATCGGCACCGACATCCGCACCTTTAGTAAAGATACCGCCACCCAGACGAGCAAAGATGGATATTAGTGAACCACCGAAGGCAACGCCCACCAGACTGTGCAGGGCATCGGTTTCAGATAGCCCCATACCTAACAGGATTGCATAATAGCCTGCCACACCGGCGAGGCCCAGTCCCACTACCAGCATGCCGGTAATAGCACCACCGCGGAACGCCACCTGGAACGCAGCATTGATGCCTTTCCCAGCCGCCGTTGCCGTGCGTGAATTCGCCATAACGGAGACATTCATTCCGATAAAGCCTGCAGCCCCTGACAACACTGCACCGACAGCAAAGCCTAAAGCCGTCGTCCAGTCGAGAAAATAACCTACCACTAAAAAGATGATAGTGCCGGCAATGGCAATTGTTTTGTACTGGCGTGCAAGATAGGCGCGAGCACCTTCGGAAATCGCGGCTGAAATTTCCTGCACACGCTCACCACCGGCGGGAAGACCCTTGATCCAGCGTGTCGTAACAATACCGTAAACAACAGCCAGCAAGGCTGCCCAGATAATAAATAACAATTGTGTAGTTGACATAAGTGACTCCTAAAGTCCGGTCGAAACGCCTTTATACAGCTCTTCCGTGACAAATAAATTGATGTAAATCAATGTAACAAGATACATCGTCTTTAAGGTGACGTGTATTCAATTGTTTTACCCCTGGCATAAAAAAGCGGATAAGCACGTCATCCGCCCATTTTCAGCCCTGTTCAGTCCTGTGGATTGTGTTTAAACAGGGTGCTCGCAACAAAGCCAAATACGTCATCAAGGTGCAACTACCGTATAAGCTTATCGACCGCCTGCTGCCCGTGTTCACGATTGACCTCAGATAAAATAATTTTAGCGGCATTACCATTGTAGAAAGCACCAGAAACAATTTGAATCTGAAGTAGTTCTTTTGCCCTGTTGAGAGTCATTATCAATAAAAAGCCCCGGTTTTTACCGGGGCTTAATCAATTACACCTCGAAGTCAGGTAACTTCTTATCGATGGAAATATTTTTCAGTGTCACATAGTCCGGCAGGCCATTCTTATATGGTGGATAGTCTTCACCCTGGATCAATGGCAGCAGATATTCCTTACAGGCATCTGTAATGCCGAAACCGTCATCGGTAATGAAATCCATTGGCATCATTTTCTCTACGTTGGCCACCTCAGATAAAGGCGCCTTGCCAACTTTCCATTCAAACGGGTCATTAGAGATGCGCTCAATAGCAGGCATGATGGCATTGTCACCGCTGATGGCAAATTCAACACCCGCTTTACCGACTGCATAGGCCTGTTCAACATCGGTTTCAGATGCCAGGTGACGTGCTGCGCGTTGCAGATAATCCGCAACCGCCCAGTGAAACTTTAACCCCAGCTCATCTTTAACCATATTGGCAACGACCGGTGCCGCACCCCCTAACTGGGCATGACCAAAGGCATCGCGTGTTCCTTGCTCGGCAAGGAATTTGCCATCCGGCCAATGTGCACCTTCAGAAACAACGATAGTGCAGAAGCCATGTTCTTCAACCTTGGCTTTGACTTTTGCCATGAATTTATCTTTATCGAATTCTACTTCAGGGAACAGGATCACAACAGGGATGCCCTGATCTTCAACCAGTCCGCCAGCAGCGGCAATCCAGCCTGCATGGCGGCCCATTACTTCGATAACAAATATCTTGGTTGATGTCTTGGCCATGGAGCGTACGTCATAAGAGGCTTCAAGAGTGGAGACCGCGATATATTTAGCGACTGAGCCAAAACCCGGGCAGGTATCGGTGATCGGCAGATCATTATCCACTGTTTTAGGGACATGGATGGCCTGGATAGGATAGCCCATTTTTTCAGACAGCTGGGAAATTTTGTAGCAGGTATCGGCAGAATCACCGCCACCGTTATAAAAGAAATAGCCGATATCATGCGCCTTGAATACTTCGATCAAACGTTCATATTCAGCCTTGCTCTCTTCCAGCCCTTTAAGCTTGAAGCGGCATGAGCCAAAACCACCGGATGGGGTATGGCGCAGTGCAGCGATATCGGCATCGGATTCCAGCGACGTATCAATCAGGTCTTCGGCCAGCGCACCGATGATGCCATTGCGGCCCGCGTAGACGGTGCCGATTTTGTCGCTGTGCATGCGAGCTGTTTCGATGACGCCACAGGCTGACGCGTTAATAACGGCGGTCACACCACCTGATTGTGCATAAAATGCATTCTTAGCCATTCTCTAGTTCCTCGTTGATCACCGCTACCAGACTTTATTATCAGTAAGGGCAGTGGATTAAGATAAAATATGATATATGAAATATGAAATTTGTAATTTTTTCTGAATAGATTTCGACTACGTCAAATACTTCCTGCACGCTGCGCTTCGTGATCAGCCTGCACGACGAGCAGAGCGAATACACAATCGCCTATCTCGTCATATTCATCATTGCCCCTGTCGATCTGCATTTCTGCATCGGCAAGCTGCAAGTCAATATCTTCGCTATAACGCTCCTTCAGTGCTGTCGCCACCACATGTAGCTCTATTTCGGTAAAATCGGGTATATTATCGGTCATAGTTAAACCTCAACCGGTAATTTTGCCTCGATTACGGCTTTCTCGCAACTTTATTGCAGCGTGATCAACTGTGGATATACCGAAAAATCATCAATTACGGGATCGAGACTTAGTGCGTATAGCCCTACCCGAATCTATCCGTCCGGATTTTCCAGACCAATTGTCACAGGCTATGGGAACAAATCGCATTCGACCTGAAGTTTTGTATAACCCATCTACCGGCCTGCCTTCCGATGACCATACTATCTGCAAGATAATCGAGGATATACATGGAGATACAGGCGCCGCAGAATCCACAAATGGCTTTATCCTCAGCAACTACCCGCAAAACGTCATCCAGGCACAGTCCCTGGACATGGCCCTGGCCAAAATCGGTCAGCCTTTGAGTTGCGCATTAATGGTGGAATCGACAAAAACGCCTCAAAACAGGGAAAACAAAGCGCTTATCAGATATTATCGCACCCAGAATAAACTCATTCTGCTTGATGAAACGGACAATGTCAGCCAAATCTGCAGTAAAATACGCCTGATATATGAAAAGAGAAGAAGTACGGACAGACAGAACAAACGTTAATCTAATCCAGACAGACACACAAAGGTAACAGAACATATGGACACGCAGGATACCGGTTTTCCCGGAACACGCATGCGCCGCATGCGCAAAAATCAGTTCAGTCGCGCACTGATGCGAGAGCACCGTCTGAGTGCTGCCGATCTGATTCAGCCTGTTTTTGTCATTGAGGGCGAAAACGCCACAGAAAGCATTTCATCTATGCCGGGTGTTGAACGCCTCAGCATTGATCTGCTGTGTAAGCTTGGTGAACGCTTACTATCGCTGGGTGTACCTGCTGTAGCCCTGTTCCCTGTTGTTGGCCCGGATAAAAAATCTGATCTGGCTGAAGAAGCCTACAACCCTGAGGGTCTGGCCCAGCGTGCCGTACGTGCGCTAAAAAAGGCCGTTCCGGAGCTTGGCGTCATCACCGACGTCGCTCTCGACCCCTTTACCTCCCATGGCCAGGACGGTCTGATCGACGAGACTGGCTATGTTATCAATGATGAAACCGTGGCCGTACTGGTCAAGCAGGCTCTGTCACATGCCAAAGCAGGTGCCGATGTTGTTGCCCCATCCGATATGATGGATGGCCGCATCGGTGCCATTCGCCAGGCACTGGAAGAAAATGACTTCATACACACCGCCATCCTCGCTTATTCGGCAAAATACGCCTCATCCTTCTACGGACCTTTTCGTGATGCCGTGGGTTCAGCCGCCAATCTTGCCGGCGGCGATAAATACAGTTACCAGATGGATCCGGCCAACAGCGATGAAGCGCTGCGTGAAGTCGGACTGGATATTGCCGAAGGTGCCGATATGGTGATGGTAAAACCCGGCATGCCATATCTCGACATCGTGCGCCGCGTTAAACAGCAGTTCGGTGTACCAACTTATGCCTATCAGGTCAGTGGTGAATACGCCATGCTGATGGCCGCGTCACAGAATGGCTGGCTTCAGGAGCAAGCCGTCGTGATGGAATCCCTGCTGGCCTTCAAAAGGGCCGGGGCCGATGGCATTCTGACCTATTTTGCTGAACGTGCCGCGGAGTGGATGAAATGACTGCAGTGTACCCGTTTGCCGCATGTTTCCTGTGTGAAGAATAGCTGGCCTTTAGCCTATAATTCGCATCCCTAATTATATTCCGGTAAAAAAACCAATGAGCAACACACCTAAACCAACAAATATTAAACTGCATCAGAAATCCCGTGTACTGGAGATTTCCTTTGATGACGGCAATAACTACGAGCTCAGCTGTGAATACCTGCGTGTTTACTCACCATCAGCCGAAGTCAGGGGACACGGCCCCGGCGAAGAAGTCCTGCAATTTGGCAAGAAAAATGTCAATATTACCAATGTAGAACCGATTGGCAGTTATGCTATTTGTCTGCACTTCGACGACAATCACGATACCGGCATCTACTCGTGGGAATGGTTGCATCATCTTGGCAAGGATCAGGATGACCTGTGGGCCGATTACCTTGATAAATTGGAAGCAGCCGGTAAAAAACGCGAAACTGATACAATTATCTGACAACATGAGCAACGACCACAAACAACAGGATTCCACACATTTTGGCTATAAGGATGTTCCCGCATCCGAAAAAGCCGGTATGGTTGCCGATGTCTTTCATTCGGTAGCTGGTAAATATGACATCATGAATGATGCCATGTCACTGGGAATACATCGGCTGTGGAAACAATTTGCCATTGCGCAGGTGGGCGTCAAACCGGGGCACAGGGTGCTGGATCTGGCATGCGGCACCGGTGACCTCACATTAAAAATGTCTCCACAGGCAGGCCCTGACGGGATGGTCATCGCTTCGGATATCAATGCCTCCATGCTGCAGAATGGACGTGATCGATTGATAGACAAGGGGATCACCAACAATGTTCAGTTTGTCCAGGCCGATGCCGAGAAACTCCCTTTCCCGGATAATTCAGTTGACCGAATTACCATCGCTTTCGGGCTTAGAAATGTCACTGACCAGAATGCTGCACTGTCTGCTATGTACCGCTGTTTACGTCCAGGCGGCCGTCTGCTAATCCTGGAGTTTTCCAAACCCGTACTGCCGGGCCTGGACAAAGTCTATGATCTCTATTCTTTCAAAATACTCCCCCGATTAGGCAGGATGATCGCCAATGACGAGGCCAGCTATCGCTATCTGGCTGAGTCCATCCGCAAGCACCCTGACCAGGAAACACTGAAAGGCATGATGGCAGAGGCCGGCTTTGACCGTCCCCATTATCACAACCTCAGCGGTGGTATCGTTGCAGTGCATAAAGGCTACAAGGTATAGACCACTTGCCATGAGCGTTCTTTCATTCATCACACCTTTTGCCAGCGAGCTGGGTTGTCAGCTTTTACGGTCAGATCCCACCACTCTGGAGCGTCTAGGCGAGCTGGACGGGAAAGTTATTGCGCTCGACTTTGAGTCGACAGATGTCACGCTCTACATGTTCCCCACAGAAGCCGGTATCCGCTTGTGCGACAAATGGGATGGCGAGGTCGATGTGCACATGAAAGGCGCCCCATCCGAACTACTTAAAATGGGCATGGCAGGCAAAGCGCCCGTCACACCCGGCAAAATAAATATTAAGCTTGAGGGAGATCTGCATGTCGGCCAGCAATTCAAAAAAATCCTTGATGATATGCAGATCGACTGGGAAGAACTGCTTTCACAACAGGTAGGGGATACAGCGGCCTACCATGCGTCCAGGTTTCTTCGTGGCGCACATAAAAGAATACGTGAAGTTGTCAAAACAACCGCCATGAATAGCAGTGAATATCTACGCTTTGAGGCAGAAATACTGCCAGCCGACTGGCGTGTTAATGAATTCGTAGATGATGTAGACCGGATTCGTGAAGATGTCGATCGTATGGCCATGCGCGTTGAACGCCTGCTCAAAAATCCGACCCAATAATTTTCTATAATTTTCTGCTGAATCAATTCATACCCTGATATGCCTGGACAGTTACGACAAGCCACTCACCTGCTGCGAATTGTCCGCGTCCTTGCTTACTACAATCTTGACGAATACCTGAGCAGGATTACACCGTTAAAACCCTGGCTATTTCTTTTCCATTTATTTCCCCGCAGTAAAGACAATGCTCCGCGCGGGCAACGATTGCGGGAAGCCCTGGAAGAGCTGGGCCCGGTCTTCGTTAAGCTGGGACAGATGCTATCCACCCGACCGGATCTGATTCCAGATGATATTGCGTCTGAGCTCAGCCTGTTACAGGATAAGGTACCCCCTTTTCCAGGCGACCAGGCATTACTGATACTCGAACAGGCTTATGAAGAGCCCGTCAGCCACCACATTGTCGACTTCAATACTGTTCCTCTCGCCTCCGCATCCGTCGCCCAGGTTCATGATGCTCGTTTAACAGATGGCACAGAGGTGGTAGTAAAAATAATACGTCCTGGTCTGGAGCCGAAAATAAAGAGAGATATCGATCTTCTTTTTATGCTCGCCCGTATGGGTGAAAAGTACTCTACTGACATACGTAGACTTCACGCTGTTGATGTCATAGACGATTATAATAAAACTATCCATGATGAGCTTGATCTGATGCGTGAAGCAGCCAATGCCAGTCAACTGCGTCATAATTTCAATAACTCACCACTGCTATATGTGCCCGAAGTCTATTTTGACCACACCCGAACAAATGTCATGGTGATGGAAAAAATTCATGGTACTACGGTGTCCAAAATCGACACAATTGTAGATAAAGGGATAGACCTCAAGCAGTTGTCGAATAATGGTGTAGAGATCTTCTACACCCAGGTATTCCGTGATGGATTTTTCCATGCTGACATGCACCCGGGTAACATCTTCGTGTTGGACGATGGCCGTTACGCAGCCGTAGATTTCGGCATTATGGGTACGCTTTCCGATATCGATAAACACTACCTGGCAGAAAACTTCCTGGCCTTTTTTCAGCATGATTACCGCCGTGTAGCACAGGCACACATCGATGCAGGCTGGGTACCCGAAGGAACACGGGTAGATGAATTTGAATCTGCAATTCGTTCGGTCTGCGAGCCCATTTTCGCAAAACCTTTATGTGAAATCTCATTTGGCCGAGTATTAATCAGGCTGTTCCGGGTTGCCCGACGATTCAATATGGAGATACAACCACAGCTGGTGCTGCTTGAAAAAACTCTGCTTTATGTTGAAGGTCTCGGACGCCAGCTCGACCCGCAACTAAACCTCTGGGACACTGCAAAACCGTATCTTGAACAATGGGCCCGACGCGAATACGGCCCGCGAGCCTTTTTAAAGGAAATGCGCCGTCAGGCTCCCATGTGGTGGAAGATGGGACCACGCATGCCTATGCTCATTCACAACGTACTTGAGCAGGCCGGCAACGGTGAACTGCAACTAACACAGCCAGACCAAAACCTGAAAAAATTACGGGAAGAAACTCGCAAAGGTCAGAAGCGACTCTTTCACGCTATCGTAGGCAGTGCCCTGCTGATCAGTGCTGCACTGCTGGCGGCACTGGATGGCTACACACCGATCATGGCCGGTCTCGCGCCCTTATCAAGCTGGGTCCTGGGTGGACTTGGTGCCCTGTTGCTGTTTGTTTCGTGGCCTACGGATGAATGATAGAAGTTTCAAGACTAATTATAGTTATTTTGTGGGAGGCGCGCCCGCGCGGCGAAATGCATCTCGTTATTCGTAGCACGTAAAATAAAGTACTTGAAAAATACTTATGCCATCAAATCTTGCCAGCAGGCACCCTAAAAAAAACGCTTTTGTGCTGTTCCTGTTACTGCTGTCAACTATATTACTGCTTATCGGTATTTTCGCGCCGATGATGACATTGTCTAAATTCGTCTGGATAGAAAACAGCTTTTCCCTGTTTGCCGGTACCCTACAGCTGTTCATAGATGGACAGTACCTGCTTTTCATTATCCTGCTGGCCTTCAGCATAGTCCTGCCAGTCGCAAAGATTATACTGTTATTCAGATTCTGGTACGCCGACTCAAGCAGTTGCCAGCAGCTGCAGCACTTTATGAACTGGATTTCACATTATGGGAAATGGTCCATGCTTGATGTGTTTGTCGTTGCCCTGCTGCTAGTGATCGTCAAGCTGGGTGTACTGGCAACCGTCCAGGTCCATTACGGCATCTACATGTATGCAGCAGCCGGTCTGCTAATAATGGCGTGCACTGCAATTATCAATAATGTTGCTAAAAAGGATCTTACAAAAAGTCTTGAGTCTTAAGTCGTCGGTCTTATAATTTTTAACCACGAAGGATAAAAGATGAAAATAAAGCCTTTTTCTTTTATCCTTCATCTTTACTCTTTAATCTGAAAAATCGCTCTAAGCTGCCCCAATACTTCCTCAAGCTTAGTGTTACGCATCGTTGAAACAAGCTCCTTCATATCAAAGGCATGGTGGCCTTCATATACCACACCGACCTGTGGCATATCAGCAAGACCAGTATCACGCGCATGTTCAACAAACCCCTTGTTCCGCCAGAAAAATGCACCGGGCATGGTGGTAGGGATTACCAGTACATAAAACAGTGCACGGCCGAGAATAGCCGCAGATAGAGTAGTAAACGACAGCAGTCCAAATACAAACGGGTCTGTTGCAGATGTATAAACAATTCCTGCAGCCAATAGTAGACTCACCAGTAACAGGCCATTTCTTAACCAGTAAGGATAAGCATAAGCCGTGACCTGCTCATAATGTGACACTGCACCTTCGTCACCATTTTTTTGCATATCATGGGCATGGAATAGCAGCGCAATCATTTCCAGTAATAAACCCGCTGCAATCACACTGGACAATACAGTTGCAAGGTCTTTTGTCATTGCACCGTACAACAAAGCTACCAGTGCCATCAATATTGGACCCAGTGTTAATCCCGTACCCAGAAAGCTTGCCCCGGTGTGCCAGTGGTTCCAGAATGGCCTGGCTGGAATCCGATAAAGCTTATACATAAAGTAGCCACCCATCACTGCTCCAGCAAGTCCTAAAAGACCAAACAGGCTGTTCATCAGTGATGCGAAATCACCTGAAAAAAGAGCAAAAAAGGTAAAGCCTGCGAGTCCGGTAAAGAACAGCGATACCCCGGCAATTTCACGACTGACTGGTGACCAGCGCATATTATAGAAGCCCCGATAAAAACGGTGTGGTTTACCCAGATGCATGTTCAGTTTAAAGAGACCAAAGCCCATAACTACAAGACTTATTCCCAGCATCGGCAGATATCCCTTGCTGGCCGTAAATATTGTTATTGAACTGACCATGCCCCATACACCAGCAAGCAGAAGTACAAAAGCACCCATCACGGCCTGTGCACTGAGGGTAAATGCGATATGTGCATTTTCATGCGAGCCAAGTAATTTATTCAGATTCCACTCGCGCTTGAAACCATGTTTGGGATCTACCGTGGGCCGAAATTGACCATCATTCTCACTGCGGTGATATTTCAAGGCGGTACTATCTACCCTTTTCATATCACGCTGCGTCGTCCGTGTCTGTTGAAAGCGAATATTCGGATGAGTGATATCTGTGCGAGGGAACCCCGGTATCTCACTTTTTGCCTGTGACCGGCCTTCAGGGATGTTTTCGATCACACCAAAGTCGAGCGCATTGCCAAGACAGGCCGCAACACAGGATGGTTTTAAGCCCACTTCCAGCCTGTCCACGCACATATTACACTTTGATACCTGTCCCTTTACCGGATCAAGTTGAGGTGCGTTGTAAGGACATACCCAGGTGCAATAGCCACAACCAAAGCAGATGTCAGGGTCTTGCAGCACCGCACCGTATTCGGCAAATTTCGTATAAGCACGCGTCGGACACCCCTTAAGACAGACCGGGTCATCGCAATGATTACA
>Ga0209013_10005923_pt1 | contig 10443 bp, 13 predicted proteins | sample Cruoilmetagenom2_FD_187291 | JGI IMG/M metagenome (GOLD analysis project Ga0209013, IMG submission 187291) | Oil polluted marine microbial communities from Coal Oil Point, Santa Barbara, California, USA - Sample 2 (SPAdes) (version 2) | ecosystem: Environmental > Aquatic > Marine > Oil seeps ...
CCGATGGTTCTTTCCCTGAGTCGCCGCCTCGACCAGCTTGTCCACCACGCCAGGTGGCGAAGGGATATCTGGATTGCCGAAACCGAGATCGATGACATCGATCCCCGCCCGGCGAGCCGCCGTCTTGTGCTCGTTGACCTCGGCAAACACGTAGGGAGGGAGGTTGTCTATTCGGCGGAACTGCATACCGGAACCCTAGTTAAGTGGTGTTTGGGTGTCGCCAAGTCATCGGCTGTGACACAACTCACTTGGGAAGTTTGCTGCGGAGCGAATCAGGGATGATCGAGGCTGCCCACGAAAACGTTGAACGAACGAGGTCGAGTCCGTCATCTGTCCCGTCCCAATGCTCTCTCACTATGGCCTCCTCTGCGCCCGACATCAGATGGTCGACCGCGAGAGACACCATCACCAGATCATCCAACCGACCAATTCCAATGACGAAGTCAGGGATCAGATCGACCGGAGACATCACGTATCCGAGTACAGCAGCAATAAACACCTTCCTGCGCATCGGCACTCTCCGGTCACGCAACAGCCGCGCGAGAAGCTTCACGACGTTCGGCACCAGCATGACTGCTTCCACAGCGAGATCCTGACGCGAGCGAGGGGGCAACGGTGTCGAATCATCGACAACTTCCCAGCCCTGAGCTGATTCGTCGTTGTTCATGATGCCTCCTCAACCCCAAAAAGCGCGGCACCAATGGCGCCAGCGTTGGGCCCCAGCGTCGCCACCTGGACCGCAGGTGGCACGCGAAGCCTGCCCCCGTGCAGCGAATCGGACAGAACCCGTCTCGCCGGACCGATGATCGATTCTCCTATGGATCCAAGCCCTCCGCCCACGACGATCAGTTCGGGATCGAAGATCGCAACGAGGCCAGCAAGGCCCTGCCCGAACGACCTTCCGACCTCGGTAACGAGGGCCCGCGCCGTCTCATCGCCAGCGTCCGCCGCGGCAACCACCGACTCACCTGTAACCGCGCGAGGATCCAGGATTCGCGCCAGGGAACTATCCGGATTCCCCGAGATCACCTGATCAGCGAGGCGCACAAGTGCAGGGCCGGACGCTCTGGTCTCCCAGCATCCCCGTTTCCCACAATCGCACAGCAGCCCGTCCCTATCGACCTGAACGTGCCCCCACTCTCCCGCGAATCCTCCGCCGCGGTACACGGAGCCACCGATCAGTATTGCCCCGCCGATACCCGTTCCGAGCGACACGAACAGCACATCGTTGTAACCACGCGCCGCACCGAGTCGTACTTCGGCGAAGGCTGCTGTGTTGGCATCGTTGTCGACGTACGCGGAGACACCGAAATGCTCAGTCACGGCCGTCCGCACATCGATATTGGTTCCAGGGACATGGGGCCCCCAGACGAGTACGCCGTCTCTTGGCTGTACAAGGCCCGCTACGCCTACACCAATCGTCTGAACGCTGTCATCGAACACGGAGTCAATGGATGCAGTGATTGCATCGAGGGTCTCAGTGGTCCTGTCGATCTTGAATTGCGATGTCTCGATGACTTCAGAACCATCGAGCCTCACCGCAAGGGCTTTCGTCCCTCCAATGTCGACACCAACAGAGATCATTCGATCTCGATCTTCTGTGGGCCGTCCGCGTCCGGTCCGTCATCTTCGCCACCGCGCTTGATTGTTTGTGTGACGCCGGTGACGAGATCAGCGACTCCAGACACGACTTCGATCGCTGCCTTGGAGAAATGCAGTGTCGCCTTCTTCACACCCGAAACCAGTGGCTCTGTCCCTTTCAACTGCGTCACGAGTCCTCCAGTGTGAACACGATTCGAAGCTCTCCATCGTGGATCTTCGCTCCACAGATGGTACGGCGCTGAAGCGAGTCAGGGAGTACAAGCGACCGACGGTAGGAGCCAACGGTGATGAACACCTCGTCGCCATGACGCATGAGGTCGACGTCACCACGTTCTGTGAACGGCACACTCATGACCAGTTCGACATCGCCGCCTTTGGCGCTCTCCTCAACCCGAAGCGCATGGCCCTCGGACAACCGCTCAGTCGGATCCGTGTCGCCGTAGAGCTCAGAGGCGACCTTCCTGAGCAGGTCGACGCCGACCATCTCCTCCTCGAAGAGACGGAGACGCCTCACGTCTGTCCCGGCGAAACCGTCTTCGATATCGGCCATGTGGCCGACCTGTATCTCCCGCCAACGATCGAAGTACGGGTCCGATACGTCATCTGGCAGAACCCGGTTGACGACTGCAGAGTCAACGGAATAGCCGAACAATCCAAGGTACGTGTAGGTTCGCCTGGCCTCAGAAATCACCATCTTCTCCGGGTTCATGACGAGCCTCGCCGTCGTCACCTCGCTGTCAGAGAGTATCTCCCTAATTCCGTCGAGGCGGTCGTAGAAATTCGCCACGGCGTCGAACACGGCCTCGTCAGCAATGGGCATCGTTGAAACCTTCGACATCACCGGACGCACAACTTTTGCCACTCTTCGACCGATCGGAAACATCTTGTCCATGTACCACGACATCACTTCGGGCAGACTGAGGAGTCGCAGGGTCTCAGCCGTTGGTGCGCAGTCGACTATCAGCACGTCATATTCATCAGATCGAGCGTGATCACGCACGGTGGCGAGAGAGAACAGTTCGTCCATGCCAGGGAAAACGGTCAGCTCTTCGGCTTCGATTCCTTTGAGCCCTGACCAATCGAACAGCTCCGTGAGGTGGTCCCGTACGTCACCCCACGACTCCTCCAGTCGCGCCTGGCTGTCGATCTGCTGGGCATCGAGATTCGGGACGACTTTGGTTGGGCTGTCGCCGAGAGCTACATCGAATGCGTCAGCCAGCGAGTGCGCTGGATCGGTCGACATGACCAACGTCGAATATCCGAGATCGGCAGCCTTTATGGCCGTCGCAGCCGACACGGTGGTCTTGCCCACCCCACCTTTGCCAGTTACAAGGATGATGCGCATCAGGCGCTCTCTTCAGCCCGCTTCTTGAGTCCGCGCAGAGCCGTGCCAACGATCTGTTTCTCTGCCTGACGGCGGAGAAATCCTGGAACAGTGAACGCCGGGTCAACCTTGAGGGCATACACGACCTCGCAGCCATCATCGAGTTGGTTGAACTCGTATCGCCCGTCGAGTGACTTGAGATCCGAATTCGGAATCGCACTCCACGCAAAGCCGTTGTCGTGGCCGTAGTCGTACTCAAGGGTGTAGGAGATCTCTTTCACCATTGCATCGATCACAAAATCGGCTGTGGCCGGACGGCCGAATTCATCCTCACTCGTGATCTCAACAAACTTGACACCATCTGCCCACTCGGTATACGCCTCGAGATCGAGCGCCACCTCGTACACATGTTGTGGTTCAGCCGATATCTCGACCTTTTGTACGGTCCCCTCGAGCATCACCTCTCCTTTTCGATCCTTCAATGGTCAGGCTAGTGGGAATTGGTGTCTGGGTATGTCCGGGGTGATCAGGATTCGCGTTGTCACTGCACATGGGTGGTGATCCTCGTCAGACCAAGCTCGTATCGGTAGATCTCATTCGGGTCGCGATATTGCTCTGAGAACCGAGTCAAGCCTGCATCGATCTCTTCATCATCAAGAAGTTGGAGAGTGCTGACAAAACGACCACGGACTGCGTCCATCCAATCGCCCGCTCTTCGTGAGATCGGCTCATCTGCTCGCGAAACCTCAACGGGGTATCCCTTCGTCTGAAGGTGCTGGGCCATCAAATTGGGATTCGGAAAGCGCTGCACGTCTATCTCAACCACCTTCGGGAACCATTGACCGAGAGACGTTCGAGCGATTGCTTCGGGCGCGATCGTCCATATCTCGATCCGTCCCTGGGAGCCAACCACACGAAGCGCCTCGTCAATGGCGCTGTGCCAGTCGCCGTAGTGAATCGACAGGTGGAAATATGCCAGCGCTGCTACGCCATCGCCGAACGGCAGATTCTGTGATCGACCCTGTACGACAGCTACGTGGCCATGTCTTCTGGCGCCCTCGATCATTGCAACAGATGGGTCGACGACGACAGGATGTTGGCCGTGGCCGCTCCACACCGCGGCATGCCCACCAAGACCCCCGCCTATATCGAGAAGCCACCCCGTACATCCTTGCGCCGACACGACTGCCCTTGCTCGCGCAGCGTCTGACATCGGTCTCAGCTCGTAGGCGCATGCAAGACGGTCCAGGTCTATCTCAGACATGCCGGACTGCACGTCCAGTCGCCCGGAAATAGCCGACGTTGATACAGGTGGTGGCACCAACCCGCCAGGTCGTCGCCTGAGGTTGATGGATGTCCCCGAAGAAATGAAATGCTGGCCGGTGCTCCAACAAGTAGTCGAGAATCTCTTTCGATGCCTTGCGCGTACGCCCGATCACGTCAGAAGCCAGCGGCTGCACATCCGGCGGAACATGAGTGCACAGGATGTCGACCGGGCCCAACTGGTCGAGTTTCAATGCCATGTCCTCGGGAGCAACTTCACCTGGAGTACCGATTCGCGGGATTCCGCCGCCAGCGAAGCCCACGGTGCGACCTTGGATTGACCGAGTCTCGCCGTCGACGAATTCGGCCGATTCAGGCAGGTGAGCCTCGAGTAGATCTGGTCGGTCGACGTTGCCGTAGGTCACATACGCCTGCGCGCCATCAAGCGCGGCGCACACCTCCAGATACTGCTCGACCATCAGTTGGCCCATTGCCTCATTGATCTCGTCCTGACGGTCTCGCGTGGCTGTCTCCCATACCGCGGTTGCTTCGGGCCCCAGGTGACGCGCTCGCAGCGAGGAGATCTCTTTGACGACATCTGCACCGACGACGTCTGCAACGATCCCCTCACTTGTGCGATAGTCGATGAGGTTGATCAGGTCACCAAGCACGAGCAGAGGTTCACTCGATTCAGCGACTCTGCCAAGAGCGCCAGCCGCGCCATGAACGTCAGATACGATCAGCAACGGTCAGCGTTCCGCGTCCGGTCCCAGCCAGATCGACACACCGATGAGCCCCGCGGCGCCGGCAAGTCCTGCGGCGACTGCCAACAGCTCAGGCCACCCGGCGAACAGCGCCGATAGCCCAGCCATGCCGAATCCCATCAACCCAGCAAGGACGAATCTGCCGTTCCGACCGAACCGCTGCTCTGGATCGGCATGGTCCCATCCATCAACAGAGGCGGACACGGCCGTCGCCGCCAACCATACGAGCATGAGCACGAATCCACCCAGCAGCGAGATACCGAACAGTGCAGTCAACGGGTGGTCTCCTCCGACTCGAGTGGCGATGGCAGAGCTTCAGCGTAGACGCTCGGAGGCGCACAAGCCGCAACCGCAGACACGAGCTCCTCGCGTACTGCCTGTCTTTTCTCTGTGGCGAGGGCAGCGCCACAGATGGCCGCGCCAGTCGTACCTCCGATGTTTCCGATCGCCCAAGCTGCGTGCTCAGCAAGGAGGGAATCCTCGTGACCGAGATAGCGGGCGAGCAGACCCAGAGATGCCTCGTCCCCTGTATTGCCAAGTGCGACAAGCGCATTGCGGCGTACGAAACGCATCTTGCGCGAAGGCACGTACCAATGATCTACGGCCTCCTCCAGCTCTTGATCATCGGCCACGAGAACACTCGACGGCGACAGCATCTCCGTTGCCGGGGTTCTCTTCCTCAACGCCGGTTCTCCGGGAGGACACGCGGTGAGACACTCGTCGCAGCCATAGATCCTCCCACCGATTGCCTTGCGCAGGCGAGGATCGATGGTCCCGCGGCGCTGGAGCACTGCTGAGATACACAAACGAGCATCGAGTACGCCGGGGGCGATGATTGCTCCCGTTGGGCACGCAGGCAGGCACGCGTCACACGTGCCGCAGGTGCGACGCATCGGTGGCGAAACTTCCATGGAGGCGTCAGTGACCACCGAGCCAAGCAGGATCCACGGCCCGGCACCGGGTGTCAGCACCATCGTGGACTTACCGGACCAAGCAATCCCTGCTCGCACGGCAAGGGCCCTGTCCACGAGGCGATTGTCGTCATAGACGATCTCCGTCCGACTGCCATCTGCCTCAAGCAGATCTGCCACTTCGCCGAGAACAACTCTGAGGCCCTCGTAACGATCGCCATCGGCGAAGCGAGCAACCGTCCGTCCGTGCCGCACTCCATCCCCCTCGCCGAGGTACGGGACTGCCACCACAACTATCGACGACGCCCAAGGGAACGAGCCTGCCGGTCGCGATGCCTTCTCGGGGTGGGCGTAGGTGAACGAGAGTCCACCATGAAGACCATCGCTCACGCGTCCGCGAATCGTCGCTTCTACCTCGGGGAAAGGTTGCAGATCGGTGATACCGATCGTCGATGATGTTCGTTTCTCGATCGCTCGCAACGCTGTCACAAGATCCATGGGCAGACCTTAGAGTCGGGATCCAATGAGTTCGTGCGCTCTAATGTGACGCCTCGGAGCGGCCTTCATAGGTAACCAGCCGTATTGGAGCGATGAGACCAACCTTGCTCATCGAGTCGAGAGCAGCTTGCTCGGCTTCGATCAGTTCAAGAACCCCATTGTCTCCAACGAGCGCCGACACGACACAGTCGTCACAGGCGTTGGTCTCACGCATTTCACAGGTTTGACAGTCGATGATCATTTCATCCTCCTCTGCGCAGCACCATACGAAACAGGTGTGACAGAAATGCGACAGAAGATGAATGATGCCTGATTGACGACGGACGCCGGTCACACATCGTGTGTCGCATTTCGTGTGGCATTGCGACGACTACTGTCATGTCTATGAAACTTGGACTGAATATTGGATACTTCGGGACAGCCATTGCTGACGACTTCACGCTCATCGCAACTGCTGAGGAACTCGGTTTTGACAGCGTGTGGACCGCAGAGGCCTACGGCGCTGATGCGCTGACTCCGCTCGCTTGGGTTGCAGCGAAGACCGACAGGATCAAGGTCGGCTCTGCGGTCTTCCAGATGCCGGCCCGCACTCCGGGAATGACGGCGATGAGTGCTTCCACACTTGACATCATGTCAAACGGCCGTTTTCTCCTTGGCCTCGGCGTCTCCGGCCCCCAGGTGGTCGAAGGATGGCACGGGCGACCGTATGGGAAACCGCTCGGCGTGACCCGTGAGTACGTGGAGATCGTGCGCAAGATGCTCGCTCGCGACGAACCTGTCGCGTTCGACGGAGCGAACTATCAACTCCCCTACACAGGCGTTGGCGCCACCGGCCTCGGCAAGCCCCTCAAGCTCATGCACCGACCCAATAACCCTGACCTCCCCATCTACATTGCTGCAATCGGCCCCAAGAATGTGCAGCTCACCGCCGAGATCGCAGATGGTTGGCTGCCGGTATTCCTCTCACCTGAACGAGTCACCGAGGTCTATGGCTCTCGTCTCGACGCCGGATTCGCGCTGTCTGGCGACCCGGACAAACCATCCCGATTCGACATTGCACCAACTGTGAGCGCAATCGTCACGGATGATCTGGAGAAGGGACGCCTCTCCATGAAGCCGTTCATTGCGCTGTACGTCGGCGGCATGGGAGCCAAGGGCCGGAACTTCTACAACGACCTTGCCTGTCGATACGGATATGAGGAAGCGGCAGAGACGATCCAGGACCTGTATCTGGCCGGGAAGAAAATGGAGGCGACAATGGCCGTGCCTGACGCCCTTGTTGATGAACTGGCACTCGTCGGATCGAAGGAACGCATCGCGGATCGGCTCGACGCATGGCAGGACTGCGGCGTCACGACGATGATCCTTGCCACATCAGACATCACAACGATGCGAGTGATGGCAGAGTTGCTCTTGTGAACCGTCGACCGTAAGAAGTGCTTGGGCCCCAAGCTGGACGTTACTCAGCGTCCTCGCTCGGTAGGGGAAGCAACAAGCGGAATCTTGACCCCTCGGCTTCGACGTAGGTAAGCGTGCCGTCCATAAGTTCGGCAAGGCGACGCGAGAGCGCAAGACCGAGTCCGACAGACGCCTTGACCGTCCGAGACGATGCAGCCCTTCCATAGGGCTCGAATATCCTCTCACGGTCAGCCGCAGGTATCCCGGTGCCAGAGTCATGCACGTCAATGAACGCGTTGCCACCGTCCTTTCCGACGGACACCGCAACCGGTGACGATCCATAGCGGAACGCATTCGTGAGCATGTTCCGAACAATCTGGCGTACCCGCACCGGGTCGCCGAAGGCGACACAGTCAGAATCCCCGACCTCTATCTCGAACTCATCGGGAATCGCAATCTGAGAAACGACGGATTGTGCTATCAATGAAAGGTCGATTCTGTCCGGGAACACAGGCAGGGATCCGTCCTGCGAACGAGCCGCGATCAGCAGGTCCTCGACAAGATCGGCCATCTCGCGCGACGAATCCGCCACGATGTGCATGAGCTCGCCTCGCTCGTCGACATCGAGGGAGTCTCCTGCAGAGATCAACTCCTCGGCGAGGCCAACAACTGCTGTGAGCGGTGTTCGCAGCTCATGGCTGACCGACGCAATGAGCTGATCCTTCGACGCCAAGGAATGTTCGAGCCGAGCGCGGTTCTGTGCTCGTTCGAAGTACGCACTCAGGATGTCTGCGATCGTGCGGAAGAACGCCAGATCACGCTCAGACCACTCCCCACGACTCTCTCTCCGTGCAAATGACACTGCCCCGAACCACGCACCGCCGACGGTTATCGCAACTATCACGCTCGCGGCGCTCTCCGCGTTCCAGAAGGCGAACTCATCGTGTTGGATGGCGAGGCGAACCTCAGGTACATCGCCGTACGAAAGCTGGTCATCGATCACATAGTCTGGCGCCAGCCCGAGGGCAGTCCACACGGCAACGGCACGAGCGACCGGTTCCCCAAACTCCGAGGGAAGGACTTCAGCAACGCACACTTCGTCGACGTTTGCGGCAAGCCCAATCGCCTCAAGCGCGGGGGTGAGATCCGATGATTGCTCTCCCAACAACGCTCTCGATGATCGCGCCAAAGCTTCTTCGTAGCGGAGACGACCGTCAAGATTCCCAATGAGCGACTCACGGGCTCGTGACCCCTCGGCGCGTTCCCACACGGCCGCGGTGAGTTCGGCCAGTGTTCTCAGCAGGATCAGGTCATCGGTCTGCCATGTACGGGCTGGGTCATCATCTGCTGCGCCAATGACCCCCTTCCACACACCGTTGACGATGATCGGAACGTTCACCTCGACCTGGATCCCTGATCCTCCGCCGCGATCGAACGAAGTGCCGCGCGCTTCTTCCACGCGATAGAAGAACGGTGCGCCCCCTTGGAGATGCAATCGGGCTCCTGGCATGACTGACCATGGCATCGAAGACGACCGGTCGAATGAGGGATGCTCATGCTCATGGTCTATGGACCGTTCATGCACCACCGCGCACAGACCGCGTGTTGGATCTTCCACGTTGCGCTCAACAAAGACCACGGAGGTGTGCATCGCTGCTCGCACCCCGTCAAGTGCCTTTCCCATTGATCCCGCGTCGTCGCTTACAACAAGTGCCCGAGATGCGCTTGAAATGGCGTCAGCGATCTCAACCTTGCGTCCGAATGACTCAGCGTTCTTTCGATTCTCGCGTACGAACTCTTTGGCTATCCCAATCGTGGAGATCCCGAACACCGCCACGAAAATGGCACCGGCAACGAAGGACTGTTCAACAGGTTGATCGCGCAGACCGATGATGTGGGGGACGAACGATGCAACGAACCCGACAACCACAGCGAACGCGCCAACGACCCAGGCATTCTCTGAGTCGCCCACGACGGCAACCACCAGTATGAAATAGGCGACAACAGCACCGACCGCCGGTCCAGGAACCCCCGCAACCATCATTGCAGTACCGGTGAACAGGACATCTGCGATGATCGTCGGGTTCGATCGTCTCCGCTCGTTCTTGATGGCAAGTGATGCGTCCGCAATACCAGCCAGTCCGATGATCGCGACGAGCATCATTGCGGGCCATGACATTGCCACGGCCGCTATCAGACCGAGCACTGCCGCGGCAGCACCTGTGAACCGCCGGTATCGGTGCCACCGACGGGTAATCGCCACTCGCTTGGGTACGAATGCCGAGTCCATTTCAAGTTGTGTGCGCGGGAGGGTCGCCGTCACTCTGAGTCCAAAACTTCGCTCTCTTGCTGTATCGGCGGCCCAATCCGCTGATTGAGGAATGAATGCGAACGGAACGGGTCAACAGACGACTGTTCCCCTCCGGAGTTGTGATGCAGCTCCCAGGGAACACCGAACGTGTTCCCATCCACCCGGAGTTGCTATGCAACTCGCAAGGAACGCCCATAGGCGTTCCCCCTATCTGTTCCACTCCAAGAAGGCGGTTGACCAGATGGGGATGCAGCCAGGGACCGTGCATCGGCTCCGCAAGTCCCTGTCGTTTGTCACCACAACCGTTCGCTCTGGCTGAGAGGCGACGAGACCAGCGATGACATCGTCGGCCGTGTCGCCTCGAGAGAATGT
>Ga0209013_10005924_pt1 | contig 10443 bp, 6 predicted proteins | sample Cruoilmetagenom2_FD_187291 | JGI IMG/M metagenome (GOLD analysis project Ga0209013, IMG submission 187291) | Oil polluted marine microbial communities from Coal Oil Point, Santa Barbara, California, USA - Sample 2 (SPAdes) (version 2) | ecosystem: Environmental > Aquatic > Marine > Oil seeps ...
CCACCAGCCGGGAAATGTATTTTCTTGAAAATGGAGCTACCGTAATCGACAATCCGGGAATGCGAGAAGTGGGAATGACCGAAGTGGGTGACGGCATAAACAGTTTGTTTGATGAAATAACCTTGCTGGCCCAGAAATGTAAATGTGATGGACAAAGATGCAAAACAGTACATGGGCTGGCCGGTTACGATCCAGCTCGACCCGAAGTGATGCACAAAGGCAAACTTTCAGGATGGCTTCAATACCTGTGCAGCAAAGGGATTTCTAGCTGACAGCGCTTCATAGTTCCATGGCGGGGAGATACACCCGGTGCACCAGTGTCCCCCCTTCAGAACCGCATGCGGGGTCATTTTGAATGAGTGACCCTGGCAGCATTCCCAGCTTAGATGGGTATGCATGTTACCGTCCCACTCTCCTGCATTCAGTTTACCACCCCTGAAACCTGCAGCCTTTCGAAGATCTTCCAGGGTGAGATTCTCCTTGGTATCATCATAGCCATGATCGAGCCTTTTGTGAACCTGGGCATGATCGAGCAATGGCATCTTTTGATCCCAACCCGGAATCTTCCGGTACGCCTCCATCGAACCATAGAAAGCATAGATCCTCCCCGTATCATTATTACCGATCCAGTAAAGCGTTCCATCCTGTTTACCGGCAAGTTTTTTTAATTGTCCGTAGGTGGCCCATTGAACAAGCCAGCGGTATGGGGGTATGTATTTGTTATACCATGCTGTAACTTTCAGGTACCACGGGAGCTTTCGCCAGACCTCCTGGTAAAAATCCTCCATGGACTGTCCACCTTCCCAGTGATGCAAATAGAGATCGAGCAGGTGTGCATCCTCAAAAAACTGCATATGAAAATTCTTCAGTGCAAACCAGTTTCGATTCATCACCTTCCGGTAATCGATCCCCAGCATGCGATAGATCCGGTCCAGAAACTCCAGGTAAGTGGTCCTGCATCCGGGTCCGCCCGAGATGTTGTAATACTTTCCCCAGAAATCGGAATCATCGGACACCTCAAGACAGTTCACCAGCAGACGTCCCGAGTCCTTTGCTGTGATATTCTCCATAAAAGAGTTGATGGGCTGATGGAACATAATCGGATCCATCAGGGAAAACAGACCTGGGATCATTATAAAGGTCTGCCTGAGTGATACCCTGTGCCTGATGCCGGATTCCATAACAGCCAATTCACCCTTAATCTTGGTAATGGCATAGTGATCATAAATACTGGGGAGAATAGGATCTCCCACCCTGCCTACATGAACAGGTGGTAACCGGTCACCATATTCAGCTACCGATCCTATAAATACCAGTTTGATATGGTCCGGATCCTGAGCCTCAATAGCTTCCACGATAAACCGGGTACCCCGATCATTCACTTTCTCTGCCATTTCAGGATTGCGGTCAGCTTCCGGTGAGATCAATGCCATGGGGTGCAGGCACCAGTCAATTCCCTTGCAGGCCTCCACTACATCATTCCGGTTCAGTGCATCTCCCCAAACGATTTTGAAACCATCCCCCTCAACAGTCCCAGCTCCTTTAATCGGTACAATTCCCGATTGTTTTTCATACCTCCTGAAACGCTTTTTGTTGGACCTGAAAGGACGCAGAAGCAACACAATATCATACAGATCTCTCTTTTCCCAGAGCAGTTTAAAGGCCTCGAATCCCATGGAGCCTGAAGCCCCTGTCAGCAGTACCACCTGTTTACTCACACTTACGTTTGTTCTTTGTTCGTCCATACCCCAATGGATAACATGCTGGTTCATTTCAGCCCAAGCTCAACTTGAAGTAATTATCCCGTGCAAGAGGATTGCTGACAAAAGCATGCAGAAGTGGCCCCGGGGTCTCTTCATTGACTTCCGGTCGCTGAATCTTAACAGTTCCATCCGGAACTAAAATAGTGGAATCCACCCACAATTGCCACGAAATCCCGACTTATTTAATTGTTTTGGTCTCGACCTTATCCCAATCAGCATAATTTGTGATATTAAGATTAGTTTTTGGTTCAGTGGTATAATTTTCATTATAGTTGTAGCTCCATTCCATTGTCGATGAACCTCCTCCTGATTGTGTTGTGATTAAGGCTGAATTATTGACAAATCCGATTGGGTATGCCTGATCACGGGGAGTAGTTTTATCTCCATGTGTCGGGTCAGTTGGAATCCAGCCGTAATTTGGCAAATAAACTTCAACCCAACGATGATATACATCATCCATATATGCAAATTCCTTTCTATCCCATGTAGAACCAACATATCTCGTTGGAAGACCTGCGGCTTTACACAGGGCGATAAATACAAAAGAGTATTCAGAACATGAACCATGTTCATTGGTTATTACAGTTGGAGCAGTGTCCCATGCACCATCCATCAGATAATGTAAATGTCCAATCAGGTATTGGTGAATATTTCGCATGATCCAGTAGGGATTTTTTTCACTTCCAACAATCTGTGTCATTGTTTCTTGAATAACCTGACTGTTTATTTGATATTTTTCATTATCAGCCATGTATTTCTTTATAATCTCCTCAGGTATATCTTCAAGCGAACCCACATTTTCAGGATATATAAAATAACGAACGTCATACGATTCAAATTCAACGATGACCTGGATCTCTGTTTTTTCTCCGGGTTTGATATCTTCAAATGTGAACAATGCCGATTTTTGACCCCACTTATCAGTTAAAATCTCATCTGGCCTAATATTGTACCTTATTTCGTTTAAAAGTGTCTGATTATCTCTGTTATCGGGCAATGCTATGTTTACATTTAAAGTAATAATATTTCCTGGCCCATAGCAAGTAACATTATGATTAAGAGTTACTTTGTGCACTTGTTTATCTTTACGGTTGAATTTTTCAGAGTCTCTTATTTTTAATTGATAGATTTTATCATCTTCAAAATCCACAGCCCATAATTTTTTATCTTTAACTGCGATTCCGTGTACATAGTCCCCCGGAGCATCCAGAATAACAATGACAATCCCTGTTTCAGGATCAACCATATAAATTTCATCCGTTTCCCTGTCAGAAATCCATAAATACTTACCGTCGAAACCAATTCCTATTGGATCTTTTGCCGGAGAGTCAAAAGATTTAATGGTTGTTCCATCAGCCACACTAAACTGAATAACCTTATCTGATTTATCATCAACGCACCAAAGATATTTCCCGTCCCATGTGAGTCCTTTAGGGCTTTTAGATGGAGCACGTAAAGTTTTCAGTATTGTTCCATTTTTCGGATCTATCTTAAAAATCATCCCATCCAGATCTTCAGACTTATCTGTTCTGCCACGATAATCGGCGTTCCATAGAAATTCTCCGTCCCACGCTAATCCCATTGGCCAATAAGCAGGGGATTCTATTTCCCGGATAAGTTCACCTGTTTCAGGCTCCAGGCAATAGATTTTATCTGTTCCTCTATCGGCAAGCCAGAGGTTTTCTCCATCAAAACAGAGTCCTGTTGGATATTTTCCCTGCGTACTAAAAGATTTGACTACTTCTCCGGAATATGCGAATCCAGTTGAGCAAAATGCTACTGTTACTACTATTGTGATGAATCGTTTTTTCATAACAACCTCCTAAATTGTAAAATTGAATATAGCATAATTATTCCGCAGTGTTAAAGGCCGTTCCGGTCCTGATTAAAATAGCAGAAAGTGTAAGGAACATGGAGACTGCTGCCAAGGATACTCCGATTCCAAAATTGTCTGCAAGCAAGCCAAAAACCAGCGCCAGTATTGCCGTGATAATGGTTCTTAATATTGATTGTGCTGAAAGAACTGATGTTAGAATTTCATTGGGTACATTGTCGGCAATAATTCCTGTGAGTATCGGTTTTCTGATATTTTCAACAATGTATATTCCAACAAATGCAATGATGGCAATGATCCATAAATCATAGATATAGAAAACACCACATAGAATTCCAAAAACAAATCCGGAGAGCAAGGTGATATGTGAAATATTCCGTTTGCTTTTTGCCGCAATTTTTGATGAAAGCTTTGATGCACGTGATGTGGCAAGATAGATGAAAAAGTAGATCACACCAATGACCAATCCGGTCTTCTTTTCTGCCTCAACATTTAACATAATGGGAATAATGAGCGCAACGTTTACCATCAGAAGCTGGATATAATCTTTAACTGCCCGCAGGTAAGCTGTGTGCATAGCAGATGAATTAATGATTTTAAAAACATTCGACTGTTTAATGATTTTAAAAAAGGACCTGACCGTTAACCCTATTCCTGGTCTGCTATTTGGATCTATCTGCTTTAAAGAACGATTAAGCTCCTGCGGATATGATCCTATCAACAGAAGATTAAACAGATAAGGAATGATGGAATAAAGAAAGATATTTTGATACGAACCACTATAAAAAACGATTAGTCCGGCAACAAGAGCAGATATAGCGGAACCTATTTGAGACCAGGAACGGGTATGTCCGTAATAATTGATTTTTTGTCCCTCCCAATGATTCAATCTCAGGTAATCCATAATCATCCCCTTATGTGTACCCGAACGAAAGGCTTCGCCTATCCCATATAGAATAAATGCGATCAGAAATAACCAGAAATCATTGGAGAGGTAAAATACAGAAAACGAGATGATGTAAACAAAAAGCGAACCGATCAGTGCCTTCTTTCTCCCGTAAGTATCGGCAATAATTCCTGACGGAATTTCAAATAGATTGATTACTATTTCCCGAACTGCATACAGGATTCCTATTTGCGTAAAAGGCAACCCTTTTTCAACCAGGAAAAGGATAAAGAAAGCGTCAAAAAAACGAAGATTCTTCAGGAATCCGTAACCGCAAAATTTGAAATATTGTCGATTCTTTATGATCCTCTCCATTATATAAATGAATGATTAAACAGATAAAAAAATATACACTGACTTATTCAAATGATATTTCCTTACATATGAAATATTACTTTTAAAGGATGTCAATAGTGCAACACAAATATACAATGGATAAGAATTTTATGCTACCAGAAAATTGACAAGCTCATTAAAATGGTCAATCGTTTCTGAGGGCGGCGTAAATGGTTTGATCTTTTAGTGCCAAACTGGTGACAGCAAAAATCCAGAACCAGCCGTTTAGGATCAGGGCCAGCAGGATCACCAGAATGGTAATAAATGAGGTGTCGGTATTCGGGCTCAGAATGGATGGCAGGGTGGCAATAATGGCCGAAAGGAATCCTGTGCCAATGCCTGCCTGCAGCAGGAACATATACTCTTTCACAACAAGCCTCCTTATCTGTTTCCTGCTATAGCCCACTGCCTTCAGCAGTGCAATCTCCTGCCTGCGCTCAAGCATGCTCCTGGAGAGTACCACAACCAGCCCAAATGTCCCAACCAGCAAACCTAAAGCTCCCAACACAAGGAATATAGAGAGATATGTGTTTGTCACCGAATTAAATTCTGCCAGCCTGGTAGCTGTCAGTTGCATATCCCACCCCAGGTCCCTTAATCCACGACCAATTTCCGAACGTATCAGTGCCGTGTCAGCCATCGCTCCTTCCACCAGAAAAATATGTGTGCCGCTGCTTTCGGGAAACTGCTCCAGGAACCTGTTGTTGGAGATGATCACATTGCCCTGGAATACCGAAGGGGCCAATCCCCCGATCAATAGCAACTCCATGGTCCCTCCATTGGAATTCACATAATGCAAGGTATCCCCCACCTTGAGTCCAAGTCCCCATTTGATGGCTGTTTCATCCATAATGGCCGGAATCAGACCTCCGGGAAGTTCCTTCTCAAGAGAGCTCCACGGTTGCTCTTCATCCAGGAGGTCGGTACTGGTGACAAAGGAGTATCTTCCTTCCAACATATCAGGATCTACACCCAGCACTTGTGGATTAATGATCTTATTCAGATTCAGGCAGCTGGCATCATCCCCTTCTGCCTTTCTAAACTGCACAAAAGAGTAGCCCTCTCCCAGTCCGTATTCATATTTCACCTCCGGATTGTTGAGTTGCAGAAGGAATGGTACAGTGGATTCGGCATAGTAGAGGAATCCTCCTGTTCCACTGGACAGGTCCTCTGAATTGCTAACCAGATCCTTTCGATTACCTCCTGTGGAGACCACAAGGAAGGCCCCAATTGCAAAAAGAATCACAATGCTGATGCTCCTGGTCCTGTTCCTGAGTGCATTTTTCCAACTCAACCTGACCAGTTGTAGCTCAGTGGAGACAGGTTGCTGCAGCCTCCCCAGGTACCAGATGAAAAAGAAAACCGCCGACACCAGCAATAATCCGCCAGCCGCAAAAAAGAGTGGTGCATTCACCACCTCCATGCGCATCAGCTGCGAAACAATCAGTCCAAGTGCAGCAACACCCGGCAGGATAAACGCAGCAGCCATGGTCTTTTGATTCGGAGCTTTGAATTTTAATCTCCTGGCTTTCTTCTCCTTGTAAACGCTGAATTGTCTTTTTAACATCCGGTTCAACGGAAAATAGAGGGCCAGTAAAGAGATGATCATGGAAAGGGCCAGTCCGGTCAGAAGGGTTGCTCCCCTGATATCGATATGCATCATATCGGTACGGATGACATCCTTCCAAACCCCGTTTAGCGCATGGAATACCATCCGGTTATAGAGGATGGCCAACCCCACTCCCGCAGCAGATCCTGCCAGGGCAACCAACATGCTTTCAACCAGCATGATACGCTTGATGATTTTCACCGGTATACCCATGAACACCAGTGTATTCAATTGTGCCCCGCGGCTCTCGAGGTTTAGCAGGAAGAGCAACACGGTGAGAAGTATCCCAGCCACCAGTAAGAAAAAGCTGAGGCCACCGAACAGCTCGCTAAAATCGACACCTCCTCCTGCAGCCTCAAATCCTTTGGTTCTTGTAGCTTCCAGTGTGAATCCAAGTGATTCCGGATCAAAATCCTTTAAAACCGATGCTTCAAGAGAGGCCTGATCTTCCATGTGAGCGTCGTATCGAAAAGCTGTATAACTCCCAAACCGGTTCTTCCACATCTCCAGGCCTTTTGATGTGGAGATAAATGCCTTGGGTGTTCCCCCATACTGGTCCCAGTAATCTTCATCCTCATCACGAATGCTCTCCAGTTCAATAGGCACACCCGTATCCCAATCCCTGCAATTGCCTGCATCGGACAGTCCGGGCAAATTGGGCATCAGGGACCTGTCCCCAAACCTCCCCTCCATGGGAACAATTAATTTCACCACAAATGTGGTGGTCTCTTCAATCAATTCCCGGAGCGGCCCCACTCTAAAATATGACACTTCAATAGAATCTCCCACGCCTGCAGAAAGATCATTTGCCAGCCAGGTATTGATGATAATCTCGTGCGACCGAAGCCAGTGGTCTGGTAGTGTGGAGACAAAAGAGTAAGGAGTGGTTCCTTCTGCCGAGACAAACTGGTTCACAAAATAGGTGAGGCTCCCGATTGCCGAATCAGAGACATTCTGTAAAGGTTCTATTAAAACATCATCAATGAATACACGGTCGCTGGTTATTTCTATTAAACCCAGATCTCCCAGAGTTTCCATTTGTAATCCTGCATCTCTGGCTGAAAACTTCTCCCTGATGACAGAACGTATCTCATGGGTATCCATATCTTCGTCTGCCCGGAGCAGCATGATATTGACCCCGCCATCAAAGTCCATCAACTCCTGGAGTCTGGATTGTGACACGAATACATTGAATGGAGAGGTCTGGGATACCTTCAGGTTGAACCTCCCCAGCTGCGCTTCATCTGCAATATCTTTGATCACCGCCCTGAAGGGTACCACACTTTCTGCATCCGATACAAAGGGTGCATTCAAAGGAATCAGACTGGCTTTCTGAATCCGCAACAACACCTCCTCACCCGCAGACAGATTGAGGCGGTTTGCAAGATTTCGACTGATAATAATGCTGTCACCTGAAAGGAAATTAAAATAATTCTCCTGTGCAGCCATTTGGTCAAAAGACCGGTCCACACCCAGCACCTGAATTTGGTTGATCCGCATCTGCCCTCCATCTGCCACAGCAATTCCCTCCTGTAACAAAATGGAAGAGACCGGAACCTGCAGTTGCTCACCCACCCTGTGGGTCAACCCAACTGTAAAATACCTGTCTCCTGCTTTCAACACATGGGTCACCTCTCCAAGACGGTTGTTCACAATCCGGTTTAAACTGTATTCAACCGAATCACCCACAATAAGTGCACCTGTCAGCACCGCTGCACTGATGGCAATCCCCATCGCAAACAACAGGTTCTTCTTCCAGTAGTAAGTGAGGTTATTTCTTATGAATCGTGAAACATTCATCTGTTAGTTGCCCTCCGGTTGATCAGACCTTTTCAAGTTTTCCGTTTCGCAACTCAAAAGTAGAATCCATCCGCTTGGCCAGCTCCAAAGAGTGCGTTACCACTACCAGCGCAATTCCATCATCCCTGTTCAGTTCAAGTAACAGGTCAGCCATGTTCTCCACATTTTCTCTGTCAAGCGCACCCGTGGGTTCATCGGCCAGCAACAGTGAAGGATGATTGATCATGGCCCTGACTACTGCAGCACGCTGACACTCCCCTCCTGAAAGTTTGCCCGGGACTTTATCCTTGTACTCCCATATCCCAACCCTTCTCATCAACTCCTCGGCCCGTTGATGCTTCTCTTTTCTTACACTTTTATCCTGGTTCACCAGGGTGGGGATCAGCACATTTTCGAGAAGCGTGCATTGTGGAAGCAGGTGATGCAACTGGAATACAAAACCGATGCTCTCATTCCTGAACCGATCCATCTCCGAAGTGGAATAGCCGGTGATCTCCTCACCCTTGAATTGAACAGAACCCCTGTCAGGATGGTCAAGTCCGCCGATCAGGTTCAAAAGTGTGGTCTTCCCTGATCCCGAAGGCCCCAGGATTGCAATGGATTCCCCCTCATTCACATGAAGCGAAAGTCCATCCAACACCCTGCGGAATGTGGAGTCGGTTTGGTTCCCGAATCCCTTGCTGATGTTCTCAAGTTTTAAAAGCATACCTGTTTCACATTCTAATGATTGAAGGAAAGTTTTAGTTCTCTACCCGGCCTGGGCAGGAATTTCAGAACCAATGGCCTCCTTATATACCTGCACCATACGCTCGGCCTGGATATCGATATGGAAATGTTTTTCTACCCCCTCTTTTCCTTTTCTGCTCAGGCGATCCAGCTCTTCAGGTTGGGACAGAATCTTTCCCAGCGATTCGGCCAGTGCCTCAGGTGTATTAGATTCATAAATTATACCTCCCCCGGTTAGGTTTACAATCTCCGGGAATGCCCCCAGGGCAGGCTGAACAACCGGCACACCGGAAGCCATACACTCCAGCAGGTAGATCCCAAACGCTTCACCATTGCGAACAGGTACAGATACCACAGATACTTTTTCAAGGAACTCCCGCAACCCTTCCTCCTCGAACTCTTCATGGAAATCCACCTGGTTCAACAGGTGATTGCGCTTCAGGGTTCCCCGTATCTCAGATAAATATTTCCGGTCGTCGCCGGTGGATCCGCCTGTGAGCACAAGCTCCACATCTTCAAATTCCTCTTTTTGCTTCAACAGTATAAAGGCATCCACCAAAATATCTGTTCCATTCCCATGACTCATTCGCGAAACAAATCCAATTTTCCGCTTCTTCTCACCCACCGGTTTAAATGTATAATCGGCCGGATCTACTCCCACATGCACACTTTTCAGCTTGGAGTCGGGAATATCCATTTTCTGTTTCATCACTCCTGCATAAAAGTCACTCACAGAGATGAAAGCACTTACGCTCTCAGCCTTATTTGACATGAGCTTCCATACACTCTCCCGTGCACTGGGTTTCATCACATCCACCCACACATCCTCATCCTGAAGGGAGCAGATCACCGGCACATGCATCCGTTCGAAAAGCCGGTTCGCCAATCCAAGTAAAAGTGCGTTTGAGAGGTGGATCACATCCGGTTCACAATTCTCCACAATCCAGTCCACCATTCGTTCCAGCTCATCCTTCTGCTGTCCCTCTTCTCCCAGCAACATAGAGACCGTCATCTCTTCCAATCCCTTAGCCCTTGTAGATCCGGCAAATTTTGATGCCAGTTTTAGCATGGGCTTTGAATTGAGCATGCCATCAACCCAGGCCGGCGCCTTTCTGAAAATGGGGAAAAGTTGCTTCAGATAGATACTGATGGCCCCGTAAAAAACCGGGATCTCCCGGCTCAGATCGTGCTCATCGGCAAACAGAGGAAGGTACATGGGAAGTTTTACCACCATGTGTTCCGATCTCCTCATCGCTTCCACATATTTTGCATCCCTGAGACAGTTTCCACAATAAAAACTCCCCCCGGAACCGGGGATGATATGCATTATATTCATATATATATCCTTTCTATTTCTTTCCAAAACAATAAACACGGCCGTCGTCGCCCGCTATATAAATCCGCATATTCACTACGGCCCCATTGGCAT